>Ga0209514_10001638_pt1 | contig 37633 bp, 36 predicted proteins | sample Subgrocontami58m_FD_187452 | JGI IMG/M metagenome (GOLD analysis project Ga0209514, IMG submission 187452) | Subsurface groundwater microbial communities from S. Glens Falls, New York, USA - GMW37 contaminated, 5.8 m (SPAdes) (version 3) | ecosystem: Environmental > Aquatic > Deep subsurface >...
CCGGCGGCCGGCTGAAGCGGGCCCTCGCGCACATCGGCCACGACGAGACCGTGCTCCTCACCTACGGAGACGGCCTGTCGGACATCGACGTCACCGCACTCAGGGCATTCCATGCGGAGCAGGGCACCCTCGCCACGGTCACGGCGGTGCAGCCTCCCGGTCGCTGGGGCGCCCTTGATGTCATCGGCGACCGGGTCACACACTTCCGCGAGAAGCCCAAGGGCGATGGTGTGTGGACCAACGGGGGCTTCTTCCTTCTCGAACCCGGCGTCGCGGACTACATCGCCGATGACACCATCGTGTGGGAGGAGGGCCCGCTGCGCACACTTGCCGGCGAAGGACGGTTGTCGTCCTTCATGCACGAGGGCCACTGGCAGGTGATGGACACACTGAAGGACAAGATGGAACTTCAGGCGGCGTGGGAGAGTGGCCATCGCCCGTGGGTGACGTGGGAGTAGACGCCGCGTTCTGGAGCGGACGGCGGGTGCTGATCACGGGTAACACCGGGTTCAAGGGCTCGTGGCTCACTCTCTGGCTGCTGCAGATGGGGGCGCGGGTGACGGGGCTCGCCCCCGGCCCCCCAACCGAGCCGTCGCTGTACGACCTGGCGGGCCTTGCTGGGGACGTTCCCCAGGATGTCCTCGACATCCGTGACGCCCAGGGTGTCGCACGCGCGGTGCGCACGCGCCGCCCGGAGATCGTCATCCACATGGCCGCCCAGCCGATGGTTCGCCGGTCGTTCCGTGAGCCTCGCGAGACCTACGAGGTCAACGTGATGGGCACCGTCAACATCCTCGAGGCCGTGCGCGAAGAGGGTGGGTCCACTGCGGTGGTGCTCAACGTCACCTCGGACAAGTGCTACGAGAATCGCGAATGGGAGTGGGGTTACCGGGAGGATGAGCCCATGGGTGGCTTTGATCCCTATTCCAACTCCAAGGGGTGCGCCGAGCTGGTCAGCGCCGCGTATCGGTCGTCGTTCTTCGGGGAGCCCGGATCCCCGCGTCTCGCCACGGGGCGTGCGGGAAACGTGATCGGTGGCGGCGACTGGGGTGAGGACCGCCTCATCCCCGACATCATGCGGGGTGCGCTCGCGGGCGACGCAATCGAGATCCGTCGCCCCGACGCCATTCGCCCATGGCAGCACGTGCTCAATCCCCTGTCGGGGTACCTGATGCTTGTGCAGGCGCTGTGGGATGACCCCTCGTTCGCCACGGCGTTCAACTTCGGCCCGCTCGATTCCGACGCCCGCCCGGTGCGGGCCATCGTCGATCAGCTGTCCGAGCGCTGGCCGGACCCGCTCGCATGGAAGGTGGATTCCGGGCCTCACCCGCACGAGGCCACGTGGCTCAAGCTCGACTCCAGCCGTGCTCGTGCCCGGCTCGGCTGGCAGCCCACGTGGGGCCTTGAAGCGGCGCTTGAGTCAATCGCCGCCTGGTATCTGGCGCTGCGCGCCGGCGACGACATTCGCGATGTCACCCTGGCGCAGATCGCGGCGTTCTCGGCAGGGCAGGCGTGATGGCGCGGGGCCTCGTGGTGGGTGCATCGGGTGCGATCGGGCAGGCGATTGCCGACACGCTCGCCGCGGCAGGGATGGATGTGGTGCGCACCAGCCGCGGGGGTGGTGCGGGAACGGAGCCCCTCGACCCCCTGGCCGCGCCCGGCACCCTGGCGGCCATCGCGGCCCGCGGCCCCTACGACGCCATCGTGTGGGCCCAGGGCGCCAACCGCAACGACTCGGCGGCGGACGCCGATGCAACCGAGTTCCGCGAGACGATGGACGCCAATGTCACGTTCGTGGTGGCCTCGATGAGCGGCCTGCTGCAGGCAGGCGCCGTGAATGACGGCGCCCGCATGGTGGTGATCAGCTCGATCTGGCAGACCCTCGCGCGGCAGGGCAAGTTCTCGTACACGGTGTCGAAGGCCGCGGTGGGGGGCCTCGTGCGGGCGGCCTCGGTCGATCTGGCCCCGCGGGGAATCCTCATCAACGCCGTGCTGCCCTCGGTGACCGACACGCCCATGACCCGCGCCATGCTGAGCGACGAGCAGATCGCGCACGTCACCGGCCAGACGGGCTTCGGGCGGCTCACCACCACCCACGACGTGGCCGCGCTGGTGGCGTCGCTGTGCACCGAGGCCAACTCGGGTGTCACGGGCCAGTCCATCGCCGTCGATCTGGGCTTCAGCCATGCACGCATCCTCTGAGATCGTGATCAGCGCGAGTGCCGGCTCGTATCCCGTGCGCATCGGAGCGGGGTCGTTCGGCGGCCTGCTGGACAGCAGGCCCGGCGACTCCGTCATCGCGGACGCCTTCTTCAGCGGCGCTCTTAGCGAGGATCATCACCGCACGCTGTTTCTCGAGGCCAGCGAGGGCAACAAGACCCTGGGCAGCGCGGAGACGCTCATCGCGGCGCTCCGCGACCTGGGTGTTGGGCGTGGGGACCACCTCATCGCCGTCGGCGGTGGAATCGTGCAGGACGTCGCCACCCTGGTGGCCTCGCTGTACATGCGCGGCCTCTCCTGGACCTACGTGCCCACCACCTTGCTGGCCATGGCCGACTCGTGCATTGGGGGCAAGAGCTCCCTCAACGTGGGCCCGTACAAGAACCTGGCCGGCAACTTCCATCCGCCGGAACTCGTGATCATCGACCCGACCTTCATCTCCACGCTGTCGCGGGAGGATCGTGTGGGAGGGCTGTGTGAGGCGATGAAGATCTCCTTCTGCAGAGGCCCGCAGGCGTTCTCGACCTACCTCGATCTGGTGGCGCGGTTCACTGGCGACGAGGACGGCGCAGCGGCACTGCTCGCCCACGTGCTCGACTGCAAGCGATGGTTCATCGAGGTCGATGAGTTCGACATGGCCGAGCGGCGGCAGTTGAACTTCGGTCACACGTTCGGGCATGCCCTGGAGGCCGCGACGGGCTTTCGGGTGAGCCATGGGGTTGCCGTGGGAATCGGTGTCATCGCTGCCGAGCGCCTGTCCGTCGCCCTGGACGGCGATGCCGCCGGCAACGCCGATCTGCGCGCCCATGCGGTGGCCCTGGTCAGGTCGGTTCCCGATCTTGGGTCGCGCCTCGCGGTGGTCGACGACGACCTCTTCTTCCGCGCGTTCCTCATGGACAAGAAGCACGGATCGGATGGCCTGCATGTCATCGTTCCCGCCACGGGTGGGGGCACCGAGGAGCGCGTCCTTGCGCCGGGCGACGCGAGCACGCACATGATTCGCCGCGCCCTGGGTGCCGCGATCGAGGAGGTCACGGCATGAAGTACGCAGACGTGATGGTGGGGTGGCTGCGCGAGATGGGCTACACGCACTGCTTCTTCGTGGCCGGCGGCAACTCGATGCACCTGCTGAACGCCGTGCGATCGCAGATGACCTGCATCCCGGTGGTGCACGAGGTCGCGGCCGGTATCGCCACGGAATACTTCAACGAGGCCTCATCCGACGAGCGCGCCTTCGTGGTGGTCACCGCGGGCCCCGGGCTCACGAACCTGGTCACGGCTCTGGCCGGTGCGTACCTCGAAAGCCGCGAGCTCCTGGTGCTGGGCGGCCAGGTGAAGACCTCCGACCTGGCCGACGATGGCCTGCGCCAGCGCGGCATCCAGGAGGTACCCGGGCAGGCCGTCGCGGCGCCGCTGTGCGTCACCAGCCAGAAGATCACCACTCCGATCTCGCGTAGTCAGTTCACGGCCCTGGTGGAGAGCGGCAGGCAGGGGCGCCCCGGCCCCGTGTTCCTGGAGATCTGCCTCGACACCCAGGGTGCGCCGGTTGACCCCGCAGAGCTCGAGGCCCCGGACCCGGCTGCGACCGCACCCGTGCGGGTGACGGAACCACCGATGCCGCCCGAGGCCGCGGCGCAGGAGATCGCCGCCGCGATGCGTCAGGCACAGAGGCCCATCTGGCTTCTGGGCGGCGGGCTGTCGCGGCGCACGGTGGCGCAGTGCCTGCCTGCCCTCAGGGAACTGGGCATCCCGCTCATGACCACCTGGAACGCCATGGACCGCCTTGGCGTGGATGAACCGACATACGTGGGACGGCCCAACACCTGGGGCCAGCGTGCGGCCAACGTGCTGCTGGCGCAGGCGGATCTTGTGGTGGCGCTCGGTTCGCGCCTGGGGCTCCAGCAGACGGGTTTCAACTGGCAGGAGTTCGCACCCTCGGGTCGCGTGGCCCAGGTGGAGATCGACATGGCGGAGCTGCGCAAGGGGCATCCGGTGGTGGACATGCCGCTGCATGCCGACGCCAACGAGACCCTCACGCACCTGTGCGCCCTGCCCCTTGGCGACTTCGCATCGTGGCTCGCCTTCTGTCGTGACGTCACCCAGACCCTGCCCGTGGACGACCCCGCCAACGAGACCGCCAACGGCTACCTGTCGCCGTTTCGCTTCGCCCAGGACCTGGGCGGGAAGTGCGACGCCGCCGATGTAGTCATCCCCTGCTCCAGCGGCGGTGCCTTCACGGTGATGATGCAGGCATTTCCACAGAAGCTCGGTCAGACGATCGTTACCGACAAGGGCCTGGCGAGCATGGGCTATGGGCTCTCGGGCGCAATCGGGGCGGCCTTGGCGCACCCGGGGCAGCGCACCATCCTGGTCGAAGGAGATGGTGGCTTTGCCCAGAATCTGCAGGAGCTGGCGACCGTGCGCGTGAACGATCTTCCCCTGAAGATCTTCCTGTTCGCAAACGATGGCTACGCTTCCATCCGGATGACCCAGCGCAATTACTTCGAGGGCACGTACCTGGGCTGCGATTCGGGGTCCGGGCTTGGCCAGCCGGATTGGCCGCTTCTCTTTCGGGCGTTCGGCATCCCCAGCCTCGAGTTGTCGGCCGACTGGGTCGGCAACGATCAGTTCAACGAGTTGTGGGAGAGCGCGTCGCCCGCTGCCTTCATCGTTCCGGTGGATCCCGAGCAGACGTACTTCCCCAAGATCAGCAGTCGCGTGCGCGCAGACGGCGGCATGGAGTCGAACCCCTTGCACATGATGAGCCCGGACCTGCCGCCGGATGTGGCAGAGCACGTATTCACCTATCTCGAGGGCGCCTGGCGCCCCGAAGGAGAGCCCGCTTGAACAAGACCGAGCGCGAGATGATCGACATCCTGAAGAGGGGTCGTGACAACTACGGGTACGTGGGCGTGAAGGCCGAGTTCGAGGCCGAGGGCACCCGCATGGATGAGTTGCTGCGCCTGGTGGAGATCGCTCACCGCGCCGACCTGAAGTTGGCGGTCAAGATCGGCGGGTGCGAGGCTGTTCGCGACCTCCTGGAGTCGAAGCAGGTGGGAGTGCAGTACATCATCGCCCCCATGGTCGAGACCGAGTACTCGCTGTCCAAGTACGTGCTCGCGAAGGACAAGTCGTACAGCCCGGCTGAGGCCGAGGACACCGAGTTCCTCTTCAACATGGAGACCATCACGGGTTTCAATAACCGGGATGCCATCGCCGATGAGGCCTCCCGTGGGGGTATCGCCGGCATCGTGTTCGGCCGGGTCGACTTCGTCGGGTCGCTGGGCAAGGACCGCGACAGCATCAACAACGCGGAGATCACGGACTACGTGGTCACGACGGCGGGTCTGTGCAAGGAGCGTGGGCTGGAGATCGTGGTTGGCGGCGGCGTGTCGGCAGACTCCCTGGACTGCCTGAAGGAGATCCGCGCGGTGCACCTGACCCGTTTCGAAACTCGCAAGGTGTTGTTCGGCGCCGACGCCCTGGACCAGGCCGACATGGCCGATGGCCTGCTGAACGCCGTGCACTTCGAGCTCCTGTGGCTTCAGAACAAGCGCGACTACTACGGCGCCATCCACACCGAGGACGACAAGCGCATACAGATGCTCGAGTCCCGGTGGGGCGTGCTGAAGGACGGCTTCAAGTAGGCCTTGCCGAGTCGATCCGGGCCTCCGGTCTGCGGTTCGCCGTAACCGGGGCCACGGGCTGGCTCGGGCGCGCGGCGGCCGAGGTGCTGGCGCGCGCGCTGGCACCCACGGGAGAGATGGATCGGCTGCTCCTGTTCGCCTCGCGTGAGCGCGATATCAAGTTGGATGCGGGCCCGGTCATGCGCGTGCACCCGCTGCGGGACCTCTCGGAGCACCCGGTGGATGTGCTTCTGCACTACGCGTATGTCACCCGGGAGCACGCCGACGAGCGGGGCGTGCCGGACTACGTGTTGGCCAACCTCACAATCACGGCAGAGGTGCTCACGGCGATCACGGCGCACTCGCTCGCGTTCGTCGCGTATGCCTCGTCGGGCGCGGCCAGCCTCGCCGCGAGCCGCCCCCTGGATGTGAGATCCGACCCCTATGGGGCGATGAAGGTGATGGATGAACTGGTCATGCGTCGGGCCGCTGCGAATGCCGGAGCGCGATCCCTGGTGGTGCGGGTGTACAACGTGGCGGGCCCGTGGATGCGGAAGTCCCGGGCATTTGCCCTCGGGGACCTTCTTCATCAGGCGGCCGCTGGCGAGCAGTTGACGATTCGGGCCAGTCGCCCGGTTGTGCGCTCGTTCGTGGACGTACAGGACATCGCGAGTGTGGCCATTGCGACCGCCCTGGATTCCGAGACCGGCAGCGACATCGTGGTGGAGACGGCGGGTGATGAGGTGATCGAGGTCGGGGATCTGGCCGAGAGGATCCTCGCCGTGTTGGGCAGGCCGCGCCAGGACATCGTGCGGGCGTGGGACCCCACGGCACTCCCGGATTCCTATCTGGGCGATGGCCGCGCGTTCCACGCCCTGGCCGCGCGTGCGGGGGTGGTGCTGCGACCGCTCGACGAGCAGATCGCCCGAACGGCACGGGGCCTGGGCATGACCGTGGACCTTGGGGAGACCCATCTTCCTGATCGCCCCTGATCGTGCACCCACGCATCGGGGTGGCGTGTGGGTTCTCGACTCGGGCGCGGCATACTCAGGTGGCCCGCGGCGGCGGCGTGTCCCGTCGCCGCGCCACATGGCCACCCTGGTGGCGTCATCACGGGCTGGCAGGTGGATCTTTGCCGAACGGCGAAACCTGTCCGGGCACCCGGGTCCTGCACCATACGAGGGGTCGTCATCGCAATGAGCAAGCGTCTTATCTCCATCGTCGTCCCCGCCTACAACGAGCGGGACAACATCGACGAATTGGGGCGACGCCTTGCCGCCGTGTTCGATGCTGAGGCCGCCTATGACTGGGAGGTGATCCTGGTCGAGAACGGATCCCTGGATGACACCTTTGAGAAGGCCGTCTCCCTGCACCAGCGCGACCCGCGGTTCAAGGTGCTGCAGCTCTCCCGCAACTTCCGGATGGATGGGGGCCTTACGGCAGGTCTGAACCACGCCACGGGCGACGCCGCCATCGTGATGGCGGGCGACCTGCAGGACCCCCCCGAGGTCATCCCCGCGTTCCTGCGGAAGTGGGAGGAGGGCTACGAGATCGTGTACCAGATCGTCACCGAGCGAGAGGGCACCGGCCCCATCCGGCGCATGAACTCGCAGCTCTTCTACGTCGTGGCCAACCGGCTGACTGCGGGCCGCATACCGCGAAACGTGAGCGACTTCCGCCTGGTGGATCGCAAGGCCTACGAGGCCGTCAACACCATGCAGGAGCGCAATCGGTTCGTGCGTGGGCTGTTCGCGTGGGTGGGCTTCCGCTCCACGGGGGTCCGTGCTGCCCGCGCGCCGCGCGAGGCGGGGGTCTCCGGAGCCCACACGCTGAAGGTGATCGACCTGGCGATGAAGGGCATCTTCGCCCACTCGTACGTGCCTCTCAAGTTCATCTTCGTGTTCGGCCTCGTCATGTCCGCGCTGTCCTTCCTCTCCCTGGTCGTGCTCGCCATCGCGTTCGTCGTGTTCGGAGTTCCCTTCGCGGGGTTCGGCACGATCATCTCGGTGATCGTGCTGATGTTCGGGTTCCTCTTCACCATGCTCGGGCTGGTGGCCGAATACGTGGGCCTCATCTATGAAGAGGTGAAGCAGCGCCCCAACTTCGTGGTGCGCAGCGAAGTCGGCTTTGACGTCGAGGACGGCGGCTCAGAGGGCTGAAGACCTCGATGAATACGACGAAGCAGGGTGTGCGATACCTGATCGTCGGCATCTGGAACACGATCTTCGGCTACGGCCTGTTCGCCGTACTCGAGGTGAGTCTCGGCAATCGCATTCCGTACATACTTCTGCTGGCGGTGGCGCAAGTGGTCGCCACCATCAATGCGTTCTTCTGTTACCGGTGGCTCGTGTTCAAGGTGTCGGGCTACTTCTGGCGCGACCTCTGGCGGTTCTCGCTCGTCTACGCAGGGGCCTTCGCGGTCAACCTGGTGGCGTTGCCGTTCCTCGTGGAGGTCTTCGGGATGAACGTGCTCGTGGCCCAGGCCCTGGTGGTGGGCGGCACGATCGTGGCGTCGTTCCTGCTGCACCGGAACTTCTCGTTCGGGCGGCCCGGTCCACGCCAGAGCTGAGCCTTTGCTTGGTGACGCGCGTGGTGGGCCACTCCCGGCTCAGCATTTCCATTTTCGCGAGCGATCGTCCGTCTCCGCCCGTTCCTACATGGCACTGAACGCGTTGCTGAACACCGTGCTTAAGGCCCCCGAGACCCTCTCCGCATCGAAAGCGCTTGCTCGGACGCGGCCCAAAGCGGACAGCGATCGGGCGAGGTCGGGATCTTGCAGCACGGCCGCGACAGCCTCGGCAATCAGTTCTGTACTGGCATCGGTCGGCAGTAGTAGACCGGCGCCGCTGAGCGTCTCCCCGACCGCACCGACGTCGACTGCCACGATTGGGGTGCCCGCGCGCATGGCCTCGACAAGGGGCATGCAGAATCCTTCGTGATGTGAGGTGACGACGAGGGCGCCAACTCTGGTGTACAGGTGGTCGCGGCGGTCGTCTGCGAGCGAGCCGGTCAACTCGGCCTGCGCACCCGTAACCACGATGAGGCGCCGAAGGCCCGCCGCATAGCCCTCCCAACCGTCGTCCGACCCGACGATCTGCAGGCGAGCGTCGATTCGATGGAGTTGATTAAGGATGGCCGTCGCCTTTACGGCCCGGTCCAGGCCCTTGGAGGGCGCGATTCGACCGATCGCCATGAGATCGGGCGTGCGGGTGCCATCGGCATCGTGAATGACACCTGGCATGAGAGGCGGAATCACCTCGCCTCCGTCAAAACCGGCCGCTCTGAGCTCCGCGATGTTATGGGCGGAGTCGCCGATCACGTGTGTCCAGCCGCTCGCCATCTCCGGAAGGCGATCCCGACCGGCTTGGCACAACTCGCGCACAAGGCCATCGGGCAGGAGTTCTGGCGGCGTCGTGTTGTGGTGGACGAGCACGCGCGGGCCGCTTCCGCTCCGCAGGAGCTGTTCGATGCCGTCCGACCATACGCCGAAGTGGACCAACCAACCCGCGGGTGACGGCAGGGACAGCGCCTCGTCCATGTCGATCGCCCCATGATGGAAGAACGGATGGACACCGTCGGCAACGAGGATGGCGTTGAAGCCCAGATCCTCGAGGATGGCGGCATGCCTGATGACCTGTCCGGACACCGCGTCGCGCGGTGCGAGTGTGGCTGTGTAGACGAAGACCGCGGGGCGAGTCATCGGGTTCCGATCACCGCGATGTCCTGCGGGCCAAACAGCACTTTGTCGATTACATCGAGTGCCGCATTCACTTGTTCAGCAGTCTCGGAGGATGCGTTCACGCGTGGCACACGATGCTCCGCCGGTACGGGTGCCAACAGTTCGATCTCCGTTCTGGCGAAGCCCTCGCTCTCCATCATGAAGGCCAGCGTGTCGGGGTGTAGGGGGCGCACATGAGTGGGATCGCACAGGAAGTTGATTGACCCTGCCACCAGCGATAGGGGATTCGGCGTCTCGAGAAGAAGCACGCCCTCGGGACGTAGAGCACGTCGCGACATCCGTATGAGGCGTATCTGGTCGTTGAGCGAGAGGTGCTCGATCACGTGAAATGACGTGATCGCGCCAAGCGATTCGGGTTCGCACGCATCGAGGGCGACGAACAGGTCGCCATGCTCAACAGCGACGCCGCGGACTCTCGCAGCCTCCGCCATGTGTGCGTCGGAGTCCACGCCCCACGCTTCCGTGCCGTTGTCCTTCAGCAATCGAAGCAGTTCCCCTCGGCCACACCCCAGGTCGAGGACGGGCCCCTGCCCGGTCAGGCGGGGGAGGTGGTGTCGCAACCGTTCAGTTACCTGCTCCTCGGGGCCTCGGAAGCGATCCTCAAACCCCAAGTAGTCGAACTGCTGTGCCGTTCCGATTGGAGGCGAGCCCGCTCCATTCGGGTGGATGGGCACCACGGGCGAATGCTCCTTTGCCCGCTGCACGGATCTGTCCACTTCAAGTGCTCGCAGTCGCACTCCCATGTCGGCTATGGCCCCTTGCACCTCGGCCATGGCCTCCGTTGTGGCCATGCGAAACTGGCTTGCTTCGTCTGCGAGTTCCCCGATCGCACCGGCCAAGTACCCGATGTCTCGACTGAAGATCCCGACGCTGTTCTCGCGGGCACACTGCTCTGCGTGCATCGAGAGCCGAAGCCATGCGACGGCGTCTCGCAGCCGGTCCTCCACCTCGCGATCGAGTGCATTCCTCTGGCCAAGCCCGGGCTGCGTGAAGCGCGCGGCCGCAGCGCGTGCTCGGGAAGCACGACCCCCGGTGGACCGGGCCCGCGGCGGAGTGGCCCGGGGCGTCTGCAGATAGAAGTCGACGGGTGTGCCTGCATCGAGGAGTACGTCGTGTCCGATTTCGACCTCGGCATCGAGCCAGTCGAGGTCGGCGTAGTCGCTTGCAGCACGGCGTTCCACGACGCGGCGTTCCAGGCCAGCGATGATTCCATCGATGTCGAGACTCACGCTGCCTCCCCCGCCACTGAACGCACCAGACGCTCCAGCCGATCAACCACGGCAGCGGTCCTGTATCGCCCGATTGTGTACAGGCGCCCGCGCTCTCCCAGTTCGGCGCCTAAGTGTGGATCTGTGGCAAGCATCATCACGGCGTCAGCGTACCCGGCGGCGTCGTCGAACCACAGGCCGCCATTCGCGCGTCGTGCCTGGCCCACCAGCACTTCTGACCTCGACGACACGATGACAGGGCGTGCGTGCGACCACGCCTCGAGGACGCTGATGGACAGGCTCTCATACGGTGATGGCAGCACGGAGCACACGGCCCCCTGGATGAGCGCCGCCTTCTCGGCCTCGCTCACAAAGCCCAGATGGCGAAGCCACGGGGTCTCCGGAACATTCATCGCCGAGCGGCCCGCCAGGACCAGAATGGGCGCATCGGGTTGCCGATGCATCAGGGCTCGGTGGTGCGCGAGCAGGTCGGAGCTGCCCTTCGATGGGTCGATTCGGCCCACGTACAGCACGTAGGGCCGGTCCGGCACCAGGTCTCGCTCCGGGGTCTCGTCGCCCGGGGGGTCGATGCCGATGCCCAGCAGCGAACGATGCCTGCCGCAGTGCCCGAACAGGCGGCCGGAAAATTCGCGCTCCTCGGGCGTGAGGAACCCGATCCCTCGCGCCAGATGGAACGTGCGGTGCATGATCGACAAGTACGCCGGGCCCTCATCGTGAAGTGCGGGGATGAGGATCGAACGATCGGCGACGATCGGCAGGCCCTGCGCCGTGGTGGCGTAGAGGTATGGGATGAACAGCACGGCGTCGTAGTGGTCGCCATGCCCGGCCAGGTGATCGAGCAGGTCCGGGCTGACCGGTCCCTGGTCCAGCATCCACCGCTCTTCGAGTTCTGTGCTGATGGGCTCACCCGAGGACAGCACGTGCGCCGTCAGGCGGTTGAACGCCTGCACGTCGCGCTGCACCGGCACCGGGAAGCGCAGCACCTGCACGCCGGCGTCGTCAGAGGCCCCGGCAGGGTAATGGGCAGCCCAGGTCATGTAGTCGAGGGCCGTGGTGGTGAGCACCGTCACCTCGTGGTGTTCCGAGAGCTCCTGTGCGAACCACCGCGCGAGCCCCTCGGCACCTCCGCCGATCTCGGGGCCGAACCGGGGTACCACCAGCGCCACCCTCATCCGGGGCCTCCTGATGCCACCAGCACGATGGCCTCGCGTAGGCGCTCGGCAGCCTGTTCACGGGTCGGCAGCGTGGTGCTGGCGGCCCGACCGCGTGCCGACAGCGCGGACACCAGGGCGGCATTCTGCCGCACGAACGTGGTGGCCTCGATGGCATCGAGCGGACTCTCGGCCTGCAGCACGCCTCCCGCACGCAGGAGGGGGTGGCGCATGGTTCCGGGCAGGGCGACAACCGCGCGCCCTTCCGCCCAGGCGACGACTGCCCGTGCCACCGGTACTGATCCGGTGCCCCGGATCCATGTCACCCCCGGGCCGTCGTGGGGCACGTCTCCCTCCACCTCGGCCCAGGCGACATCCAGATATTCCGGCACGTCCCCCATGTCCAGGCCATGTGTGCGTTCGCCGCGCTCAGGTTGCGGCAGGCCAACCAGAACAGCCGGTGCATCTGGACGCGCCTGGCGCATGGCGACGGCCTCCGATCGATCAAGCAGGCCCACCGCATGCGAGCTCCCGATTCGATCCAGCGCCCAGGCGGGTGGCGTATCGGGCCCTAGGGCTGGGATAACCAGCATGCGTCCGCCATCCGGCGCCAGGGGCACGCCCGGGCTGCCGCATCCGATCACCATCGTCACGCCCTCACGGCGGGCATGGTCGAATGCGGCCGCCAGCACCGGCTGCAGCAGCATTGCGACGGCCGCATCAACCCCGGTGCTGATCACAGCAGCCCCTCACTCACGGCACGAAGCCGTGCCGCCACTGCCTCGGGTGCAAGATCGGCCAGATGTCCGGGGCGGGCCGAGGCCATGGCCGATCGCACGGACGGGTCGTTCATCGCCATCAGGACGGCCTCGGCCACGATGGATGGCGCCTTGTCGGGCAGCAGGATTCCCGCGCCGCCGATCGTCTCGGGCACTGCTCCGCGGGCGAAGGCCACCACGGGCAGGCTGGCCACGATCGCCTCGATCGCGGGCACGCAGTACCCCTCGTGATCGGACAGGCACACGAACACGTCGGCATCCGCATACTCCTGCGCCAGTTGGGTGTCGCCCACCGACCCGGTGAAGTGCACGTGGTGCTCCATGCCCAGTCGTGCCGTCAGGGCCCTGCAGCGATCCTCATAGGCCTCCATGCCCTCCCACGTGCCCACCAGCCGCAGTTCGGCGTCCACGCCAGCCTCGCGCAGTGCGGTGAGGGCAAGGATCAGGTCGTGCTGTGCCTTGTTGGGGGCCCCGCGGCCCACGAACAGCAGGCGCAGGCGGTCGTCGGTGCGGCTGCGCTCGGCTCGGGGCAGCGGCGGCCGGACAACGCCGGTCACGGTGGCGGTACCAAATCCCATCCGCGCCAGCTCCTCGGCGTTGAACGACGAGTCGGCGGCGGTGGCCTCCACTCGCCCCACCAGGGTCGCAAGCTCCCGCCGACCCAGGGAGCACTCCAGGGCAACGCCCGGAGCGTCCTCCCACAGAAGCTCGGCGGGGGTGATGTTGTGGTAATCGAGCACGGCACGCGATGCCCGTGCGAGTACGTACTCGAAGGCCGGGCTGCCGATGGAGTAGTGGATGATCGCCACATCCCCCGGCTGGGCGACGGTGTCCCAGTCGGTGTGGGGCAGCACGTCGCCCCGCAGGGTGGGGTGGATGTGGTCGCGCTCGGTGAAGATCTCGGAGCGCAGGCCCATCTCGCGCATCACCCGCCGCCATTCGTGGGCGTGGTTGGTGACGGCATCGCGGGGCACGGCTCCGGCGGTCACCTGATGGATGCCGGTGGTCACGCCCATCGCTCCAGCGCCCCCAGAAAGCGCTTGCGCACCTCGGGCCACGAGAACGTGGACAGCACGTACTCCCGTCCGCCGGTGGCCAGGCCGGTGCGCAGCGACGGATCATCCAGGATCTGCTGCACGGCAACCGAGAACGTGGGCGGGTCGGCGAACCACAGCCCTCCTCCCGATATCTGGCAGTGCTGCAGCAGCACGGGGCTTCGTGAGTTCACCACCGCCGGTGTGCCGGCCAGCCAGGCCTCCAGCATCACCATCCCCAAGCTCTCCAACTCGGATGGGTGGGCGAGGATGGACGCGCTGGCGTAGGCGGCCGCGCGGTCGGGTGTCGGTACGTACCCCAGCTCGATCACATGGGGGGCGATGTCGTCGGGAACCGCGAGATCCCCCGATCCCATCAGGGCCAGCGGGGGTGCATGCGGCATGTCCCTGCGCAGCTGCGCGTACGACTCGAAGAGCAGGGGCAGCCCCTTGGCCGACTCCCGGCGTCCCGCATAGAGCAGGTACCCGGGTTCGATGCCGCGCCCTGAGCAGAACGCCTGCACCTGGGCCGCGGTGGGCACCGGCTCCTCTTCGTATCCCACGCCCACCAGTTCCGTGCGTGCCGTCGGTGCGAGGCGGTGCAGCAGTTTTCCCTCACCAAGGGAGTTGAGCATGCAGCCCCCCACCGCGGCGAGGGCCGTGCGCACCACGCGGGTCCAGGCATGGGACTCGTCGTGCACACATGGGATCAGCGCCGTGCGGTCCGTTCTGCCGGCCGCTGCCCAGAATGTGGTGCCGAACAGATACGGAATGGCCACCACCCAGTCGTACCGGGTGTCGTCCTCAAGGGCGTCCTGCAGGCCCGGCGACCACACGGAGTTGGCCATCCACTCGATCTCGTCGGCGTAGCTCATGGGAGCGCCCGTTGCGATTCCCCCATGGCCCTGCCAGAAGCGATCCGCGTCGCGGTCGCGGCTCACGGCGAAGCGCCGCACGGTTACGCCGTCCTCCACCGTGGCACCCTCGGGGTGTGCATCGGCCCACGTGAAGTGGTCCACCGCGCAGGTGGTCAGCACGTCCAGATGCGTGCCATGCGCCACCAGGTTCTGGGCCATCAGCCGTGCGAGGGTTTCGGCCCCGCCCACGATGTCCGCCCCATACCGCGGGACGCAGAGGGCGACCCTAGGGCCGTCGGGCATGAAGTACGTACCGGGGGGCGGCCAACAGGCGTTGGGCGATGCGGTCGATGTCGGCACGCAGGCCTTCGACGATGGGATCGAGCGTATGTGGGGGCAGCGTGGGCTGCAGGTCGGAGTCGCCGATGGCATCGATGCGGTCAACCACGAGGCCCACCGCCTCCAGGGCGGTGCGCAGCGTCTCAGGGTGCAGCGGCCGCGGCATGCGGGCATCGCGTGCCAGGCCGCTGTCGGGGTCGAGCAGGGCAGCGGGATGCCAGCCCAGCACGATTGCGCGGCCGTCGGGCACGAGGCTGCGGATCAGGCCGACCGACAGCGCGGCGATCCCGGCGGCGTCCAGGTGCTCCACGACGTCCGTCACCACCACGGCATTGAGCGATTGGGGCAGAGCCTGGGCCAATGCGGCCACCGGGTCGCCTGCCGTAACGGCGCGTCCTGCGAGCCGGGCCACCTCGGCCAGAGCGGGGTCGGGCTCCACGCCGGCGGCATGGGGCCCGAGGTGTTCGAGTACCTCTCCGGTGCCGGCACCCAGCAGCAGCACGGGGCCGTCGAGCGGCAGGTCGGCCATTACGGCCACCGGCAGGTCCCCGGGTCGCGCGTGCAGCGCGATTCGCACGGGCGAGGTGTTCCCATGCACCGCGCCAGCGGATGCGGATGGCGCGGGTGCGTCGGTCGCCTCGATCCGGGCGAGCCTTTCCGGCATGGCCAGGGCGAGCATGCGCGTGAGCGACTCCTCCATCGTGGTCAGGCGGGCGCCGAGGGCGTCCATGCCCGCCGCGATCTCCTCGGTGCGCCCCGCCGTCTGGGCCAGATCACGCTCACGGTCGATCTCCGCCTCGCGCACGGCGTCGTGGGCCTGCGTGACCTCCTCGCCCAGGCGCGTCACCTCACGGCCCATTCCGGCCAGGTAGCCGAGAAGGTGGCCGTTGTATGCGTTGCCCTGGTGCATGAGTGACACCGCAGGCTGGCTGGTAATCCGCACCAGCACGGTCTTCACCTTGGTGATCAGACGACCCACCACCGGCTTGGTGGACGGGTGCACCCCGATGTCGGCGCGCATGGCCGACGCGGCGCGCAGGCGCTCCAACTCGTCCAGGCCGAAGGGCGCACGTCCCTCGCTCGCGTCCACGGCAAGGGCGTCGACGCTGTACAGGCCGCGCCGCTTCTTGTCCTCCACCCGCCGCCTGAGCTCGTTCATCAGCTCATCGACGTCGATCACCTGCGGTGCGGGCTGGTTGGTCACGCGCGGGATTCCTTGTGGTTGGCCTGTAGTGGTTTGGCTGTGCAGGCTACTGACCACCACGGGCAGTGCTTGCGAGGGGCATGGTCTCAATCCCCCACGTGGGCTCCATGGCCACCAGCCCGACCCCGGGACGGTGCTGAAACACGCTGAACGTGGTGACGCGGTCGATCCAATGGAAGATCGTCGTCTCGTCGTGTGAGTGCACGGCCACCGTTACGTCGAAACTGCCCTCATGCAGAGGAAGGTGATCAAGCGCAAAGCGCACTCGTAGACCGCCGTCGATCACGGGGAGCGCGATCGAATCGAGGTGGGTGTTGGTTCCGAAGCACACGGTGCCGTCACCGGACGCGATGCTCACGCCCACGCTGGGCCCCGCGATCGCCTGGTGGGCCTCGAGGGTGATGTCAAGGATGAAGGAGTCACCCGACACGAAGCGATCGGTTGCGCCCTCGGGCCCGATCATGAGCACGTTCGTGATGGCGACTTCGCCCGTACCCCAGCCACCCAGGGGCGAGGGCGGCGGGGTTTCGTCCCACTCGTCGCTTGCCGTGGGCTCGCCTGGCTCGGCGATCGCCTCGACGCGGGCACCGATTGCACTCGACCCCTCTGCCAGCAGGCGGTGGTAGGTCTCCATCACTGCCGCAGGCAGATCGTCCTGCACAATGCGTCCACCATCGATTAGCACGGCGCGGTCGCAGATCTGCTCCACGGCATTCGGGTCGTGCGACACGAACACGAGCGTGCCCCCGGTGCGGCGGAAGTCGTGGATGCGCCCCATGCACTTGCGCTGGAAGGCCTCGTCGCCCACGGCGAGCACCTCGTCCAGCAGCAGGATGTCCGGGTTCAGGTGGGCGGTCACGGCAAAGGCCAGCCGCATCTGCATTCCGCTCGAGTAGGTACGCACGGGCATGTCGATGAACTCGGGAAGCTCCGAGAACTCGATGATGGCGTCCAGGCGACGCGCGACCTCCTTCTCCGACAGCCCGTGGATCGCCCCATTCATGAACACGTTCTCGCGCCCGGTGAAGTCCGGGTGGAACCCCGCGCCCAGTTCGAGCATCGATGCGATTGCGCCGCCGGTCTGCACCACGCCCGTGTGCGGCGGGATGATGCCGGCCAGCATCTTCAGGAGGGTGCTCTTGCCGGATCCGTTCCTGCCGACGATCCCCACGGCCTCGCCGGGTTGGATGTCCAGGTCCACATTGCGAAGCGCCCACAGCTCGGAGTAGCGCGCACGCTCGCGCCGGATGAGCGTCTCCTTCAGCGTCATGCTGCGGTCGTGGATAACGCGAAAGCGTCGGGATACGCCGCTCAGGCGTATCTGGCCGGGCAACAGAACCGCCACTAGAGCTCCACCGCCATCTCGCGTTCCAGGCGCCGGAACACCACGACGCCGATGGCCAGCGTGAGCCCAGCGGCTACCACGCAGTAAATGGAGTCCACGAGTGGGGGCCAAGTGCCGAAGAACAGCACGTTCTGAACGCTCACGATGAAGGGGGCGATCGGATTGCCGTAGTGGAGGATGTTCACCAGGGTCCCATGCGCCTGTGCGGATGCGGGAAGGGTGGAGTACGTGTAGAAGATCGGCGTGAGGAAGAACCACGGGATGCCGATGGCCATGAGGATGTGCTCGACGTCACGGAAGTACACGTTCAGAGCCGAGAGCATGAGTCCGAGCCCCACGGTGAGGATGCTGGCCAACGCCAGGAAGACCGGCAGCAGGATGAGCGGCAGTGCCAGGCCATCGGCGAAGATCAGGCATAGGGGCAGGGCGATCACGAGCATCGCCCCGGCGATGACGGCATTGGCGGTCATCGATGCCAGAGGCACGATCTCTCGCGGGAACTTCACTTTGGTGACCAGCGACGCGTTGGACACCAGGCTCTGGGATGCCACCTGGATGCCGGCATAGAACAGCGTCCACACCGTGAGGCCCACGAACATGAACAGCGCGTAGTTCTGGATCGGACTGCCGAACAGGAACTTGAACACGACCCAGTACGCGCCCACCATCACCACGGGGTTGATGAGCGTCCACGCCAGGCCGAGCACGGAACCCTTGTAGCGCTGGCGCACTTCGCGGCGCACCAGGTTGCGGTACAGCGGCATGTGCCGTCCGGCACCCGCACGAGCAGCCGGGCTGCTCGGCAATGGCGAGTGGTGCGATGTGCGCACGCCTACGGGGGCCGACGTCATCGGTTCATGTCTCGTCTCGGCCGTCTCACGTCAATGAGGATTGTGAATGGAGGGCTCTTCTCCTTCCGGCCTCACGGCCGGGGCCCGACGGTGCGGGCGAGGTGATGCCTGCCTCGATCACCTGTGCGCACGATAGTCACGCATGGCACTCGCAGTCGGGTTCCGTGCTCGTCGCGCCCTACGCCTACGTGCGTGCGGGGCTGCGTTGCCCCTACGCGGGCCGTCCACTACTACCCGCGTAGGGGACTTTCGTGAGTGGCGAGGACCGCTGGTGTTGTCAATCGGCCAGAACCGCGCACGTGAGGCCCGGGCATCGCTGCGTGGTGCGTATCGGTAGCCTCCCGCCCGATGCGCGCCCTCATCACCGGAATGACCGGCTTCGTCGGTGGTCACCTCGTGGCCTCCCTGCTTGCCGACGGCGTGCAGGTGCACGGAACGCTTCTCACCCACGTGGTCGAGACACCGCCCCCCGGCACCACGGGCCACCCGGTCGACATCACCGACCCCGACGCTATGTCCGCCGTTGTTGCCGAGGTCGCCCCCGATGCGGTGTTCCATCTGGCCGGGGCCGCATCGGTGGGGCAGTCGTTCGGGGACCCCGCGGGCACGTGGAAGGTGAACGTGGAGGGCACGCGGGGCGTGCTCGAGGGTCTTCGTCGTTCGGCGCCCGCCGCCCGCATGGTCATCGCGCTGTCGGGTGAGGAGTACGGACGCGTGGCCCTTGAGGACCTTCCGGTCACCGAGGACACGCCGCTCAACCCGCTGTCGCCCTATGCGGAGAGCAAGGTGGCCGCAGATGAACTGTGCGCGCAGTATCAGCGCGAGCACGGCCTGGCGGTGCTGCGCCTTCGCGCCTTTAACCAACTGGGCCCCGGTCAGGACGATCGCTTCGTGGTGCCCTCCATCTGCCGACAGATCGCCGATGCCGAGGCCCGCGGTGATGGCTCGTGTCGCCTTGAGCTGGGCAACACCGAAACCCGCCGCGACTTCCTGGATGTGCGCGACGTGGTGGCCGCCTACCGGTTGCTCATCGAGCGCGGCGACCCCTCTCGCGTGTACATCGCCAGTACCGGGCGGTCGGTTGCGGTGAGCCAGCTGGTGGACATCGCGGTATCGTTGGCCCGCGTCCCGGTCGAGGTCGTGTCCGATCCCTCGCGCCGACGTGAGGGCGAGCAGCCCGATCTTTATGCTTCCCCGCGCGCCCTGCAGGACCTCGGCTGGGCGCCGAGTATCTCGCTGGAGCGGTCCATCTCGGACACGCTCGACTTCTGGCGCCAACGCGCCCTTACGCAGGTGGACTGACTTCGTGGCAAAGCGTGCCCTCATCACCGGAGTGACAGGCCAGGATGGCAGCTACCTCGCGGAGCTGCTGCTGGGGAAGGGCTACGAGGTATGGGGCGTGGTACGCCGGTCCTCGAGCGAGAACTTCGAGCGCATCGGGCACCTGCGTGACCGCTTGCACCTTGCCCAAGCCGACCTGCTCGACCAGCCCTCGCTTACCCAGGCGCTGCTCGAGAGCGAGCCCGACGAGGTCTACAACCTGGCCGCCCAGAGCTTCGTGCCCACCTCGTGGACCCAGCCGGTGCTCACTGCCGAGTTCACCGCCGTGGGCGTCACCCGCCTGCTCGAGGCCATCCGGCAGGTCAACCCGAGGATCCGCTTCTACCAGGCCTCATCCAGCGAGATGTTCGGCCAGGTGCGTGAGACCCCCCAGACCGAGATGACCCCGTTCCATCCGCGAAGCCCCTACGGGGCGGCCAAGGCCTACGGCCACTACATCACGGTGAACTACCGCGAGAGCTACGACATGCACTGCTCGTCGGGGATCCTCTTCAACCATGAGTCCCCCCGCCGAGGCCTTGAGTTCGTCACCCGCAAGGTGAGCGACGCGGTGGCCCGTATCAAGCTGGGCCTGTCCACCGAACTGCCCATGGGCAACCTGGACGCCAAGCGCGACTGGGGCTTTGCCGGCGACTACGTCGAGGCCATGTGGATGATGGTGCAGCAACCCGAGGGCGACGACTACGTGGTGGCCACGGGCGAGACGTACACGGTGGAGCGCCTGGTGGAGATCGCCTTCTCGCACGTGGGCCTGGACTGGAAGGAGCACGTGACGCTGGACCAGCGCTTCGTGCGCCCGGCAGAGGTCGATGTGCTCATCGGCGACCGCAGCAAGGCCGAGGCGCGCCTGGGATGGACCCCGAAGGTGGGCTTCGAGGAGCTGGTGAAGATGATGGTCGACGCCGACCTGGCACGGCTGGGGTAGGAGAGGGCGGCCGGGAACAGGGAGTGGCGCGGGGAAGCAGTCCCCTCCTCACGGCAACCTGCTGGCCATTGGCGCGCCGGTGACCGACCCCAGATGCTTGCCGTTCCCCGGTGCCGTCGGTATCTCGGCGGCTGAAGGGCAGAGTTCATGAGCCCGTGCGGGTTGCCCCTCGGCGCCCACCAAGTTGATATCGCAGGCGTGGAACCAGCACTGCCGCCTCGGTGACGATGCGACCGCTCATCTTGCTCTCCCCCCGCGTGCGGTCCGTGAACGTGATGGGTACCTCAATCACGCGGAAGCCCGCGAGGACCGCTCGGTAGGTCATCTCCACCTGGAACCCGTAGCCCTGACCGGATACCTCGTCGAGCGGGATGGTCTCGAGCACGGCACGCCGGAAGCACTTGAATCCGCCAGTGAGATCCTTGATCGCGAGTCGCAGAATGGCCTGGGCATACAGGCAGCCCCCGCGGCTGATCGCTCGCCGCAGCAGCCCCCAGTCGCTTACGCCGCCCCCTGCCGTGTATCGCGAGCCCAGCACGACGTCGGCTGACTCAGCGGCGGCTACAAGCCGTGGGATGTCGCGTGGGTTGTGCGAGAAGTCGCAGTCCATCTCCATGATGAGGTCTGCGCCGGCGTCCAGCGCCGTGCGGAAGCCGTCCCGGTATGCAGGGCCGATGCCGTTCTTGGCGGAGCGCCGGAGCAGGTGCACGTGGTCATCTACTGCCGCAAGGGCCTCGACGATGTCGCCGGTGCCGTCGGGCGACCCATCGTCGATCACAAGCACGTGGCCGTTGATGTGCGCATCGATCATGGCCGTGCGCGCAGCGTTCACCATCTGCCCGACATTCTCCCGTTCCTGGTAGGTGGGGATGCAGACCCAGACGGAGCCGGTGGGGATCAAGGCTCTACCCTGTCGTGCGGCCGCGAGGTGCCGTCCTTAGTGGTACGCCGGTCGTCGCCTCGCGAAAGGAGCCGCTCAAGCAGGCAGTAGGGGACGTTGAAGGCGTACCGCGAGCCCATCTCCTCTACCTCGAACTTCGAGGTTCCGTGGGACCGGTTGGTCCAGGGGTTGGGCACCACGACGGAAGTGTACCCGCGCACGATGGCCGTGAGCGGAATCTCCACCGTCAGGTTGAAATAGTGGTTCATCAGCGGTTGCACGCCCTCGACCACCTCGCGGCGGTACGATTTGAAGGTGTTGCTCACGTCGTCGTAGCGCATTTCGAACATCAGGCGGATGTCGAAGTTCGCGAACCGGTTGATCATCAGTTTGGGGTCGAGGTAGTCGATCACCCTGCCGCCATGCGAGAAGCGGGTGCCGAACACGCAATCCACGTTCTCACGCTGCATGGTGCGCCGAGCAAACTCAAGCAGGTTGATGGTGTCACCCGGATTGGTGTCGATCGCGTACCGGGGCGAACTCGCGGTGTCCGCGCGCACGCTGGGCTCGGCTGCGGCATGCTGGTGGAGCAGGGGGGCGTCGAAGGCGGTACAGCCGCAGGATCACACTGAGCACGATGATCTCCCCGGGGGATGAACCCGGTTGAGAGCAGCACGCGTGGGGTGAGCAACACGCCGGTGTGTTCCCCAAGAGCGCGCCCTCATGGGACGCGTGGGTTTGGGAGAAATGGATGGCACGCCGTCGGCCGGCCTACGCGCTGCTCGCCGGGGGTCTGAAACAAGGGGCCCGGATTGGGTGAGGGGGTATCCGTCACACCGGTGCGCTGTGCCGCGCAGGGTTCGTGCCGCGGGGGGTCACGACGGTGCACCCGCCCCCTGCCCATGCGTCCCGTGGCCGCTGAACCGCCTGTGCCCGGGTCGGACCTCAACTGCAGATCAGGAGACGGTCCACTGGGACATGTCGACGGACACCACCCGCAGGTCCTTCGGGCTCACCTGCTGGGCGGGTGTGCCGGAGGCAACAAGGCGGAAGGTGCTGGTGCCCGCGGGCAGGCGTGTGGTGAACGAGATCCTGCGCCGTCCGGATACCGGGAACGTGAGCGTCTTCGACAGCGGCGGGTCGACGGTGAGCATGTAGTCGCGACCCGCAAGGAACCCCTTGGCCTCGAATGAGATCCGTGCGGGTGCGGCCACCGGCGCATAGGCGACCACTGTGGCGGTGTCCTTCAGGTAGCGCCATCGCACGCCGTTGACGGTCTCGGGGTCCCACCACCCGGTACCGGGGAAGGCAATGGCGGGAGCCGACGCTGCCGTAACGCGCCACACACCACCGCCACCGGGGAATGCGGCCGCAACGCGGTACCCCGGGGGTGGGGAACCCGCGGCCGGCGGGGTGAGTCCGCTCTGTCCCCATGCCCAGGGGTTGATGACCACATATCGGATTCCGGCTGTGGCGTACGCCGTGGCCGATGCGGGGAACAGGGGGTTCCCATACTCCCGCCCGAAGTCGGAGGTGGTGTTGGGCTCATTCAGGCCCCCGTTGGCAAGCGGATGCCCATGCACCATCTGCCCGTAGAGGAAGGCCCTGTCGAGCACCTCGTTCGGGAAGGCCGGCGTCTCGATGACCGCTACGCCGGGATCGTGCGTGGCGAGCCAGTGCCAGGTGGGGAGACGATCAGCGGGCTGGCCGTCGATGGTGAGCGGGACTCCCGTGGCCAGGGGCATGGAGATCGGGAGTTCCATCGCCGTGAGAATGATGGCCGCCGAGGTGAGTGATGCCCGCCACGTGATGCTGCGTCCGCGAATGGCGAGCGAGAGGCCAACCGCCCCGATCACCAGAACGGCAGCCATCACCGCCAGGCCGAACCGCGCGTACACGCGAAGAAACGGCAGGTAGTCGAACACGATGGACGAGGGCATCGGTATCTCGAGCCCAAACCACCGCGTCGGGCTCGCGAGGCTGAAGACCCCCATGACGAAGGCGAGGGGCACGCACAGGAGGAGCGCCGTGCGCTCGCGCGGCCGCAGCCGGTCACGGAACCGCCATGCCAGCACCAGTCCACCAATGGCGATGAGAATCACGGTCCAGCCCAGGAACGCCGTGCGCTCGCCTCCAGGGCTGACGACGGGCCAGTGCTCTGCTCCTCCGAAGATGCCGGTCATGAGGAATGCCCCGGGCGGCGGCTTGATGTAGTCGGAGATGTGTGCGCCGTAGATCTCCAGCTCCACGACCTGCCGGGTGGCCAGGCGATCCGCCGTTCCCCGAGCGGCCGCGAGCACGAGCACCAGCGGGAAGGCCACAAGTACGATGAGGGCTGCGGCGAGCTCGGCGAGCCTGCGTCCCATTGCGGCCAGGCCAGATGCCCGTCCCACCATGACGGCCCCCACCACGAAGGTGACGCCGGCTCCGACCAGGGCGATGGCTCCGAAATAGGGGTTGCTCAGCCAGGCGAAGAGCACGGCTGTGGCCAGCAGCACGGCCCGGCGCAGCGTGGGGCCCTGCAGCCAGAAGACCGCCGCCATGACCAGCAACGGCATGAATGCGAGTTGAGCCAGGGGAATGTGCGCCCCGATCCGTATCACCTCGTACGGGAAGATCTCGAACGCCATACCGGCCCACGCGGCGGGGGCCATGCCGAGACCGAGCCAGCGCACGAGGAGATACATGGACGCACCGGTGAGGGCCATCCCCGCAAGCGCCAGAACGTTGTACGCAACGACCGCCGAGAACGCCGACGCCAGCAGCCAGCCGGGGCCGACGTAGAACAGCAGCAGCAGATTGGCTCCGCCGATGATGGGCCGACCAAACGGAACGCCAATGGTGTCCTGTAGCCCGCCTCCCCACAGGTCGAGCCCGTGGCGGGCGTTGGTCCACAGATCCCATATGTACCCGGTGTTGTCGCCCGCGCTGCCCCCACCGACGATGAGCGATCCGAAGTTGGCGGCGAGCGGCCAGGTGAGGATTACCGCGATGAGGCCAGCCGCGGCGAGCACCGCGAATGCCTCGACCGCGGTGAGGCGCCCCCTGCGTCGCCGGGCATGTGCGGGGGCGGTTGCTGGCGTCATGGTGCTCACGTCGGGCACGCGACCGTGGTGCATGGTTCCGTCGAGGTGATTCCTGTCTCGGCGTGAGTATGGGACCGCGCGTTCTGCCGCCGAACCAGCCCTCGAAAGGAGCTGTCATTTCCCGGGCCGCTGCGCTGGCGAGCGATAAGTCAACACGATCTGCCGCCGGGCTGTCTCACCCAGGGGTCAGCATCATTTCGTAACTCCGCCTCCCCCGGGCGGCCGTGGGCGGCCAGTGCGGATCCACAGGTTGATCGCGTGGGTCACGGCGGTGGACGCACGTTGCGTGGACGATTTCGGAGGGCTGTTCTGATGAGCACAACTCGCGCTGTTCCCGGTGGTGATGGGTGGCGCCGCCTCAATGCGCCACAGTGACCGCGTGGGATCCCACTGGACGATGCGCGATTGGCGCCACCGGCGGGAGGGGCCCGTATCGGCGTATGCCGAGTGCTCGTGCCCCTCGACCCTTGGCGCTACTACGAGATGTCCCGAGTGGTTGACGATGACATCACAAGCAGGTGGCTGGACGTCTCGAGCCCCAATCTCATGATGAGCCTCTTCGTCGCCGAGGGGCGCGGCCAATGGACCGGCATCGACCTCTTTTCGAAGGAGATCCGGGTCTGGCAGAGGGTGGATCCGTTGGTCGACCCGCGTGTGGAGGATGCCCACTCCCTGTTCTTTCCCGATGGTGGGTTCGATGGATGCCTGTGCATATCGGTGATCGAGGACGTTCCGGGTGACGGCGATTCCGACGTGATGGCCGAGATGTTGCGTGTTCTTGGACCGGGCGGCGTGGTCCATCTCACAACGAACGTCTCCGCCCGTGGCGACGACGTGATGATCGATGACCGACATTACGACGAGGCCAGCGTCGAGGTGGAGCCTGGCACGGGCTTCTCCGAGCGCCGCTACGCGGCCACGGCGCTTGATGAGCGCCTTCTTCGGCAGCCGTGGAACGTTCTCACCCGGGAGTACGTGCGCATGCGTGATCCCTCCGTGCATGAGCGCGTCGCCCGCATGGCACTGCGAGCGACGCGGTCGGCTTTGCGCTGCGCCGAGTCTGCCCGTCCAACTTTGCTGTCACCACGAGCCCGCAGGACCTGGCTGACGGGGAGACGAGCGTGGTGTACATGAAGCCGCAGAAGCCCCTGGATGCCACCGACTAACGATTGCCCGTGCGTCGTCGTGCCCGGGGCGTGATGCCCGCGAAGGCCGCCGACAGGCGGTCGCGCTCGGCCTGCGAGTGGTAACGCGTCACGCCCGCGAGCGCCGTGCGGGAGAGCGTGGTTCGGTACTCGGGGTCGCGCACGACCGACAGGATGCCCTCGGCGAGTGCTGGCACGTTGCCGGGTGGCACGAGGATTCCTCCGCCGCTTCGCACCACGGCGGCCACGCCCGGGAGATCAGACGCAATGGACGGGCAGCCGGATGCCATCCCCTCGGCGAGGACGACACCGAAGGCCTCCTCTCCCGTGGTTGAAGGCAGCGCCACGAGAGCGGCTCTGTGGTATGCCTGCGCGAGTGCCGCATCGTCCACGCGGCCCAGGAAGGTGATGTCCGCGCCGAATCCAGTGGCGGCTGCGAGCTGCTCATACCCGGCGCGCAGCTCGCCATCGCCGATCAGTTCGAGTTTGCAGGTGATCTGGCGCCGCACCTGCGCGAATGCCTCGAGCAGTTGGGGCACCCCCTTGAAGGCGTGCCCGATGTCCATCGCGCCGACGAACAGCACGGTCGGCTCAGCCGGAAGCGGCATGTCCGGTTCGGGTGGGTGAAACCGCGAGAGGTCGAGCGAGTAGGGCGACTCGCGCACATCAAGACCGCGGATCCGTGCGAGCGACGAGGCGTTCGCGTACTCGTGCGAACTGGCGAGCACCTGATGTGCGCGGCGCATCAGGTGGGGCTCAACGGCCCTCTCATACGCGGTGAGCACCCTCCCGCGCCAACCATCCCACATCACGTCCATGTGGAAGAAGATCACGTAGGGGATGCCGCAGGTCAGCGCTCCAAGCGCCGCGGGCTCTGCGCCTCCGAAGAACGGATACATGATGTACACGGCGTCGAAACCCGCAACCCGCGTGGCCAGTTGCGGCACCAGCGCCGAGTTCCCGTGCCGGATGAGTGGCCGCAGGCGATCGACGGCGATGCCGTCAATGATGTCCCGCCCCGGGGCGTCATCGTGTGCGGGGCACAGAACGCGAACCTGATGTCCCATGTCGGTCAACTGGTGCGCATGGCGGGCAGCCACGTTGCCGATGCCGCTCTTGTAGGGCGGGTACACGCACGATACGAGGGCAATCCTCATGACCGACCCCCGACGCACCGCCGGGCCTCCGAGGCGGCGAGCATGGCCTCGCTGAGAACCCAGACCGTGGCCGCCAGCAGTACCCCGCGAAAGCCGGGCCGATGCTTGCGAAGGAAGGGCGCCATGGTGCGGAAGTACGCGGCGTTGGCGGCCGGTGGGCGTTGGCCGGCCACGTTCGATCCCGCACCCACGTGCACCACATCAACACCGGGCCAGTAGAGAACCCGATACCCCGCTTCCACGAACCGCAGTGACAGGTCGATGTCCTCGGCGTACATGAAGAACTGCTCGTCGAACCCACCTACCTGGCGCATGGCCTGGGTGGACATGAGCATGAAGGCCCCGGACACCGCCTCGACATCGGCGGCCTGATCCTCGGGCAGGTGTCCCATGGTGTACCAGCGGGAGCGCGGGCCCTTCAGGTACCGGTCGAGTGTCGTGAAGTAACAGAAGGACGACCACAGCGTGGGGAATCCCCTGTGACAGCGACGGTCCAGGCGCCCCGCGCGGTCGACAAGGCGCGGCGTCAGGAGGCCCACCTCCGGGTTGCCCCAGAGCTCGTCCAGACATGCCCTGAGGGCACCCGGTGGCAGCACCGTGTCGGGGTTCAGCACCAGCACGGCACGACCACGGGCCCGGTTCATGGCCATGTTGTTCGCTCGGGCGAACCCGATGTTCTCGTCGAGCGTCGTCGTGGTCACCCACTCGTAGGGCCGGGCCGCATCGGCGGTGCCGTCACCGGATGCGTTGTCGACGACCTCCACCTCCATATCCACGTCGGCGCGGTTGGCGTCGAGGCTGGTGAGGCACTCGTGCAGCAGGTCGGCGCAGCGGTACGACACGATCACCACGCTGAGCTCTGGCGTGCTCAAGCGGTCCACGTGAACGGCAGGTCGTCGGCCACCTCGGCCAGACGGGGCGCTGCGCGATCGCGATCGCTCACCGTATGGGGTCCTTCGGGCCAGACGATTCCGATCTCCGGGTCGTCGAAGGCAATGCCACGGTCGCCCTGCGGGTTGTAATAGGCGGAGCAGCGGTACACGACATCGGCCACATCGGACAGCACTACGAACCCGTGGGCGAAGCCGATGGGGCAGTAAAGCTGCAGACCTCGCTCGTCGTCGAGTGTCCAGGCCTCCCATTGGCCATAGGTAGGCGACCCACGGCGGATATCGATGACCACGTCGAGGATGCTGCCCCGCGCGCAGCGCACCAGCTTCGCCTGGGATTCGCCCACCTGGAAATGCATGCCGCGCAGCACCCCACGCTCGGACCTGCTGTGGTTGTCCTGCACGAAGCGATCGGTGATGCCGAGGTCCGCAAGCACGTTCTCGCGGTAGGTCTCCCGAAACCACCCCCGGCTGTCGCCGTGGGTGGCGGGCTCCAGCACGATAAGGCCGGGCAGGGACGTGGGGAGGCTCTTCATGCGTCGCCTCCATGGCTCCGGGAAACGCGCCGGAAGACAATCCTGAACTGGGCTCCGATGCCTCGGATCATGCTCTCGCCTGTACTCAGGTAGATGACCTCGTGGAGGATGAGTCCAAGCCCTGCGACGCTGGCATCCACCCCGATGATGGCGTAGGGCGAGTGTGCGAAGACCGCCAGCAGGGCGACCTGCAGTACGGCGAGACCTCCCACCACCCACGCGAAGCGATTGTCGCTACGTGCCACGTGGTGGTTTACGAGGATGAGCAGGGCCCCGAGCAGGGTGGTGGCCCCGAAGAACGGCAGCACCAGTTCCGCGGCGGGCTGGTATGCGGTGCCGAAGGTGATCGTGGTGATGGGCTCCGACAGGGGAATGGCCAGCAGCATTGCCAGCACCCCGGCAACGCCCATGACCGCCACTCCCGCGGCGAGAAGCGACCCCGTGGGCTCATTGCGCATCTTGCGCTCGGCAATGCGCGGCAGCAGGATTATCGTCATCGCCTGGGGGACCACGAGGAGTGCCTTGGCGATAACCGCGGCGGCCCCGAAGTACCCGGCCTCATCGCCACCAATCCCCAACTTCGAGGCGATCACGTCCACGTTGGTCAGTATCGCGATACCGCCCAGGCCGATCGCCGCCACTGGCAGCGCTCGCGTGAAATCCCTCCACATTGCTGGAGGCGGTGGGGTGCGGGTGAGAAGGTCGGTGCGCGTCAGCCACATGGCCCACAGCACTCCGATCACCACGGCGATCCCCACGGACAGAATCGTTGACACGACCGCGCTGATGGGCAGCAGCAGCAGCGCCAGAAATACCGGGGCACGTAAGACCCCGGTCGACCCGTAGCTCCACGCGAACCCGGTGAACCGGTGTTCGCCCTGCAATGCACCGGTCGTGAGGGCGAGTGGCACGATCGTGATGAACGTGGCGTAGGTCGCCATGAGGGGCCAGAAGGGGATATCCGCCCCACTCGCCGCGATGAGCGCGGTCACGATGACTGCAGCCAGGGCTCCGATCGTCGCGAGAAGAGTTCCGAGCATCAGGGCGCGGCGGTACACCGCGACAGCGCCAGCCCGGTTGTCGGCATTCGCCGCGATCACTCGGGCGTTGGACCATTGAAGCGCCGCTGCTGGCAGGGCGATCACCACGATGACCCCCTGCAGGGCCGCCGCCAGTCCGTAGTCGGCCGGCCCGAGGATGCGGCCAGCCAGCAGGTAGAAGAGATATCCGCCAATGCTCCAGGCGGCAAGAGACGCCCCGATGATGAGCGAGGGCCGGATGGCGCTCGCGTTCGACGAGGCTGAAGGGACTGCATCGGAGTTCACGGGTGGCATGGTAGGGAGAGCGGTGGTGGAGTGATCGTCCACTAGCCTGCGCGCTGCCCAAGGAGGCGTCGTGGCTCTGATCTCGATCGTGGTTCCCGCATACAACGAGGAAGAGGTCCTCGATGAGTTTCACCGTCAGGTGGCGGCGGAACTCGAGTCCCTCACCGATGACGTGGAGTTCGTCTTCGTCGACGATGGATCGCGCGATCGCACCGCCGCGATCATGCGGAGCCTGACGGACCGTGACCCCCGGGTGCGCTCCGTGCTGCTGTCGCGCAACTTCGGTCACGAGGCGGCGATTGAGGCCGGGCTTCGCGAGTCACGTGGCGACGCCGTGGTGGTGATGGATGCCGACCTGCAGGATGGCCCGGACATCCTTCCGCGCCTCGTCAGCGCATGGCGGGAGGGCGCGGATGTCGTCTATGCCGTGCGCAAGGGGCGCAAGGAGGGGCGGGTTCTTCGCACGGCCTTCAGCGGGTTCTATCGCCTGGCCGAGAAGGTGATGAGCATTGACCTTCCTCGCGATGCCGGTCCCTTCTCCCTGATGGACCGCCGCGTGGTCGACGTGCTGAACGCAATGCCCGAGAAGGGCCGATACTTCCCGGGGCTCCGCGCCTTTGCCGGGTTCCGCCAGGTGAGCCTCGAGGCCGAGCGGGGCGAGCGTCTCGCAGGCGAGACCAAGTACTCGCTGGTGAAGCGCACCATCGGCGCCACCAACGCCATCTTCTCGTTCTCCAAGCTGCCGCTTCGCCTCATGACCGGGCTCGGATTCCTCATGGCGGTGCTCGCGGTGCTTGGCTTCATCTGGGTCATCGTCGGCGCGATCATCGGCACGGATCTTGCGCGGGGGTGGACGTCCATCATGACCGTGGTGTTCTTTCTCGCCGCCGCCGGCTTTCTCTTCATGGGGATCCTCGGCGAGTATGTCGGGAAGATCTACGACGAGGTTCGGGGGCGCCCCAACTACGTGGTGGCCGAGGTCGTGGAGGTTGCCAGCGACGACGCCGCCGGTGGCGACACCCCGCCGGGGGTCAGCGGGCGGGGCTGAGTGGAGCCGTGTTCGTGGCCTGACGGCGTCGTTCGAGCGAGGTGAGCCACCACGCCGCGAACGGGCCCGACAGGGTCACCGGGATGTACCAGGTGGCCTGGCTCAGGATCGAGAAGGCGAGTGCGTCTGCCTGCCCCACCCCCACGACCGCCATGCTCGTGACGGCCAGCCACTGATAGGTACCGATCATTCCCGGCGAGGATGGGATCGCGGCACCCAGCGAGAGGACGGCGACGACGAACAGAACTGAGGTCGCGCTCAGGTCGATACCAATCGACCACGCCACAAGCCATGCCGCGAATGCGGCGCTGGCCCACCCCGCGAAGCTGAGCGCGAAGGCCGCGGCGAAGTCGCGCGGACGCGACAGCACGGCGAGGCCCTGAACGATCCCCGATAGATGGTGACGCAGCCAGGACTTCTGGTCGCGCTCAAGCCCACTGCGCTCCTGCCCGTGGTGTGAGCGGTTCGCATACCACCAAGCGAGCGCCAGCACGATGGCGCCGACAGCCGTGAGGCCGGCCCCGATGATGACCAGATTCACCAGCCAGTCGGGTTTGTCAACAAACGGGAGGCAGGCGACGAGGATAATGAACAGGGTCACCACGTCAGCTGCGCGGTCCACCCCCACCGAGGTGAGGGAACGTGCAACGGGGATGCGCCCCAATCGCGCGAGCCAGATGCCGCGGGCCACATCCCCCGGGCGTCCGGGAACGACGTTGGTGATCGCTCCGCCCACGAACATAAGGGCGACGAAGGTCTTGCGACCAGGGCGCGGATCGGCTTCGACCAGATGGCGCCAGCGCAGCGCCTGGAAGACGAAGAGGCCGCACGCGAAGGGGATGGCCAGCACCACCAGCAGGGGATTAGCGTCGCGCACCACCTGCCACACCCGGCTCAGGTCCACCCCGCGAATGGCCAGCCACAGGAACAGGGCCGAGATGGGAATCCCCACGGCCAAACCGATCACCACGGTGCGGGTACGGATTGCCTGCCGGGCAGGCTCCGCCTGCGGGTCGGCAGCGCCATCGACTTGCGGGGTCATGGGGTCGGTCGACACGCCGTCACCCTGGTGGCGGCCTACGCATGCAGGTTCTCGCACAGCATCAGATACCGCTCCGCGCAGCGGTCCCACCCGAAGCGCTCGGTGGCGCGCAGGGCCGCCGCCTGGCCCAGGGCGGCGCGGCGGGTGGGGTCGTTGATCAGGTCGTCCAGGGCCACGGCGAGCGCCTCGGGGCCTCCGGCCAGGGGGAACGTGGCGGCGGTGTCGCCCACCACCTCGATGTTGGGGGCGTGGTCGCTCACAATGAGGGGGGCGCCCGCGGCCATGGCCTCCACGATCACCGGGTGGGTGCCGCCCACCTCGGTGGGTACGCACATGATCCCCGCGCGGTGCACCAGTTCGGCGTAGCCATCGCCGAACACGTAGCCCGGGAAGATGACGGAGGGGCTGGCCTGTGCCTTCAGGTCGGCGATGTAGCCCTCGGCGTAGGGGGCGTCTCCCACGATGACCAGGGGCCAGTCGGGGGCGAGGATCGCGTGGGCGCGCACGAGCATGTGCGCGTTGTTCTCGGGCACCAGGCGGCCCACGAACAGGATGAAGCGGCCGGGCTCCACTCCAAGGCGCTCGCACTCGGCAGTCGTGCCGGGGTCGGGCAGGTCGGCGCCGTAGGGAATGGCCAGGATGCGCCTGTCGAAGCGCTGCTCGTACAGGTCGGCCACGCTTTCGGAGTCGGTGACGGCGATGGTGGCCGCGGCCGCCGACATGTGCTCGGCCTGACGGATCATCGTGCGGGCCATCTTCGGCCACTTGGCGCGCTCGGAGTCCATGCCGTCGATCTGCAGGATGCTGGGCACGCCCGCCATGCGCGCGAAGGGCACCACCGGGGCGTTGCCGGCGATGAAGTAGATGGCCACGTCGGGGCGCTCACGGGTGACCATGTGCGCTGTGGACACCATGGTGTGCACCAGCGTGTCGAGGTATTTGTTCCTCACGGTGGGCAGGTGCACCAGGCGGGCGCCGGCATGTTCGGGCATGCGCTCGGTCATGTGCGGACGGCAGTACACGGTCACCTCGTGCCCACGCCGCGTGAACTCCCCGGCCAGGTGCTCGACCGCCGTCTCGAAGCCGCTGTACGCGGCGGGTATTCCGCGGGTGCCGATGAGGGCGATCTTCATGCCCGCGCCGCCGTGAGCGCGGCCCAGCCGGCGGTGCCCATAGCCTGCGGGGTGAAGGTGGCCGCCTGAGCCGGGCCCGCCGCGCGCAGGCGCTCTGCCGTGGCGGGTTCCAGCGTGGCGCGGATGGCGTCGGCCAGGGCGGCCGGGGTGGGGTCGGTGACTAGGGCCCCATCGCCCGCGACCTCGGGCATGGCGCCACGGTTGCTGGCCACGGTGGGGGCACCGCACGCCATGGCCTCGAGGATGGGCAGGCCGAAGCCCTCATACAGGGAGGGCACCGCCACGGCGGATGCCGCGCGGTACAGGTCGGCCAGCTCCTCATCATCCACGCGCCCCAGCCAGCGGGCACGGGCACCTTTCAGGATGTCCGTGCCGCCAAGGGCCGGGCGGCCCACCAGGGCCAGTTCCAGATCGGGGTCACCCAACAGGGCGATGGCCTGAGCCAGCGCCGTGATGTTCTTGCGCGGGTGGATGTCGCCCACGGCCAGCACGTAGCGCGTCAGGTTCCAGGCATCTGCCACGCGTTTTTCGGCGTCCCCGTCGGGGTCGGGGCTGAACACCGGGGCGGGATAGGTGCGCACCACGTGGATGCGGGCGGGGTCGATGTCGAGGGCATCGGCGATCTGCCCGCCCTCGGTGTGCGACACCGCGATCACCACCGCGGCGCGGCGCACGGCGGCGGGCACCAGCCTGCCCAGAACAAGGTTGTCGCGCTTGCTGAACCACTCGGGGTTGGTGACGAACGCGGCGTCGTGCACCACCACCGCGGCGGGGGTTCGCCCCCGAAACGGCACCACGTAGTTGAACACCCCCACGTCGACCTGGGCGCGCTGCATGGCCCGGGGGGCCTGCATCAGCAGGCGGGGGATGTTGGAGCCGGTCACCTTCATGAGGGGAACGCTTGGATCGATTCGCTGCTCGGCACCCGGGTGGGTCACCATGGCGTACACCTCGTCATCCGGCAGGGCCGTGACCTTGAGCGAGTGGATGAGCGATTCGATCCACCGGGCGTTGCCGGCATCGCCCGCGGTGGGCTGGGCCACCGCGTGGGCATCCACGGCCACCCTCATCGGGGCATGCCCAGCGCCTCGCGCCACACGTCCAGCGTGCGGCGGGCGGTGGCGTCCCACGACAGCTCGGCGGCGCGATCACGGGCGGCCTCGCCCCGGGCGGCAAGGGCGGTGCGGTCGGCCAGGGCGTCGGTGAGGGTCTGCGCCAGGCCGTCGGGAGAGACGTCGGTCACCAGGATCGCCGCGTCACCCGCCACCTCGGCCTGCGATGAGTTGTCGGCCACCATCACCGGGCACCCACGGGCCATGGCCTCGGCGATGGGCAGGCCGAAGCCCTCGTACGCCGACAGCGACACGAACATGGTGGCCCGGCGGTAGTACTCGGCGAGGTCGTCGTCGTCGACAAACCCCACCATGTCGCAGCCCGGCCCCTGCAGCCTGCGTGCGGCGGCCTCCTCGCTGCCCCCGCTCCCGGCCACCACCAGCCGGCACAGCGGCGGGTCGAGCGGGGCGCTTGCGAAGTACTGGGCGTGGCCGCGCATCAGGTCGAGCACGCGCTTTCGGGGTTCGAACTCGCCCACGGCCAATATGAAGGGCTCACGTTCGCGGGGTGCCTGGGTGTCGGGGCGGGCTCCCAGGTTGACCACCCGGATTCGACTTTCGGGCACGCGGTAGATCTGCTCCACGTCCCGTGCACCGGCGTTCGTTGTGGCAATCACCAGACGCGCCCGCGTGGCGCACCTGCGGCCCACGAACGACGCGTAGCGGCGAAACCCGGCGGGGTACGCCTGCGGCATGCGCTCGAAGGCCAGATCCTGGATGGTCACCACCGTGGGGCACGGGGCGGCCAGTGGCCCCCAGTTCATGGGCACGTGGATCAGCGCGGCCTTGCGCCTGCGGGCGATGGCGGGAAGCGCGATGTTCAGCCACACCAGATCGAGGATGAGGTTGCCGATGGACGTGAGCACGTTTCGCCGGGGGAGCGCCGGGGGGCCCTGGAGCCACACCACCTCGAGGTCATCGGGTGGCTTACGCCGCATGGCGCCCTGCGTCTCGTTGACCACGCGGGCGATTCCGGTACGGCGTCGGCGCGCCAGGCGGCCGTCCACCAGCACAACGGGCTTCGTGGTGTGGGTGCTCATCCGGCCAGGGCCTCGGCGTGGGCGTCGGCGATGAGTCGGGCGGTGCGATCCCACGAGAACGTGAGCGCCCGGGAGCGCCCGCCGTACTCGGCGGCCCGGCGGATGTCGGGCTCCTGCCAGGCCTCGGCGATGGCATCGGCCCAGCCCACGGGGTCGAACGGCGACTCGTAGCGGACGGCGTCGCCCCCCACCTCGCGCAGCGCCGGGGTGTCGCTTGCCACCACGGGCACGCCGACGGTCATGGTCTCCAGCACCGGCAGGCCGAATCCCTCCTTCAGGCTGGGTACCACCACGGCCACCGCGTTCGCCCGCAGGGCGGCAAGCCGCCCTGCCGTCACCAGCCCCAGCATGTCCACGCGGCCCAGCACGCCCAGGCGCTGTGCGTACTCACGCACCCGCCGCACGCGTCGGCCCCCCCATGGGCCGGTCATCACCAGGCGCAGGGGGGCGGGCAGCCGGGTCAGGGCGTCCAGCACCACCCATGGATTCTTGTGGGGCTCCAGGCCCCCGCTCATCAGCACGTAGGGGCTCGTGGGGATCTCGCCCGTGGGCTCGGGCACCGGTGGGCAGGCCAGGGGCACCACGCGCACGCGGCCGGGGTCCACCTTGCCGAGGGCCACCACGTCGTCGGCGGTCTCCTGCGAGATGCACAGCACCAGACGGGCATCCGGAAGGCGGTTCAGCCATCGCCGGTAGGCCGCTGCCTCGGCGGTGTGCGTCACCCCGTTGAGGAACAGGTGGGGGTAGGCGGCGGGGATGAGGTCATAACAGGTGACCACCGTGGGCATTCCCGACGGCAGCAGATCGGGTTGGGTGGCGTGGAATAGGCGTGCACCGAGGCGCCGCACGCGGCGTTCCACGGTGAGGGCCGGCCAGGGGTCGGGCGTGTGACGCACGCGCCATTCCGGCCAGCGCACGGGAAATGCCTGCATGCCCGCGGGCGGGGAGGCCGTCTCACCGGTGATCAGCAGGGCCGGGCGCTCGGGCGCGCTCAGCCGCGACAGCCCGTCGACCATCCCTCGCACGGCCGCCCCGATACCCCGGGCGGCATGGTCGCGCCCGAGCGGCGTGGCATCGAGGAGTACGGCGGATTCCATTGCCGTTGCAGCGTACCGGCCGGGGGGGTGCTGCGATCGCTGTGCCCGCAGTCGGTCAGTCCCACACGGCGCGGTGCGGCGCCTTGCTCGGGAGGCGATCCTCGAACGCGTGAATGGCGCGGTCGCCGGTGATGAGGGGAAGGTCCAACACGTGTGCCGTCGCGTAGATCAGGGCATCGGCGGGATCACGGTGGAATCCCTCATCCCGAAGAGCAGCCGCGCGCATCGCGATGGTGGCGTCGAGGGGGGCGAGCATCAGGCGTCCGCTGAGCGCGCGCGCCATCCAGTGCGAGAGGGGCTCATGGGGATCGGCGGGCGTCACTCGTCCTCGGGACGCGAGAAGGGCCAACTCGTAGGTGCAGATCGCCGGCACGTGCAGTGTGTCGGCCCGTTGCGCGATTCGCTGCGCCCGGCGCGGAAGGCGTTCGGGGCCCACCACCGCGGCCACCCACGCATGGGTGTCGAGCACGCATGCGTCAGGCATCGTCACCAAAGAAGGGGTCGTGGGCCCCGATCTCCTCGTCCAGGTCATCAAAGGCGCTGAAGAGGTCGTTCAGCGAGTCGGGAAGGATGAGGCTGCCGATCAGGGAGTCGGGCGGCTGCGCGGCGATCAACTTTACCAGTGGCCTGCCATGCCGGGTAACCACGATCTCGTCTCCGGTTGCCGCCACCTCACCGGCAAGCTTCAACAGGTGGGCCTTGAACTCGGTGATGGCAATCGTGCGGGTGGCCACCGGGGCCTCCTCGTCCGGTGATCGTGAATGACCACTAAGAGTGGTCATCACAGCCTACCGCACCCGCACGGTCACGGTGCCCGAGGTGCCCGCCTCGACCGGCCAGCCTCGCTCCCGGGGCACGCGCACGCGAAACGGCACCGTGAGCCCGCGGGCCTGGAATCGCCACGGGATGGCGAAGCTGCCATCGGCCTTGGCGCGCGCATTCACCACCGGCCGCCACACCTTGCGGAAGGGGTCGAGCCACTCGAGCACGATCGCCTTGCGGCCACCGGACGCACCCGGGGGCGGGCCGATGCGCCCGCGAAACACCACCGGCGCGCCGCAGGACGGGCACGCGGCCGTCTTAGTCATGAATCGAATGCCACCGGCCGTTCCCCCCTCTTACGGCGCCCGGGGCTGATCGCGGGCTACGTCAGCTTCTTCAGCAATTCCGCCTTCTTTGCCTCGAACTCGGCCTGGCTCAAAATCCCCTTGCCAACCAGAGCGTGCAATTTCTCCAGGGTCTCCACCACTTCGTCGGGCGATGCAGGCGGCGGGGCAGCCTGCGCTTGCGCGCCCTGCGGGGCGAGCGCTTGGCTCATCGACTGGGCCATCTGCTGGCCGACGCCGAATCCGACGCCGACCCCGGCCCCCAGGCCCGCCAGACCGCCCTCGTTCTGAGCCGCCAGGGGGATGGCGTTCGCAACCTGATACTGGGTGTAGCCCTGCATGCCGCCCATCATGTTGACGCCGATCCGCGCATCGAGCATTTTCTGCAGTTCTTCC
>Ga0209514_10001639_pt1 | contig 37576 bp, 33 predicted proteins | sample Subgrocontami58m_FD_187452 | JGI IMG/M metagenome (GOLD analysis project Ga0209514, IMG submission 187452) | Subsurface groundwater microbial communities from S. Glens Falls, New York, USA - GMW37 contaminated, 5.8 m (SPAdes) (version 3) | ecosystem: Environmental > Aquatic > Deep subsurface >...
GCTTCCCAATCGTAAGGCATTAATATTCTTCTTAGATCCGGATGATTAAGAAATATGATCCCAAACATATCAAATGCTTCACGCTCGTGCCAATCGGAAGTTCTCCAAACATTATAAACAGATTCAACTTGAGGATTTTCTCTTTGAGTAGAAACTTTAAGCGTAATTTTATGCTTCAAACTTGTTGAATGTAAATGGTAGTAAACACTTAAAGTACCGCCACTTATCATATCTGACCCATCTTCATCTTTCGTCTTAGTTCCATTGGCGTCATCCACTCCGGAAAGAACCATTAAACTATCAAATTTGAGTTCATCATTCTCACGTAAGAATGCTCCAACTTTTTGAATATACAAGGGATCAATCGAAATAATAGTTTCTGTTGGAGTATCTCTATCTATACCCACAATCGTTTCGCCAAACTCATTCTTCACTAATTCAAAAATTTCTTCAGGATTCTTCATGCAATTTTCTTTCTTAACGATTCATTACGGATTTTTTCTTGTAATTTGAGTAAACCTTCTAATAATGCTTCCGGTCTAGGTGGACAACCCGGAACGTAAACATCAACCGGGATCACGCGATCAATTCCTTTTAATACATGATAACCGTGTTCCCAATATGGTCCACCACAATTTGCGCAACTTCCCATAGATATAATATATTTTGGATCTGGCATTTGTTCGTATAATCTTTTAATTCGGGTTGCCATTTTGAGTGTAACTGTACCGGAGATAATTATTGCGTCTGCTTGTCTTGGAGTATTTCTTGGAATAACACCGAAGCGATCAAAATCGTAGTGGGAAGCGGAAGTAGCCATCATTTCAATTGCACAACATGCAAGACCAAAACCAAGCTGCCAAATTGAAGAAAGCCTAGCCCAATTCATTAAATCATCAACTTTGGCGATGACGATATTACCGTCTGAAAACTCTTTATCTAATAGACCCATTAAAATTCTCTTTTCTAAGACTTCGGTTTTAATATTTCATCTAGCTGTGGGGGTTTGGGATACGGACGAGCCCACTCTAGATCGCCTTTGCGCCATTCATAAGCCATACCTAGACCTAATACTAAAAGAAATATTAGTCCGACAAGCAATCCATAAACACCATATTCTTTATAAGTAAGAGCCCAAGGAAAAAGTAGAACAACTTCAACATCAAAGATGAGGAATATTAGGGCAACAACATAAAAGCGGATGTTAAATTTAACCCAGGGTGAACCCTGAGGATTTTCTCCACATTCATAAGTTAAATATTTTTCGCGGGTAGGTCTATTTGGACTTAATAGTTTTGAAATAATGAATACTGCAACCACAAAAACGATGGCAAGCATAATAAAAATCAGAATTTTCCCGAATTCAGTAAGCATCAATCTTCAAAAATGTTGGGCGAAAAATAGCACATCAAAGTATTTTTGTCAAGAAATAGTAAAAGTTTTAATTCATAGGATATAAATTTTTATGAATTTTTTTTTAATTAAATTTACATCAATCACTAAGAGAAGTTTTATAATGAGAAAACAAAATTTAGTTATTGTTATCCTTGTTTTGTTTGGAATTAAACTTTACGCTCAATCACCCGGACAAAAATGGGTAAGTGTATATGATTCAAAAGATCAGATAGTATATGTAGATACATCAAGTATAAAACAATTTGAAAATCAAATTTCAGTATTAAGTATTACTTATTATAAACTACCCCAAGTAATTGCCTCATTAAATAAAGAAGTCGTTAGTGTTAAATCACAAATATTATTTAATGCAGCTTCTAAAAAGTACACTGTAATAGGTACTCTTTATTATGATAAAAATCTAAAAATACTTGGAGAGACATCATTGCCTGGATTTACATCCGGAGGCGAAAATTTTTCGATTTCTTTGGAAGGTAATGAAGCAATGATTGCTGTTTTTAATAAATCAGTTGAATACTTAAAAAGCGGTGTTGCTGTAATTGAACAAAAAGATTTTTCTAAAAACAGTGATAAAAATAAAGAACTATCAAGTTCTGATGCTCAAAAAAGAAAATTGTTAGGAACTCAGCTAAATAAAACAACAAAAGATTCTGTAAATGCAAAAGACCGTGTGGCTCTTTTTCTTGGTAAAAAAGATTCCACCCAAAAATCTCTTCAGATAAATAATAATATTAAACCTTTCAACGATAAGCCTAAATCCGACAATAATTTGAAAGAACCTTCTTCCGAAAAGAAAAATGATAAACTTTCCCGCCAGGGAAATAAGAGTGAAAGTGAAACAAATCCCAAAAGCACAATTTTTACTGATGGTACAAAATATTCCTTCCAGGTTTCATCATGGAAAAACAAATCTAAAGCCTTAAGTGAAGTTGCAAGATTAAAATCCGGAGGGCATAACACTTTTATTACAGAAGGATTTGTAAAAGGAGCGATCCGGTACCGTGTTCGAATCGGATATTTTAATTCCCTCGAAGAAACTGAAGAGTACATGAAAAAAGTAAAATAAATTTTTGTAAGGTATTACTCTTCTTTCCGTCTATAATATTGTTCAAATAAAAAGAAAGGATTATAATGAGAAAGAATATTATTCTTATCACGCTATTGATGCTTACAACTAGTACAATTGGTTGCGCACAACAAAATATAAATTCGAATAACTCGAAAGGGAATGAGATGAATATCAAAGTACAAAAGACAGATAATGAATGGAAAGAATCCTTAACTCCGGATCAATATCAAGTACTGAGAGAGAAAGGAACAGAAAAACCATTCACAGGTAAATACTGGAACTTTGATGAAAAGGGAATATATAATTGTGCAGCATGCGGGCAAGTTCTTTTTGATTCCGACACAAAATTTGATGCAGGCTGCGGATGGCCAAGTTTTTCTGATGTTGTTAATAATAAGAACGTAATCTTAAAAGATGATTACACTTTTGGAATGCACAGAATTGAAGTTATGTGCAGTAATTGCGGCGGACATTTAGGGCACGTTTTTAATGATGGTCCAAAGCCAACCGGACAACGTTTTTGTATAAATTCTGCTTCTATTGAGTTTGAAAAAAAGAAAAAATGATGTACGCTAATAAAAGTATTGTCTCAAGAATTTTCCTATTCTAAATTGAAGTAAAAAATAAGACAATATGAAAAAATATTTGGTCGCTTTGATCTTTCTGATGATTGCTTACACTAATAATGCGCAGATAAAAAATCCTAATCTCAATGCTTTGATTTCAACAGAATATGCATTTGTATCTGCTGCTGCCGAACTTGGAACCAGAGATGCATTCTTGAAATTTATAGCAGATGACGGAATTATTTTTAGACCTAAAGCCGTAAATGGTAAAACATTTTTAAGTAATGCACCAAGAAGACCGGGCTTACTTAACTGGTATCCAACTCATGCGTGGATTTCTCGAGATGGAGATTTGGGCTTTACAACCGGTCCGGCAGATTATAAAAAAGATAAAGATAGTTCTGCAATATGGTTCGGAAATTTTTCTACAGTTTGGCAAAGACAATCGAATGGCGAATTTAAATTCGTAATTGATATGGGCAATAGCAATAATAAACCGACTGAACAATACGTTCCGCTTAAATATGAAATGACAAGTCCTAATTCATCTGCGTTAAGAAAGGGAATGGAAAAAATAAAAGCCGATGAACTTTTTGATAATGATAAAGATTTAGCAATGATAATTTCTAAAATGGGTACTGCATCAACTTATAAAAAATTTATTAATGAAGAATCACGATTACTTCGAGACGAATTTTTCCCAATTATTGGAACAACTGCAATCAATGATTATTTTACAAAAAATAGCGGGACTTATAGATTTAATCCAATGGGAGGAAAAATTTCTTCATCCAAAGATCTTGGTTTTACTTATGGCGAGCTAAAAGTTTCTGACTCCGATGAAACTAAAAATGGAATTTACAATTATATGCACATTTGGAAGAAAGAAGGAAAGCGTTGGATAATCATTATTGATGTTGCCAATAAACTTGAAAAAAATAATAACTAGCTCTTCACGTTGTTAAGATTGATCCGCGATACTTTTATTATACTAAATATTAACACTGCCACTCCAATCCATTGAACGGGGCTTAAAATATTTCGATGAATAAAGTATTCGAGTATCACTGCTGTAAGAGGAAAAGCAAGCTCACAAATTGTTGCAACTGATGCTGTGATTTTTTTCAATCCGTAGTAATATAAAAATATTGCAGCACCGCCGGTTGTAAATGCAATTATTAAAAAAATCATCCATTGATGTGTAGTTACACTTGGAATTGATTTGATATCTCCCGTCAAAGTTGCAATTATTATCATTATAGCGGCAGATAATAGAAATCTTAAATAAGTACCCATTTCAAAACCAACATCTCTTAATGCTCTTTTACTAAAAACTGTTGATGAACTAAAACTTATTGCAGCAATCAGTGAAAAACCCGCCGCAACTAATGTCTTATCTCCGGTTAAAAAATTCGGAAGTGAAAAACCAAATGTCATAAAATATGCACCTGTGATAGCAAGAGTTGCCCATAAAAAAAATATTTTAGGGAGTTTTTCTTTCAATAAAATACCGGCAAGCGATAACGCAAAAACCGGTTGAAGCTTTTGAATTAGTATAACTATTGATAGATTTACAAAGTTGACATAAAAAAGAGCTTTGGTAATTGCCATTGTTCCAATAGCTCCACCCAATAATGCAACTCCCAAAAATGCAAACCAATCATTTTTAGAAAGGGTTTTTATTTTAAAATATTGTCTTATAAATATTGGTGATAATAATAATGCTACGATCGTGCTTTCTATAAATACTACAAGCGGTACAGGTAAACTATAAAGTGCAGGACGTAAAACAATTCCATCGAATCCCCAAAGTGCGGCTGCGATAATTACAAATAGTGGAGCTAATTTTCCCATTCATCCTTCTTTCTATATTTAGATTATAAAGTGCGGACAAAAATAAATATTATTTCATTATTAAATTAGCCTATCTCTTACAAAAATGGTTTTACTTTTAATATTAAATCTGAAAAGCATAGTTATACCTAATGAAGCTAATCCTAAAAGTAAACCGATCCAAATTCCAGCAGCACCAAAATTAAATACAAAACCAAGAAGATAAGAAATAGGAATTGCAACAACCCAATATGTTAAAATTGAAATTAATAATGGAATTTTTACATCGGTCAATCCTCTTAGAATCCCAATTCCGGTAGCTTGTAATCCGTCAAAGAGTTGGAATAATCCCGCTACAATTAAAAGTACACGTGCAATCTCGATTACTTCCGAATTATTGTTATAAAATGTTGGAAGAATATTTTTGAAAAGAAAAAATATAACTGCAAAAGTTAGCATCACTGCAGAAGCCAATCCCATCGCACTGAATCCAGCCAACCGAATCTGTTCGATACTTTTCTTTCCAACAGCATCACCGACACGTATTGTTCCTGCTGAAGCTATTCCTAATATTACCATATAAGTTGCGGAAGCTAAACTAATTGCAATTTGATGTGCGGCAAGTTGTTTTGCACCAATCCATCCTATCATGATTGCAGCAAATGCAAAAGCTCCAACTTCCAGCAAATATTGAAGACCGCTTGGTAAACCGATGTTGATTAATTTTTTTACAAGATTATTATCTAACGGTTTAATTTTGAATTTTGGCTCATAAATTTTTACTCGTACATATTTTAATGTGAAGATCATAAGTACTACTGCCATAACCCAGCGAGTTGTTGTTGTTGCAATACCTGCACCAAAAAGTCCCATCGCAGGTAAACCAAAATTACCGTAGATAAGAATCCAGTTTAGAAATGCGTTTAATAGATTAGCAGAGATTGCAATTATCATTGGCGGATTTGGAATTGACAAACCTTCCAAAAATTGTCTGTAGCACTGAAATACCATAAATGGAATTACTGATAGAGTTAAAATCTGTAAATATGGTATTGCTTCTCTAACTACTTCTTTTGATTGATTCATATGAGGGATAAGAAATGATAATGAGAAAGTTCCAAGCATTAAAAAAATTGAGAAAGTAACATTTACAATCAGTGAATGATTGAGAATCTTTCCGCACGCACTTTTATTATTTGAACCTTTAGCAATTGCTATTAAAGGAGTTGAAGCATAAGTCATTCCAATGCCAACAACAAGGACAAGAAAAAATAATCCGTTCACAAGTGAAGCAGCGGCAAGAGAAGTATAGCCGACTTTACCAACCATTAAACTGTCAATTACTCCCATCATTACATGTCCCAACTGCCCTAATGAAATTGGTACTGCAAGTTTAATCGTCTCTTTTATGTGGGTTCTAAAATTCATCATCTATATTTTGTTGGATTAAATAACTCTAAACGAAAATTAGTAAATTGTAACCACAACTCATTATTAATATAGAAATGAAATCCACACAAATATTCGCATACGGTTTGCTTGCAATAATTATTACTCTCTTTATTTCTAATATGCTTGATGTAAGATTTATTCAGGACGATGCTTATACTTCCTTGCGTTATGTAAAAAATTTTTTGGAAGGGAAGGGTTTGGTATTCAATGAAGGAGAACGGGTTGAAGGATATACAAATTTTTTATGGATTATGATTTTAAGCGGAATAGAATTTCTAAATCATAATCTCAATCTTGCTCTTGATCTTGAAAAGACCGCACAGTTATTGTCAATCATTTTCAGTATTTGTGTCTTAATTCTTACATATACTCTTTCTAAAATGATAAATCGTGAAAGTGAAAGTGAGTCTGCATTAGCAAGAATTATTAATGAATTGAAAAATCTTTTACCGGTTTTCTTATTAGCATTTTCCACTCCAATGGTTTATTGGGGAGTGAGTGCAATGGAGACCAATCTATTCGTATTTCTGGTTTTACTATCTATAATATTTTATATAAAAGGAGACAAAGGCAAACCAAATTTAACTTTTGTTACTGTATCCGTCCTGAATTCACTATTGCGTCCCGAAGGTTTAATATTTTTTGCTCTGATAATATTTCATAAAATAGTATCAAATATTTTAGAGGGTGAAAAGCAAAAAATCATATCAATAATATTTGATAAAATTATCATTAAAGAAATTTTATTCTTTTTTATACCTTTATGTGCTTACGTTATCTTTCGGCTGGTTTATTATGGTTATCCTTTGCCAAATACATTTTATGCAAAGACAGAATTTACTTTTCAATTCTTACAGCGCGGAATAAATTATTTTTATGATTTTGCACGCTCATATTTGTTATACGGTTTTGTTCTAATTCTACCAATAATTCTATTCAAAAATAAAAACACTAATAGAGAATTCACCCTGTTGTTTGGGATTACAATATTATGGATAGTAATTGTAATCTTAATTGGCGGGGATGTACTTCCAATACACCGTTTCTTCCTTCCTATCATGCCGTTAATTATGATTCTATTTGTTAAAGCTGTAGTTGAAATTATCGGAAAAATCTTTTCACAAAAAAATGTTATTCTTCAACCTGTTCTGATCGGTGTATTTATTTGTCTATCAGTGCTCGATTTTCTGAATTATAGTAAACAAAAAAATGAAATGATGACTAAGCGATCTTACGAAGCAGGTTTAGTTAAGAAAATGAAAATCTATTCGGAATGGGTTGTTAATGAGAGCAAGATCACGAGCAAGAGCAAGAAATTAACTGTGGCACTATCTACGATTGGCGCGTTTTCATATTTCTCTGATGCAAAAGTAATTGACCTTGTTGGACTAACAGACGAATATATTGCACATAACCCCAAAGAAGTTTACGGAATAAACGATGAACTTCCAGTTTTGTGGAAAGAAAGAAATTATAATGCAGAATATGTCCTTTCACAAAAACCGGATTACATAATTTTTCCGGCAGGAGCTAAACCAAGTGCTTTTGCTGAATGTGCCGTTTTTGTGCAGAATGAATTTCAAAAAAATTATTATACACAACTGATCTATTCCGAAGAACTGCATCAACTCTTGCCAATATTTACCCGAAGGGATTCACCGATTGAAACTGAAGTATGTGATGTTAAGTTTATTAAATATTATATAAACGCATATAATGATTTATTGAATATGATTTCGAGCGGGAATAAAAATATTTTGCAGATGATTCTGCAAGATTGCGATTCTGTCATTCAATTTTGCCCCTCGAGAAAATCAGACGCACTTACAATAAAAGGAATAGCTTCATATCATGTTGGGCAAGTACAAGAAGCTGAACAATATCTTACAAAAGCTGTTGAACTGGATGAAACAAATTCTATAGCCAGGATCTACTTGAAAAATATTTATGTTAAACAAGGCAAAATAAAAGTAGCAGTTGAACTGATAACGCAAATTAAAAAGTATTCTCCAGGCGCAATGCCCGGCTTGAATTAACTAGAAAATTTCTTAAAACGATTTTGTAAACAATGTATTTGTACATATTTTCTAACTAAACAAAATAGAAAGGTTGTTATATGGAAAATTTTGGCATTGGGGAAATACTTATAATTGTTTTAATTCTAGTTCTATTATTTGGCGGGAAGAAAATTCCGGAATTAGCAAAAGGATTGGGACAGGGAATTAAATCATTTAAGAAAGCATTAAAAGGGGAAGACGAAGAGAAATCAGACAAAGAATAATTTGCTGCGTAAATTATTCATGTTGATGAAAAATTGTTCTCTTACTATTTTTGCATCAAATTATAAAGCATTATTTGTTTATCATTTCTTAGTAATTTCATTTAGCATTATGGAGGAAGAATGAGCGGGAGTCAAACTGCAAAAAAATATGAGTTTAAGGCGGAAGTAAAAAAACTGCTTGATATTCTTGTACACTCGCTTTACACGAGTAGGGAAATATTTCTTCGGGAATTAATTTCGAATGCATCTGATGCTCTTGATAAATTTCGTTTCGAATCGAACCGCGGCTCTGAAATAGCCGATAAAGACTTACCGTTGGAAATTAAAATTGAATTCGATGAGAAGAATAAAATTCTTAAGGTTATTGATACAGGAATTGGTATGACACGTGATGAACTGATAGCTAATATCGGGACTATTGCAAAATCCGGCACTGAAGAATTTGTAAAAATGATTACCGAGACAAAAGCTGATGCGGGAAATATTATAGGGAAGTTTGGGGTTGGTTTCTATTCCGTTTTTATGGTTGCAAAAGAAGTTGAATTAAAAACTAAGTCATTCCGCATTGAAGAGCCGGCTATCAACTGGAAGTCCGATGGATTAGGCGATTATGAAATTGAAGAACTTGAAGGCAAGCATTTACGCGGGACCGAAATTGTTATTCACTTAAAAGATGAAGCGGCAGAGTATGCACAAAAATGGCAGCTCGAAAATATTATAAAAAAACATTCCAATTTTATTTCCTATCCGATCATACTCGGTACAGAAAAAATAAACACAGTAACAGCACTTTGGCGTGAGCCGAAAAGCACGATAAAGAAAGAACAATATGATGAGTTCTATAAATTCCTTTCCTATGATAATGATCCGCCGATGGATATTATACATAAATCGGTTGATGCACCAATTCAGTTCAATGTACTATTGTTTATTCCAAAAAAGAGCAGTGAATTCTTCTGGTATGACCGGGAGAATTACGGATTAGATTTATATGTACGAAGGGTTTTAATTCAGCATAAAAACAAAGATCTCTTGCCGGAGTATATGAGTTTTGTTAAAGGTGTAGTAGATTCGGAAGATCTTCCGTTAAATATATCACGCGAAACATTACAAGAAAATATTGTCTTCTCAAAAATTGCATCGAGTGTAACGACTGCTGTGTTAAGTTATCTTTCGGACAAAACTAAAAATAATTTACAAAGCTATAATGAATTTTGGAAAGAGCATGGAAAAATATTCAAACTTGGTTATCAAGATTTTACTAATTATGATAAATATGTTGAACTGTTGAGATTTAATTCTTCAACTAGTAAGGATAAGGATGAACTTATTTCTTTAGCTGATTATTCATCGCGAATGAAAGAAGGGCAGAAGGAAGTTTATTACATAACCGGAATTAATCGCGAAGCTATCGAACAAAATCCTCACATGGAAATACTTAAAAGCAAAGGTCTGGAAGTTTTGTTCCTACTCGATCCGGTTGATGAGTTTGTTATTCAAGCTATTCGTAAATACAAAGAATTTGATTTCAAATCCGCTGATCAAGTTGATTGGAAAAAGCTTAACGACTTAAAAAATGTTGAAGAGAAGAAAAGTGAATTGGACGATTTGAATAAAGATGATGAGAAACATTTCTACAGTCTTCTTTCAAAAATGAAAAATATTTTATCCGATAGAGTAGAAGATGTAGTTAAATCCAACCGTTTGGTTGACAGTGCTTCTTGCATTGTATCAAAGGATGAAGGATTATCGGCTTCGATGCAGAAAATTTTGAAAATGGCGAACAAAGAAATGGGTCAACAGAAAAAAATATTTGAAGTTAATCCAAATCACAAATTGGTTAGAAATCTGATCAGAGTTTTCAAAGTTGATTCCAATGACGAGTTCATTAAAAATGTAACTGAGCAGCTTTATGATTCAGCTTTATTGCAGGAAGGAAGTCTTGAAGATCCTCACAAATTAATTAAGCTAATGAATAAAACTTTGGAAGAATCAAGCGATTGGTATGTAGAGGTAAAAAAAATTAATTGATTATTTTATAGCTCATGAGGAAATGAAAAGTTAAATTCAAAATGAAGGTGAATTAATGAGCAGCGATACATCAAACGGATTTAAAAGAGAACTCGGTTTATTCGATTCCACAATGATCGTTATAGGTTCGATGATCGGCTCAGGAATATTTATTGTCAGCGCTGATATTTCCAGAACTGTTGGCTCAAGCGGAATCTTATTATTGGTTTGGCTGATTACCGGATTAATTACACTTATCGGTGCGTTGAGCTATGGAGAACTTGCCGCTATGATGCCTAAAGCAGGCGGACAATATGTTTATCTTCGCGAAGCTTATAATCCGCTTGTTGGTTTTTTGTACGGGTGGACTTTATTTCTTGTAATTCAAACCGGGACTATCGCTGCCGTTGCAGTTGCGTTCTCAAAATTTACTGCAGTTATAATTCCATCTTTCAGTACAAAAAATATTCTTTTCTCTTTGTTGGGATTAAAAATATCAGCCGGACAAATTCTTGCGATCTGTTCGGTAATTCTTCTTACATACATAAATATCCGCGGACTTCGAGAAGCAAAATTTGTTCAGGATATTTTCACTATTGCTAAAACACTTGCACTGTTCGGATTAATATTACTTGGATTATTTATCGGTGCTAATGCTCAAGCAATCAGTGCAAATTTTTCAAACATGTGGGATGCAAAGTGGTTACATATCTCAAACGGAAAAATTGATTGGGTAGAATCTCTTACCGGTTTTTCAATTGTTATAGCAATTGCAGTTTCAATGGTTGGTTCTCTTTTTTCGAGTGTGGCATGGGAGAATATTACTTTTACAGCAGGAGAAATAAAAGATCCTAAAAAAAATATTCCGCGTAGTTTGTTCTTAGGAACTTTAGTTGTTACTCTTCTCTACATTCTTGCCAATGTAGCTTACCTTTGTATTTTACCATTAGTTGGAAATATAAATGGAAATGATGTAATGAGTTCAGGAATTCAGTTTGCGGCGGAAGACCGTGTTGGAACTGCTGCGGCAAATTTAATTTTTGGAGAACCTGCCGCAATAATAATGGCGCTCTTAATTATGGTTTCAACTTTCGGTTGTAACAACGGATTGATACTTGCCGGTGCAAGAGTTTATTATGCTATGGCAAAAGATAATTTGTTTTTTAAATCTACCGGAACACTTAACAAAAATTCTGTTCCCGCTAAAGCGCTGATCTTTCAAGGAGTGTGGGCAAGTTTACTTTGTCTTTCCGGAACATATTCGCAGCTTCTTGATTACGTTGTTTTTGCTGTTTTGATATTTTATATTCTTACAATTTCCGGTGTATTTATTTTAAGAAGAAAGAGACCGGATGCAGAGAGACCATATAAAGCTTTCGGTTATCCTATACTTCCTATTCTATATATAATTCCTGCTGCAACTATTGCAGGAATTCTACTAATAGAGAAACCGGATTACACATGGCCCGGACTAATTATTGTTTTGCTTGGTATACCGGTTTTTTTCGGATGGAATTATTTCCAGAAAAAGAAAATTAGTTGAGTCTGAATGGAACGGGGATTTGAATCTGAACTTTTACATAACGTCCTTTATCTTTCCCCGGCTTAAATCTTGAAGATGATACAACACGCATTGCGGCTTCATCACATCCTCCGCCAATACCTTTTGTAAGAAGAGTTTTTCTAACGGAACCGTTCTCATCAACAAATGCAAGTACAAATACAGTTCCGGCAATTCCATTTCTTTTTGCTTCCGAAGGATAGACAACTTGAGCAATAATTTTTTGTATTCCGCCGATCGGCTCAGGCATTTCATCAACTGCAACTAAATATATTTCTGCCACTTTTGGTTTTGGTGGAGAAGGCAAACCGATAGAAATTCCGGACGCATCGCCGGTTCCGGTTCCATCACCGCTTCCGGAACCTTTCATAGTGCTTTCATTAAGCGGAACCGCTGGTTTTTCGATGCTGACAATTTTCTTATTTGTATTGATAAATTCATCTGTAGGCTGTTTCGGTATTACAGCATTTTCATTTTTGTTTATTATAGAATTATCTCCACTGTCCGAACCGCCGTTAAAAGTAAATTCAATAAGTTCATTTGTCTTTTGGGGCGTATGAAGAGCTATGTAGTAAAGTGATATAATAAATAACGAATGAAGGAATAATGAAATTAGTGAAGAGAAATATTTACTCATTGAGTCTTGCATAAGTCTTCTGTCGTCGGGTGAAGTTTCCTTACTGTAATTTTGTTTCGATGCGCGTTGTAGAAATCAAAAGTTTTATAGCTCCTGCTTTTTTTAGTTCATCTAATAATTGAATAAAAGAACCATGCCTTACATTCTTATCTGCTTTGATAATGACATCTTTAGTGCCAAGACTTTCAAATTCATTCTTCACATTCCATTGAACATCTTGCAGTTGAATTACTTTGCTGTTGATCATAACTTCATTGTTTTCTGTCAAGTAAACTTCAACACCTTTGCTCATGTCGGTTTCAGAATTGGTTGATTGCGGAAGTTTTACTTTGTACGAACCTGTTATTAAGAATGGACTTGTTATCATAAAAATGATAAGCAGAACAAGGACAACATCAGTAAAAGGAGTAATGTTAATTTCGGAAAATTCTTTCTCATCTATTTTATATCGTCTCATCGTTTATCCTCTTGAACTTTTCAAAGTGCGGATGAGATCTTGGATCGCTTCATCAATAATTGGTAATGAGAGTTTAATTTTCTTTGTGAAGTAGTTATAGAATAGAACTGAGGGAACCGCAACAAATAAACCTGCTGCCGTAGCGTTTAATGCTTCTGCAATTCCGCTCATAACATGTGCATAATTAGAAGTATCAATCAACGAAAGCGCTCTGAAGGATTTTATAATACCTACAACTGTTCCGAATAATCCAATGAAAGGGGAAATAGCACCTAATGTTGCTAGTATGCCCAATCCTTTTTCAAGTTTTACAATTTCCTGATCTAACTTATTGTATGCAGAAGATGTCAATTCATCTTTTGGAAGATTAGAATTCTTCAAGATATATTTGTAAACATTAGCTATCGGCATCCCGACTTTGAACAAAAAAGATTTTACTCTGTAATTTTCACATTCAATGACTGCATCGCTTAAGCTGCTGTTTTTTAAAATATCAGAAATTCTATTAACGAAGTTGCTTAAATAAATTTCTTTTAAGCTGTTGAATTGAATAAATTTTTCAAGAACAACTTTAATGGATAAAAGCGAGCAAACAAGTAAAATGAAAATTGTAAAACCGCCTTGCATCAATAGCTCTAAAAGTGTTTGATCGTTCATCATATCTCCATATTGAGAATTTATTCAATATTAATTGTTGTTTGATTTTTTATTCTTATGTCGTAGATACTCTGTTATAGTTGGTAGAAGCGAAAGAAAAATAATTGCAATAATAACTATTGAAAAATTATTTTTAATAAATGGAAGATTACCAAAGAAAAACCCGCCATAAATAAATAATGCACACCAAAGAACTCCACCGACAATATTAAATAGAATAAATTTAGAATACGTCATAGCTCCAACTCCGGCAACGAAAGGTGCAAAGGTCCGTACTATAGGAACAAATCGTGCTATGATAATTGTTTTACCGCCATACTTTTCAAAAAATTGATGTGTACGGTCAAGATATTCTTTTTTCAAGAAACGTGAATTTTTTGCGAACAATTTTGGTCCGATATAGTGGCCTATCCAATAATTGACTGTATCACCAATAATAGCAGCTAAAGTAAGAAGAAGAAAAAGAAGATGAACATTTAATGAACCTAAAGCAGCAAAAGTTCCGGCTGCAAATAAAAGTGAATCACCGGGCAGAAGCGGTGCAAAGACTAATCCTGTTTCTGCAAATATTACCAGAAATAGTATCACATAAGTTAAAGTACCATATTGATCAATTATTTCCTTAAGATGTATGTCTAAATGAAGGAATAGATCAATTAAATATTGTAGAAATTCCATATCAGTCTGCAGTTATTATTTGTTAACGAAATTATAATTTTCACTTCTAATTACAAAAGTAAATAATTAATAACGGATTCAGAAAAGAAAATAGATTTGAGAAATAAAAGTGGTGTGTGTGCAATTGCCAATAAGTTGACCATTTTAAGTTTTAATCGTAGCGAGGGATCGAAATAACCGAAATTAATTCCTTTCAATAAATTATTCACAAACAAACCAATTTTTCAAAAAATAATAATTGAAGATTATGATAGACAATTAAGTAAATATAATTTAAATGCGGCAGTTAAAAGAACTATAAGTTGATTAATTAAAGATAATTATAAACTCCGAGCCGACATTCTTTTCGCTTTTTACTAGTATAGTCAGATTATTTAAGTCAGCATATTTTTTTACTAAAGCTAATGCTAACCCGTTACCTTCATATCTTCTTGTATAACCGGTTTGCTCTTGTGTAAAAGGTTCGAAAATATGGTTCAAATAATCCGAAGAAATTCCAATTCCTGAATCTTTAATGCTAACGCAAAGTTTTCCGTTCTCATCTAAAAATTGCCTTACTTGAATGCTTCCTTGATCAGTAAATTTAAATGCATTATCTAATATCTCATTAAATATTTGATACATCATAAATTTATCACGAATTATTTGATCGAGATCAGTTAATTTTTCAAAATATACATCAACATTATTCTTTAGTGAAATGTTTTGAAAATGTTTTACAAGAGGAAGTAGTATATCATCTTCAAGTTGGATGATTTCATTATTCAGTTCATAATCACCGGAATTTATTCTTGACATTGCAATAATACCTTCGATCGTTCTAATTATTCTTTGGCTTCCTTTTTCCAGCATCTCAAATAGATCGGCCATTTCTTCAGCTTCAAGATTTGCTGAGTTCATTTTTAATAATTGTGATCCGTTTAAAATAATGTTCAGCGGAGTTCGGATTTCATGAGACATCTGTGCAAGAAAATGTGTTTTGAGAAGTGCTGTTTTCTCTGCTTCTATTTTAAGTAATTTCAATTCTTCATTAATGGAAATTTGTTTCTGAAGCATCAAAGCATTGTTTATAGCAATTGCTGCATGAATAGAAAGTGCAATTAAAAATTTTTCATCTCTCTTGGTAAATTCTCCGTACTTGTTGTTTAATAATTGTAAGACCCCAATGATTTCATCCCCGCTATTTTTAATAGGGAAGCAGATCATATCTTTTGTATCATAACCTGTAATCGAATCAAATTCCGGTTTGAATCTTGGATCAGATTTAACATTTTTAATATTAATAGTTTCGCCGGTTTTAGCACAATAACCTGAAAGTCCTTCTCCAATTTTCAATCTGATCTCAACTGTTTCCGCACCCATTGCAATCATTGACCATATTTCTTTTTTGTTATTATCTACAACATATAATGTGCCCCGATCGGCATTGGTTAAATCAACTGCAACGTTTACAATATTTTTTAGAACTTCCGGTAGAGCAATGTTGGAATTAACAAGTTCAGCCGCTTTAATTATTTTTTGAAGCTCTTCACTATCCATGATTACTGCTTTTGAATTGTTTAATAGTACCGAAGATAAGTTAAAAGATTGTTTTTAGAATTACAATTAATACTTTTTAAAATTAAGAAACGCGAAGCGGTTCTTTTTAACTTTTGCAATAACTCATTAGAAATGTCAGTGATAATTTAGTTCAACAATTTGTTAACGTAATCTTTGGGGTAACGTAAAGAGGCCGTAACCCGGATTGGAGTAGTGCCAGATCAGACTATTGATTTTGGTGGAAATAAATGTCAAATTATATTAAGTATAAAGAAGGTTATTTTGTTTAATGAATTCCATAACTAAGATTGTTACTAACTTAAAAGAGAGGAGGAAAATTTGAAAAAATTTAAAGTATTGGTTTCTATAATCTCAATAATTATTCTTTTTGTTTCTTGCGACAAAATAACAGAACTCCTCGAAGGAGGGAAAACGCAGGATCCTAATGAGATTGGCGGAACTACTGCATTACCTTTGAATGAGGTCGGGAATACGATTGATGTTGGTTCAGTGAGTGTCGGTGGAAAATTTTATGATTTTAAGGAAAGCGTAAAAGTAACCAAAAACGATAACGGGCTAACTACTTTTGAAGTTAAAGCAGAAATACCAAATTCTCCCGAAATCCAAAACCTCCTAAATAAAATACCGGTCAATATCAAAGATGCCACCGGTAAGATCAATACTACCTTTAACGTGAAAATCACTTCGGAAGGAATTCAGGACTTCTTTAATAAGGATGGAAAGCAGCACACAATAGTTAAGTACGATGCGAATGTTGGGGATATTTATCAGATTACAAAATCTGATGGAAAAACTATAACACGTACAGTTACCCAGAAATCAACGACAGATGATTATCCCTACGGTTTTCTGTACATTAAAACCATAACTGTCGAACAGGATTCAAGAATTCCAGGTATTAAAAAGATTGTGTACAAGGCTAATCATAAATTCGGTTTAGTAAATGTTCAATTAGTACTCGAAGATGGCACTTCAGTAGGCAGTAATCTTTATACAGCAAAGTATTGATTTAATAAAAGTGTCAACTAATTCACTATTACCAAACAAGTTTAAGAATCTGGGATGGTTTTTAATCATCCCGGGTTTTCTCCTCTCAATTCTTCGTTTTTATTATGGAATTAAATTAACAATTTTAGACATACATGTTTTTGCAATTTATTCAAGCTACTTTGATACAAAGTATTTTTCAATAATTGAAAACCATGTTAGCGAAGAAATTGCCGGTATTCTTATTCTATTTGGTTTATTAATTCTTGTATTCCATAAAGAAAAAGAAGAAACGGATCATATTATAAAGATTCGTTACGAGTCATTGTTGACCAGCTTGATAATTAATTCCACTTTTATGTTAGTTAGTCTGCTATTTGTATTCGGAATTGGATTTGTGGAAATGATGATTGCCAACATTTTCTCACAGCTAATTATCTACCTTGTTATTTTTAGATTGAAAGTGCTAAGACACATTCGCAAATTCAAAGAATAACCTAACACATCTCTCTATGAAATCTCTTGTAGAATTAATTAACGCAAACACAAATTGGTTCTATTTCAAATTGTATGAGAACAGCTATTTTTTTATTGATTTCTGGTCAATCATGCACTTCTTTAGCGGCTTAATAGTTTTGCTTTGTATCGAGTTATTTCATGTAAGAAAAAAATGGGTTGTACTATTTGGTTTTCTTTTTTGTTACGAGGTTATAGAAATAAGTATCCGGTACATTGCAGTGAATATTTTCCATCCTGAGACAATTAAAGATCAATTTACAGATATTCTTTTAGGAATGTTGGGAGGTTTGGTTTCTTCATATCTTATAAAAGTTCTCCTTCAAGCTAAAGCAACTGTATCGCGTGCAAAGATCATGGAAAATATTGTCATCATTTTTATCTCATTTATTATTTCTTTTTTATGGGTTGGTTATTATAGCTATAGGTATAATTATGAATTCTTGAATTCAAAAGGAATTAATTATACGGCATTTTTACTCTGGTGGGCAGGTATCTTTTTTCTTGGGAAAACATATTACAACTTTAAGTCAAAACAAAATTCATTTTCAAAAGGACTTTTGTATTCATGGGGTATTTACTTTATGGTATTATGTTTATTGGAGTATTCATTCTATCATATTCTTGGTCTAAAAGAAATTGGAGCCGGTGAGCATAAGGCAATGCTATTTGATATTATTCACGGTACAAATGCACTCCACATATTCTATCTTTTTGTTCCAATTATTTCGATAACATCTTTTGAATCCATTTATAAGTTAATACAAAAAGTTTTAGCGGTTAAACAAAACCGAGCTGCCAAAAGCCGATTTCTCTAAGAGGTTTTTCTATTTATTAACGTTCATTTGAAAGTATTTAATTTTCACAGGATAAATGTTAAGAGCGGAGAGAGAGAGATTCTGGCATAGCCATCGGTATGGTTTCCCACTACGACGGTTTAGCACCCGGCAACCGCCGGGTCAGCCACTCCATAAAATAAAAAAGTTCTCATGTGATTGAGAACTTATGTTGCGGAGAGAGAGAGATTCGAACTCTCGGTAGCAGTTTCCCACTACGACGGTTTAGCAAACCGTTGGTTTCAGCCACTCACCCATCTCTCCATGCTGAATTTTTTATTAAATTATTTTTGAAAAACAATATTGAGAAGGTTTAGCACCCCGACTTGTCGGGGTCAGCCACTCACCCATCTCTCCGTGCTGAAAAAATTTTTATAATTGCCGGGTCAATATAACCATACATCAACTAAAATAAAAATTTGTAATTGATTTGAATATTTCTTCCGGGCATCAAGGCAAAATCTTTTATTGCTGAAAGATGTTCTTTGTACGACTGATCAAACAGATTATCTATTCTCAAATTTAACATGTGTATAAACTCGCCGGTCAAGAATTTTGTACCTGCATATAGATCTACCAAGCCATAACCTTTTGTAGGATCTTCTTTCTGCGAAGTTTTATTCTGATCTGAAACAAATTTTAGAACTACTCCCAGCCAATATTCATCTGTTGTATAACGCTGTTCGACTGAAAATCTCATCGGAGGAATTCGTGGAAGATTTTCGTTACCGGATTTTAATTGACCGCGTACATAATCGAAGACAACCGTGGTTAAAAGAGTTCTATTAAATTCATATTGTGCTTTTACTTCGAAACCATAAAGCACTGCGTCGTTCTGAGAATATTGAAGCACTCTCAAACCGGTGGTATCGTTAAATGGATTGTCTGCTGTGTTAGGATCGTAAAAAAGGGATGTGGGTTTTGCATAAATAAAATTATTAATTGAGTTGTAGTATGCGCTGACTTCAACTAAATGATTTGGTTTGTGAATTCTTAAACCGAGATCGAACCCAAGATTATTTTCTTTTTGTAACGAACGATTCCCAATATCGAAGGATACAGTTGCTTCGTGAATTGCGTACGATGATAACTCTTCGATTGTAGGAGATCTAAAAGCATTAGCAATATTTGAAAAGAGAGAAATCTCTTCGGTGAAGTTGTAAACTAAGCCAACCGAACCGCTAAACGTTGAATAATTTTTATCTTCGGCAGGGAATGATTTACCCGAAATTATTGAAGCGGGAATCTTCACTTGATTTTGTTCTAAACGCGCGCCGAACTGAAAATTGAAATTGGAAAACTTTGCCTGTTCAAAAAAGTAAGCGGCATAGCTAAAGTAATCTGCATTTGGCGTTAGTGCCTCTAATCCTTCTGCCGTATATTTTTGTTTCAATCCCCAAAAACCAAAAACTCCTTGGAACATGTTGCCTATTGTCTCGTGCTTGAATGACAAATCAGCGCTGAAAGATTTTAATCCGAATGACGTTCCGCTTTCTCCCGTTCTTCTAACAATTTCTTCTTGAGAATAATCTTGATACCCCGCTTTCAAATTAAAACTCCTTATGAAAGAATTTAACTCAGAACTTTCTACTAAAAATCTAAATTCATTTTTTTTCATATTAATAGCGATCGGTTCGGCTTCTTTATCTTTAGGATTGATTGGAATTCCATAGTTGTTGTAAAAATTAGTATAACTAAATCCGCCTAACCCGAAAGATGGAATGAACGACATCCCTAACTGAAACCCATGCGAAAGTTGATCTGAGTTACTAACAATATTTCCGTTTCCATCTCTATAATCTTTGTTGATGCGGTTAAAGTAGTTGCTATGCAAAGCGAATCTATTTATTCCAAAATGGAGATCGCCGCCGCCGCTTAAATCTTTGTTAGCAGAACTTCCGCTAAAATTAATGTCTCCGTCAATTCCATTCGGGACATAATTTGGAATTGCCTCCGTTATAATATTGATTACACCTCCGATGGCATTACTACCGTACAACAAACTTGCAGGACCGCGGAGTATTTCGATTTTTTCCGGTGCACTTCCATCTGATGAAACGCCATGATCGTCTGATGTGTTGGAAAGATCGCCCATTCGCAAACCGTTTTCTAAAATCAAAATTCTATTGTTGCTAAATCCTCTAATCACCGGTCTGGCAGCAGCCATTCCATTCGAGCGCATTGAAATTCCCGGTTGATAGTTTAGCATCTGCGCAACGTTAGAACTTCTTTTGATTTGCAATTCGAGATTGGCAATTGTTAATGTGCTTTGAGAAATATTTTTTAGATCGGAAAAAAGCGGATTACCGGTAACCACCACTTCTTGAAGATCAATGCTTCCTTCTTTGAGCGCTATTATTAGATCGTCTTTTATCGGAACTGAAACAGTTCTCACAATTGTCTTGTGCCCGATGAAAGAAACTTTGAGAGAGTAAACGCCTTTTGGAATATTCTTGAATTCAAACTCGCCATTAGCATTTGTTGACGAGCCAATTTTAAGCTGTTCAATAATAAGATTTACCCCGATCAATGGTTCGCTATCTTGTTCATCAACAACTTTCCCTTTTAGCTGGTGAACTTGTGCGAAGATAAAAGGGGATATAAAGAGGAAAAATAGAAACATGAAAAAGATTTTCGTTTTCATAACTCTTCTTTCTTAATTAAAAAATAATTTGAATAGATGACTAATGAGTTATGAGATTGTCGGAGGTGCCCTTAAATCAAAATTGTAAAAATATTTGGTAGGATAAAGATTTGTGGAATTTTTCCGTTGATAGGAAGATTTTTGGGGAAGATAGACAGATAAATCAATCGTAGGAGTGAAAATGAATTTGTCTGTAGTAGTATAATAAAGCCGGCATTTTGCATTATCATCAAGAAATGGATCTGCTTGTTTATTAGAATGTTTCGATTCTTCTAAACGGTAAGTATTCCCATTTTGCAAATTGATCTTATGGGTGTGAAATGCAGTAAAGATCAAAAAGAAAGAATAGAAGAAAAGAAAGGCGGTGGCTATTCTATTTATATATGTTTTTTGACGAGTCATTAATTGTTTCTAATTCTTAATTATAAGATATACAATAGTGCTGATATAAAAAATACATTACAGCTTCTTATTGATTTTCTTACCATCCAAATGTAACTTCGTTTCCAAATTAACAATTAAATAAATTTATTTTAGACCGGAGTCCGTATGTCTAACAAAAAATTATCCGGAGAAGTTTACTTCCCATCAGAAAAAATTATTGAAAATGCTCATATAAAAAACAGAGATGATTTAGACAATCGTGCAAAAAAAGATTATTCCGGTTTCTGGAGTGAAATTGCAAATGAACTCCATTGGTTTCAAAAGTGGGATAAAGTAATTGATGATTCCGGCAAACCATTTTATAAATGGTTTACCGGCGCAAAGACTAATATTGTTTACAACTGTCTGGATGTTCACGTTAAAACATTTCGTAGAAATAAACTTGCTCTTATTTGGGAAGGGGAAAATGGCGATAGCAAAACTATGTCTTACTTTGCTCTTCACCGCGAGACGTGCAAGTTTGCAAATATTCTAAAAAGTTTAGGAGTTCAAAAAGGCGATAGAGTTACGATTTATATGGGACGTACACCCGAGATTATTATTGCAATGCTCGGTTGCGCAAGAATTGGTGCTGTCCATTCAGTTGTTTACGGAGGATTCTCTGTTGAATCTCTTGCAGAAAGAATTGAAGACAGCAATTCAAAGGTATTAATTGTTTCAGACGGCGCTTACCAAAGAGGAAAAATTGTTCCTTTAAAACAAATTGCAGATGAAGCTCTTCAGCGATGCGGTACTGTTGAACATTGTTTAGTTGTTAAACGTACCGGACAAGAAATAAATATGGAACAAGGAAGAGATATGTGGTATCACGAATTGATGAATCTTCCTATTGCAACTCAAAATTGCGCTCTCGAGGTAGTAGATTCAGAAGATCCACTTTTTATTTTATATACATCAGGCACAACCGGAAAACCGAAAGCGATTCTTCATACTCATGGCGGATATATGGTGGGTACTTACGCTACCTTAAAATATGTTTTTGATATTCATGAAGAAGACCGTTATTGGTGTGCCGCCGATCCCGGATGGATTACAGGGCACAGTTATATTGTGTATGCACCACTTCTCAATGGAACAACTTCATTCTTGTATGAAGGCGCTCCAAATTTTCCATATCCAAATCGTTGGTGGGCGATGATCGAGAAATATGGAATTAATATTCTTTACACTGCACCAACCGCTATACGCGGATTAATGCGCTTTGGCGAAGCGTGGGTGAACCGGCATGATCTTTCTTCACTACGTCTTTTAGGATCTGTTGGTGAACCAATTAATCCTGAAGCCTGGAAATGGTATCACCGTGTTGTAGGAAAAGAAAAATGTCCTATCATGGATACATGGTGGCAAACGGAAACCGGAATGTTTATGATTACTCCGATGCCAAGCGATCCACTTAAACCCGGCTCGGGCACAAAACCATTTCCGGGTATTGAAATGGATATTGTTGATGAATCCGGTAAATCTGTGAAAGTAAATGAAGAAGGATTCTTAGTTATCAAAACTCCTTGGCCTGCAATGATAAGAACAGTTTACAAAGATCCCGAACGTTATGTAAGTCAGTATTGGAGTAAATTTCCAGGTGTTTATTTAACCGGTGATAGCGCACGCAGAGATGAAGACGGTTACTTCTGGATTATCGGCAGAGTTGATGATGTAATAAAAGTTTCCGGTTACCGTTTAGGAACTGCAGAAATTGAAAGTGCGCTTGTTAGTCATCATTCTGTTGCGGAAGCTGCTGCTATTGGTCTTCCACATGAAATAAAAGGGAATGCAATTTATACCTACGTCATTCTAAAATCCGGAATACAAAGGAGTCAACAACTAATTGAAGAACTACGCCAGCATGTTAGTCATGAAGTAGGACCTATTGCAAAACCGGAACAGATTGAGTTTGTAGATTCACTTCCGAAAACTCGCAGCGGAAAAATTATGAGAAGGGTTTTAAAAGCAAGAGCGCTCGGACAAGATCCCGGAAATATCTCAACGCTGGAAGAATGAGTGGTGTTTTTATTTTTGACTGGAAATTCTCAGCTAAAGGTTTATCTTTCAAACCAAGATTTGTGTTCATCCATTATTCTTTATGAAGATTATTAAATAATGAGAAAGGGTTCCCATTTATTTCTATTCAATTTCCTGTTGATATTATTTTTATTCTTTCAGAATAATAATTTGTCAGCACAAGATACCGGAACACTTAGAGGTTTAGTTACAGATTCAACAACGGCAGAAGCTTTAGCTTTTTCAAGTGCGTATATAAAAGAATTAAAAATTGGTGCAAATACAGATACCCGCGGATATTTTTTAATCACATCAGTTCCGGCAAATCAAAATTTTACTTTAATTATTTCTTACGTCGGATATAGAACCCGGACATTAACAATACGAGTATCAAAGGGGAAATTGAACCATTACAATATCAATCTCTTACCGGCAAATATTCAAATGAAGACGATAGAGAGTATTGGTGAACGTGTTAGTGCTGCAGGTGATTCAAAAATTAGTATTGATAGAATTAGCGCTAAGCAATTGGAATCAACTCCCAAAGGTGTTGAAGCAGATGTGTTTAGAACAATAAAATATTTACCGGGCGTAACCGGAACAAGCGATGTATCAGCGCGCTACTTTGTACGCGGTGGAACAAGCGATCAGAATTTAGTTCTTATAGATGGGATAACAATTTATAATCCGTTTCATGCATTAGGATTATTCAGTGTAGTTGACCCGGATATTGTTAATAGTATAGAATTTTTCAAGGGCGGTTTTGGTGCTCAGTTTGGAGGAAGACTTTCTTCCGTTATGAATATTAGTACCAAAGACGGAAATAAAAATAAATTATCTTCAAAACTTTCCGGAAGTTTTCTCAGCGGTAAATTTTTATTAGAAGGTCCTTTAAGTAACGGTTCATTTATTATAACAGGAAGAAAAAGTTTTTCAAATCAAATCATTAAAAAATTCCTTAATGAGAATAATGTACCGGTAGATTTTTATGATCTTTCATTCAAAGCAAATTATATAGATGCAGATTTTTTACCGGGTTCTAAATTTTCAGTTAGCGGATTTTCAAGTTCTGATAATCTTAATAATATTGATCCGCAAATAGAAGATTATAATTGGAAAAGTAATGCATACGGGTTTAAATGGTTTCAAGCATCCGATGCACCATTATTCTTTGAACTTGGTTTATCAATCAGCAATTTTAAGGGAATAACTGATCCTAAATTCAGCGGTAAGACACCACTCGAGAACAAAGTTTCTGACATTGCACTAAAAATGGATTTTACTTATGTGTTTGATAACCGCGATGAAATCAATGTAGGATTCCACGTACAGCAAATTGCAACAGATCTTTTTTTTAATAATGCTTTAGGTACTCCGGTAACACTTAATACTTCTGGAGCGAATATAATCTTTTATGGAAAATATAAATTAGCTCAGTTTGATTTTTTCAAACTTGATTTCGGTACAAGAATAAATCTTACAACTCTATCAAGAAACGCTAATAAGAAAACTTTAGAACCAAGGATTAATTTAACACTAATTCCATTTAGCAATTTTTCTATTAAGGGTTCTGTCGGAATATTCCAGCAGGAACTTACAACGATCAGTGATGAAAATGAGGTTATAAATATTTTTGAACCATGGATTGTAATACCAGATTATTTACCCCCGACAACCGCAACACATTATATAATCGGTTTTGATTATGAGCCAGGTGATAATTTAAAACTTGGATTGGAATATTATTACAAAAAAACGAGCAACTTACCGATAGTTAATCAAAATAAAATATCTCTTACGGATAAAGATTTTATAAGCGGCGAAGGCGAGTCATACGGTATTGAATCATCAATCAAAATAAATATTGAACCTCTAACATTTTCTACATCTTATACTCTTGCTTATGCCTATCGTACAATAAATAATTTAAGATTTTATCCTAAGTATGATATCCGGCATAGTTTTAACGCTTCATTAGAATTTGATTTTGGCGGCGGATGGAATGCAGGTTTGGTTTGGATATATAATTCCGGGTTACCTTTTACACAGATCGTTGGGTTTTATGATAAGTATTACTTCGAAAATATTTTTGGGAATTGGGCTAATTTTGATCCAAGAAGACCTTACGGATTTCTTGGAGTACAAAATCTTGAAAGACTGCCAACTTATCATAGATTAGATTTTACTGTATCAAAAAAAATTGATCTCGATCCGTTTAATATTGATCTGAGCTTCAGCATAATAAATGTTTATAATCGTCAAAATATTTTTTATTACAAACGAGATACAGGTGAAAGAGTAAACATGCTGCCGTTTCTTCCAACTGCTACTATTAAGATCGAACTATGAAAAAATATCTTACAATCATATTTGCATTTCTAATCCTAGTATCGTGCGAAGAAAATTTTGAACCGTTCGGAGATCTAAAAGTAAAATACGCACTCAATTGCATTATTAGAGGAGATACAACTTTTCAAGTAGCTACTCTTACAAAAACTTATGCAAATGATAATTATAATCCTTATTCAAACACAAAAGATCCAGGTGTAAGTGGTGCTCTAATTAGAATATGGAATGGTGATTCGGTTGTAACTTTTAGAGATACAACTTTTTTAAGATCTTCTGATAGCAAATATCAAACTCCATATAAAGCATATTATACTAAGAAATTCGAATTAGTAGGTAATAAATTAGAAATAGAAGCAATTCTTCCTAACGGAGTAAGATTATCTTCTCAAACCGATTTGCCAAACCCTATTAAATTTATTTACGTTGATAAAGTAGTTCCTCCAAAAACAAAATCTTATGTAGAATTTATTTGGAATCCAGGATTGATTGATAATGCTTATTTAACGCAAGTTTCAATTTATTATTATATGAAAGACGATCCGCAGAAAAAAGTTAGACTCGCTTATGTACCTGCAAGATATTATGAACGAGACGGAAAATTATTTACCATTAATCCCAAACCGAACAATGAAAATAAATTAGAAATAGATGTTGAAACTATTAACAAAACAATGGAATTAATTTCTGATGGAGATTCAAACAAAAGTAATTATGTAATTCTAGGTCCTTACTTGGAAGTTGCTTCATTTAATAAAAATTTAAGTGCATACTTCAATTCGATCGTTCGTGCTAATGATGCTTATACGGTTAATCTTAATGAAATTGACTACACAAATATTACTAACGGAATCGGGATATTCGGTGTCTTCCTACGTAATTATTGGTCATTCGATTTTACACATGCTTATATAAAATCATTTGGTTACACACCCGGTCTTGCGGATGTTGTGCCTCCATTATAGAAAATGAAAAAAATAATAATTATATTTTTATTAATACTCGGTATAATCTCTTGTGAGAAAGATGTTTTTACAGGACTTGTAGATAATCCCATTCCTGAGTATGGTAAAATATTTGTCAGCAGTAATCCCGGCGGATATAAAATATTTATTGATGGTAAAAATATGGGTGTTGTATCGCCGGATACAGTTCTTTATTTAACTGCAGGTCAACATAAACTGAATTTAAGACATGATTTATTTTCGGATACTACATTAACAATCACGGTTGATAAATCTACTGTAAAGATTATTTCAATTGATATGATGAAAAATCCACGCTTCTATGCCACTTTAACTTTGTATTCAATTCCTTCAGCAGCTAAGATTTATCTTAACGATCAACTGATTAATAATATAGTAACCCCAACAACAATTAGGAATGTTTATCCAGGCAAGTATGAATTAAAATTATCAAAAAAAGATTGCAGAGATGATAGTACAAATATTGTTGCTAAAGGAGGAGAGAATGTAGTTATCCAAAGAATTTTAGAAGACACTAGTCGAACCGTAAGCTACAGAACTAATAATTCCAAAATATCAAGCAACTCGGTAAATAAAGTAGTGGTAGATAAATTCAATAACAAGTGGATTGGAACAGTTGATCATGGTCTTATGAAATTTGATGGTAAGAATTGGACTTCATATGAAAATACCGGAGTAATTGAAGGTTCGCGTATTCAAGATCTACTTGTTGATAAAAAAGGAACACTCTGGGTTGCTTCGATTAAAGGATTATTCACTTTCAACGGCAATACTTGGATGACTCTCACAAATAATCTACCATCTGAAAATGTTATTGCTCTTGATGAGGATATAATTGGAAATATCTGGATAGCAACCTTAAATGCTCTTGTAAAATACAACGGGAGTTCTTTCAAAGTGTTTAATTCAGCAAATTCGGATGTATCTATTATAAATTTATCATCATTAACCTCCTTAAAGAACGGAGATATTTGGGTCGGTTCCAGCGGAAGCGGGTTATTAAAATTTAATGGTATAACTTGGACTAACTATCTTGCTGTTGGGATGGATTTAGAACCTCCGAAAGTTTCTAATATTATCAAAGATATTATTGTTGATAAAAACGGGAATTTATTTTCATTTCATGCTGCTGATCCACCTTCAGGAGCTAGAAGAGCACTTATCAGATATGATGGAACTAACTGGTTAGAATTAAGATTGAATTTACTTTTTGCATACGATGTAGAATCATTTTATTTAGATAATGATAACAATGTATGGATGGCTCTTAACGGTGGCTTGGTAAAATATAGCGCTACACATATAGTTAAATTTTACGACTCAGATAGTTACGGATATTTTTCCAAATGGTGTACTTCATTCGCTCTTGATTTAAATGGCGATGGTTGGTTAGCAACTATTGGTGCAGGGATAGCGAAACTTAAAAAAGGAACATTCTAATTATTTGTATTTAACTTAAGCATTAAGTAACTACTTGATAGATTGAATCCAGCACAGTTCCGTCAGCCCATTTAACAACCGCTACTACTTTCTTTTTATTTACATTTGGTTTCTGAGGAGCTCCGCCGCAAATTTCATAAACTTCTTTTTGAATTTCTTTTATAGTACGAATTGGTAATGAAGAATTCTTAACGGCATTTAATAAATCTTTTCTTTTTGGATTAATTGCAATTCCTCTCTCTGTAACTATTACATCAATTAGTTCTCCTGGTCCGCATAATGTTGTTACCTCATCAAGTATTACAGGAATTCTATCTCTGAATGAAGGTACGGCTATAATTGTACATTTTGAATAAAGACAATTTTGCCAACCGCCTATTCCGTGAAGCAAATAGCCATCAGAATGCGAAACAACATTTGCATTAAAGTTCACATCTACTTCAGTTGCACCAAGAATAGCCGCATCCACCATTGAAGCAAAATTTCCTTTACCATGATAATTGTAACTTGTAAATGGAGTTGTCATTACATGATTTGGATTGTCCCGCATTGAACGAACTCCATCGAGATCAAATGTTTGTCCGTCAAGAATATAATCCGTTAATCCTTCTTTTAATAATTCAACTAAATATTTTGTAGAACCACCGCGAATGAAACGGGCTTTAATTCCTTTAGCTTTCATAATTTCTTTTAGGTAGAGAATCACTGCTAAGTTGGTTCCGCCCGCTCCTGCTTGATATGAAAATCCTTCCTTTACAATACCGGCTTCATCCATAAACTTTGCAATGTACTCTGCTATTAAAAGTCTATCCGGACTTTTGGTCATTTCAGTTGTACCGCTAACAATTTTTGAAGGATCGCCGAGAGAATCAACTTGAACGACATAATCAACATTGTTGCCTTGAATTTGCCAGGGTACACAAGGGAATGAAACGAGGTTATCTGTAACAACAATTACTTTATCAGCATACTCGGAATCAGCAAGTGCAAAACCAAGTCCGCCGCAAGCAGATTTTCCGTTTACACCATTCGAATTCCCAAATTGATCTGCTGTTGGTGCTGCAATTACTGCAATATCAATATGAACTTCACCATCTTGTATTGATTGATATCTTCCACCATGCGAACGAAGAACACCGGTCCCTTTCATTTTACCTTCACTAGTAAATTTTCCAAGCGGACCGTTCATACTTCCTTCAATGTGGTGAATTGTTCCATCATTTAAATATTTAATTAAATGTGAGTGGCAGGGGAATGAAGCACTTGGAAACCAACGAATATTTTTTATTCCCATCGAATGAATTGTATCAAATAAAATGTTTGTTAGCTGATCTCCATTTCTTAGATGATGATGTGTGGAGATTGTCATTCCATCTTTTAGACCGGCTTTCTTAAGAGCATCCTTCAAACTTTTTACTACTTTGTTTCCGTCACTTGGATATTCTGCACATGTTCTTATTTGTGGATTAGCAATTTTTCCACTCGGTTTATATTTGTCAACACCTTTAAATGGAATTTGTTTTTGGTTGTTAACAAGGGTTGGTACAAATCTACCAGCTTTATTTTTTATCATCTTCATATTCATTGCTCAATTGTTAAATTGTTCTATTGTTATATGGCTCTATTGTTTATTATTTAGAGAGTTTTTCAGTTGTGAATTTAATTAGATGATTAATTTCTTTAGGTAGTTTTTGAAGTTCTAAAAAAATGTGATTGTAATCCTCGGCTGAAATAAGAAATCGTACTTTTGATTTTTCATTCCAATCTAAAGATTCAAATACTGATCCTTTGCCAATTCTATAAAAACGAATCTTATCTTTCTTGCCAAACCTTCCAAATCCTTCTGCAATATTAGCTGATATTGAATCAATGGAATCAACAAATTGAGCCCCGATAGTTTTCTTTGCAAGGTAATCCCATTTATTAACTATATCCCAAACAAAATTGCTAAGCTTAAATGCAATTTTATATGCTTGGATATCATTCAACTGTAAATATATTTTCTGTTCCATGACAATTTAATTTTATCTTCCAACAATAGAACAATTATTATTCCTTTTCCCAATTTTTATTTAACAATCCATTTAGTATTGCAAGATCAATTGTATGTTTCGCACGTTTTACAACCGGTGCGTCTATCATTTTACTGCCGAGAGCTACAACGCCAAGTCCGTTCTTCTCAGCTTCATTGAATGCAAGAACAATCTTTTTAGCTTTCTCGATTTCTTTTTCTGTTGGTGCAAATGCATCATGCACAACATTTATCTGACGAGGATGAATACAGCCTTTACCTTCAAATCCGAGGGCTTTGGCTTCAATTACACTCGTTCTTAATCCATCCATATCATCAACATCAGAAAAGACTGTATCAATAGCTTGAACACCGGCAGCTTTCGCAGAATTAACAACAGCACTTCTCGCATAAAAACTTTCTTTACCTTCGTTTGTTCTCTCAACACCAAGATCGGCAGTGTAATCTTCTAACCCGACAGCAAGAGCACATACTTTATCGGAAGCAGTAGCAATCTCGTAAGATTTAACAACCCCCAGTGCACTTTCAATTATCGGCATCAAATAAATATCAGCCGAAATATTATTCTTCGCTTTAATAATATTTATTTCTTCTTCAACATCTTTAACTGTTATTTCTGATTCACACTTCGGTATAAGAATAACATGCACGTTATGAGGCACAACAAATTTCAAATCATTCAGCCCCATTGGCAATTGATTAATCCGTACCATTCTCTCCGCGCCATAGAAATCCACCGAACAGAGCGCATTACGGACTAAATATCTTGCAGAATCTTTTTCAGTTGGCGCAACGCTGTCTTCAAGATCTAAAATTATTCCGTCGGGTTTGTGCAGACCGGCATTCGGATAAAATTTGGGTTCATTTCCGGGAAGATATAATCTGCTTCTGCGCACTCTATCTTTTTGGGTTGTGTAGTAATTATTTTTATTCATTGATGGAAAAAATTCTCTTGAATCATCCGGTCTAATTTTTTTGTAAGCAGCTTCAAAACGTGCGGCAAGTGTAAACGGAAGTGCGCCGTTATCTTCTACCATAATCTCTGCATGCTTAATCACAAAGAAATCGCACATCATAATTATCATATCGTTGATGTCTTGCCCGTACATCGAATTAACTTTGCTCTGAAGAGAGGACTTAATCCCTTTGCTTTTTGTTAATTCAATTTCTATGTAGCAGTCGGAGCGGACATTATTTCCGCGCTTTCCTGCCGATCCTTTTTTGTTATCTGCTTTCATGATCTATTCTAATTTTATTCGTAATGACCAATTATAGAAACTATTTCAATTGTTTTTTCTTTTACTCGATAAATCAATCTATCTTTTTTATTAATTCTTCTTGACCAGCAAGGAGGGATTTCATGTTTAAGATGTTCTGGTTTCCCAATACCATAAAAAGGAGATACAGCAATTATTTTTATAAGCTGCTCGATTTTATTGAAATAATGTTTTTGATCTGATTCAGATTTAGTTTTTTGAATCAATTTGATTTGTTTTAAAGATTCAGGGGACCAAATTAGATCAAATTTATTTTTCACTTTTTAGCTCTGAGCACTTGTTCAATGGTTAATTTTTTCCATTTACCTTTTTCTAACTGTGATATACCTTTTTTAATGCTTTTAACCCATTTGGGATTGCTCATCACATAAAGGTTTTCAACCATATTGTCGAATTCTTCTTTGGAGACGAGTACTGCATCTTTTCTCCCTTTTGAACCAACGATAATTACCTGGTCTGCATTATCGTTAACATAGTTAATCAACCTGTTCAATTTGTTCCTTGCGTCTGTATATATTACAGCTTGCATACTGAATTCTCCTTTCTGTCATTATACTGACACAAATTTAATGAATGTAAAATCATCGGCAAAGAGAAAAAAATATTTATTAACTCACCTTACGCAAGAATTGAAGTAAGGATATTTTCTCTGTGGTTCTCTGTGTCTGCTCAGTGTTTCTCTCTGTTATTTGTTGGTCTTTATTACACAGAGTGCCACCGAGAAGTCACAGAGTTACACAGAGATAAAGCTTTTACGTAAGGTGACTTATTAATTAACGATTATTCTTTCTTCCGGTACTTCGTTTTACTCCTTTAGTTTCCCTTGGCAGTTTTTTTAGTGATATTTGTTTAAGACTCAATGTGCTCATAAATTTATTTATCCTAATATTCTCACATTCAAATATCATTTTCTTTATTTCTAGTTGGCGTTTTTTTGATAATATTTTATCTGACAATCCATTGAATTTGTTTTCTAAGTCTTCGATTGTCATCGGCTCACGCGGATCGCCTTTAGGATATTCCAAATATTTAAAAAACTCTCTTCCATCTTTTGTCCGGATCACGACTTTTGACGGCTGCTTTGCGGGGAACATATTTTCAAATTCAATAGATGCTTCTCCTTTTATTTTATCAATCACTTCCCAGATCCTCGGATCTTTCATTTTTTCATCACTGAAAGATTGTGTCGTGATCTTTCGATCTACAATTGCGGCGGCTATACAGTAGGGAAGTGAATGATCTGCAGTCTCGCGTGATTCCGGACGATATTTATGTGGATCAAATAAAATATCACAAGCTTTTGCGATAGTTGTTAAAGTTACAGATTCGATCTCATCATAATTAATATTGTTATTCTTAATTACATCAAGTGTAGCAGAGATGTGTGTGTGTGTAAGTGCTTCGGTCGGGAATGCTTTCATACTGCACTCTAAAATTTTCCAGCTCTTACCAAGATCTTTTATCAACGCATCAAGATCCCAAGACCACTCTGATTCACCTTCTCTTCCTTTCATCATTACCGGTTTTAATTTTTCTTCTTTAGAATCCCATCCGCCGAAGCAATCCATGAACCCTTCTTTACCTTCAAAAACTTTTTCTGTACCGGTAAAACCTTTTTGCGCAATCAATGCTGCAAAAACTCCGCTTTGTGCTGCCATCGGGTCAACTGTATTTTTCATCATTGTAAGTTTTCCTGCAGTCGGACAGCCGATGGTATGATTATGTGAACCGCTTATTCCAATTGCATTTACCATTTGATCAACAGTTAATCCTAAAATTTTTCCGGCAACGATGGGTGAAACAAATTGTGTTAACGTTGCATGATGCCATTTGCGTTCCCGTACGCCTGGTTTTGCAAATAAGCATAATCTTTGTTCAAACTCGTAAGCAAGAACGTTTGCAACGATTACATCTTTCATTGATGCGCCGACCAATTCGGCAGTAGAAAGTGCAGCGGGAATAATATCTGAAGGATGTGAAGGATCTTCCTTCCAGTAGATGTCGTTGAAGTCGAGTGAACGAATCATCAAAGAATTAACGAGCGTTGCATTGACAGCCGGAATTTTTTCGCCGAATGCAATTACTGTCGCTTCCGGTTTGCCGCCCATCTGTTTGTAAATGTCACGGATGATATTTACATCTTTAGTCTTGTAAGCACCGAATGCACAGCCGATCGAATCATATAAATATCTTTTTACTTCATTGATTACTTCTTTTGGCAGATCTTCATATTTCAAATTGACTGCAAATTCTGAAATTACTCGTGCAATGGATTTTTCCATATTTATTTCCAAGTTTTTGTTTTAATGAATTTGTAAACGAAAAAAGAAAAGAAGGAAGACTATTTATTTTGCCAGTTAGTTTCGAAAACCTTTGGGAAGTTGAGCCAGGGAAAGAGTTGTTTGGAAGTATTTGATTTTTTCTTCACCATAATAATTTATCTAACTGAATTATTTCTTATGTAAAATTATCCTTTTGCTTTCTGTTTTGCAATGGGATTTCATAATAGTAAAATTGAAAGTTTATATAAAATTCTCAATTCGCAATTATCAATTATCAATTAAAAAGTCTCAATTATAAATTCCTCTTCACCCATTCTTCCAATCCGCCTGTAACAATTAGTTCCTGCGCAGCTTTGCCAACGGGATCTATAGAGTAAGTTTTGTTATCGGCAATCAAAACAGAATTTAGAAAATCTATCTTAGCAGTAATTTCTGTTTTAACTGTAAGTTTTTCTTTGCCGAATTTTGTTTTAAGATCTTTCACTAATTCTGGACATTCAATTAATAAGTAACCGTTGTTAAGTGCATTACGTTTGTAGGTTTCATTGAATGAACCGGCTATAACTAAACTGATTCCGCGATACTTAAGTGCAGTAGCGGCTTGCTCACGCGAACTTCCGGTTCCAAAATTAAATCCGCCGACAAGAATGTCACCATTTTTTACAATCTTGCCAAACTCCGGATCGTAATTTTCCATAACAACTTTAGCTTGATCTTGCGGAGTCATATCATCATTGTATGTGTACTTGCCGGGATAAATTCCATCTGTGTTCAAATTATCTTGATGACAGAAAATTAATTCACCATTAAGTTGAGAAGGGAATCCATTAATTATATTAACTGCTATTTTAGTTTTTTCCGATTTGGAATTTATTTTTATTTCACCAAGTATCTTGCCTGGAGGATCTTGAAAATCGAAGTTTATAAATCCCGCCAAAGCAGAAGAAGCAACAACAGCCGGTGAAGCGAGATATGCTTGTGCATTTGGTGAGCCCATTCTTCCTTTAAAATTTCTGTTCGTTGCTGAAATACCCACTTCACCGTCTTCAAGCAAACCGGTTCCAAGTCCGATACAAGGACCACAGCTTGGCGGAAGGGGAATTGCACCTGCATCAATTAAAATTTTCCAATCACCTCGCCTTTCACTTTCTACTTGTACTTCACTTGATGCTGCGGCAATATAAAATTTAACATGCTCTGCAAATTTTTTACCACGAACAACTGATGCGGCTTCTGCAATATCATCTACACGGGAATTTACACACGAGAGTAAATATGCCTTGTTGATCTTCACTTGTTGTTTTTTGATCTCAGAAATCGAAGTCATTGTTTTTACTGAGTTCGGACCTGATACATGCGGTTCGATCGAAGAGAGATCAATTGAAAGTTCTTTAGCATAGAAAGCATTTGTATCTGCTTTCAATTCTGATAGTTCTTTTTCGAGTTGAGCAATTCTTTTTTCATTTATGCGTGGATGAATACCATTACCGTCAACGTCGGAAGTTACTCCTTCCAAACCACGGAGCGAGATAAATCTCGCTCTACTTTTCAACCAATTGATTGTGATTTCATCAATTGGAAATACACCAGCCATTGCACCCCATTCGGTTGTCATGTTCGAGATCGTAAGTCTCTGATCAATTGATAATTGTTTTATTCCATCACCAACAAATTCAATTGCATGATTCAAAACTTCATCATGGTTAAAAAATCCGCAGAGAGCAATGATAATATCTTTACCGGTTACACCTCGATGAAGTTTTCCATTCAATTCTACTTTTGCAATTGGAGGAACTTGCCACCATGTACGTGTTGTAGCCCATATTGCTGCCGCATCAGTTCGCACAATTGGAGTTCCCAAACAACCAATCCCGCCGTACATATTTGAATGACTGTCGGAAGCGACTGCCATCGTGCCAGGCCATGCGTAACCTTCTTCAATCATTATTTGATGCCCGATACCACGTCCGGCAGGGTAAAAATCTGCACCCATTGATTTTGAAAACTCTTCGATCTTTTTATACTTCTGCAAATTCTTTTCATCTTTGTTTTGAATATCATGATCGAGAGTGTGAACTACTTGTCGGGGATTTGCAAGTTTAGTTGCACCAATACTTTTAAATTTTGGAATCACAGCACCGGTGTTATCATGTGTCATCACATAAGCGGGACGAATGGAAATATAATCTCCGGCATGAACTGTTTGATTTGGTGCTAATCCTACTGCATGTTTCCGAGCGATTTTTTCAATTAATGTCTGTTGCATTTTTTTCTCTCCGATAGCTTCACGCTAGAGGCAAGAGGCGAGAAGCTAGAAGTAATTTAAGTTTTATTTTTTATTTTCTTGATAAGTGAAGTAATCATTGCAAAAATACTGTTAAGTAATGGTTCTATTTCTTCTAATTCTTTTTCTGAACAATATCTTAGTCTAACAGAAATTACTAATTGAGTGTCAATCTCAACAAGAGATGAACGAGCAATTTCCAAGAATCTACATTTTTCTAATGAAGATGTTCTTGATAAACCTTCAGAAAGATTTGAGGTAATCGAGACAGAAGCGCGACGTAGTTGATTTGTCAAACCAAATAATTCTTCTTTTGGAAAATTCTTAGTTAAAGAATAGATTTTATCTACTAATTCTAAACTAAATTTCCAAACATCTAAATTCTTATGACTTAACTTTAACATTTTTTACCTCTCGCTTCTTGCCTTTTACTTCTTACGTTCTAAACGGTTCGAAAGAAACAAAATCTGCATGATGAACAATGATTGATTCAACGCTTCTCTTACCAAGGTCACCTTCTTTTGAATGATATGCAATAATGTGTAATACTTCAGGCGGTAAACCAAAGCGATCAGCGATTGCAACTCCACTGAATGGATGGCGTAATAATTTACCGGTGTGACTTGTAGTTAACTTACCGTCAACTTTATCGTATTCGATCAACTTTCCAACATCAATTAAAATTGCACCTGCAATAAGATGATCCATATTAATCAGAATTGAATCACCGAAATTTTCTTTCATTCTTTTTGCAATATCAACAGCAAGCTGCACACAAGTCCGCTTGTGATTCATAAAGGAAATATTACAATCTTTAATTAGCAACGAAAAAGGTATTGTCTCTAAATCTTCAGCAGTTAGAACTGAATTCTCAATTGCGTAAACCCAGCAACCAAGAACTTTATCTTTTATTATCTTATCATTGATCCAATCAATTTCCGGCCAGATTTTTTTTACTTTATCACGCATATATTCTCCAAATATTATTTTATAGTTACAGCTTCTTTTCCGTTCCTGCGTAAAACTTGATATGCTTGATATGCAAGGATAACAGCAAGGACAAATAGTAGTAAAGCTATTAATGAAAGTGTAAAATTTTGTTTGGAAAGATTTGAATAGATAAAGGTTACCAAAGCAGTTAAAGTTACAGCAAACATAAAGATCATTGGTATCATCGTAAATGAGTAATTTAATTTTAAGTGAGAGATCCAAACGGTTAGAGCCAACAATGCAATTGCAGCAAGCATTTGATTTGCACTTCCGAACAAGGGCCATAACGTCATTGATTGACCGCTCAGTGTAAGTGCAGCTCCGAAAAGAACAGTGA
>Ga0209514_10001641_pt1 | contig 37567 bp, 28 predicted proteins | sample Subgrocontami58m_FD_187452 | JGI IMG/M metagenome (GOLD analysis project Ga0209514, IMG submission 187452) | Subsurface groundwater microbial communities from S. Glens Falls, New York, USA - GMW37 contaminated, 5.8 m (SPAdes) (version 3) | ecosystem: Environmental > Aquatic > Deep subsurface >...
CCGTCTCGGCGTCTTCGGCGTCCTCGGCGGACTGTTCGTCGTCGAGTCGGCCGCCGGGGCGCGCCAGGGGATTACTCCGACAGGCGCCTAGCTACTTCCCCAGCTTCACGGTCAGCTCCACCTTCTTCCCGTCGCGGAGCACGACGACCGCGATCTCCGTGTCGGGCTTCGCATTCGCGATCAGGTCGCGCAGCTCCTCGGAGCCGCTCGAGATCTCCGTCCCGTCGAAGGAGACGATCACGTCTCCCTGCTGGATCCCGCCCTTCTCCGCGGCCGAGCCCTCGACGACGTCGTCGATCTGGACGCCGGCGCCCTCCTCGATCCCCAGCGCCTTCGACACGTCCGCGTCGAGGTCGGTGGGGGTCACGCCGAGGCGAGGCTTCCGGCCGCCGCCCGAGCTGCTGGGGAGCTTCTTGAACTCGATCGTCTCGTCCGTGTTCGCAGCGTCCCACACGCAGATCGCCGCGGTCCGCGAGACCCGCTCGAGCTGCTCATGGGAGATCTTGTCCGGGTGGTCCGTCGCGTGGTGGTAGTCCTTGTGGAAGCCCGTGAAGAAGAAGAGGACCGGCAGCCCCTTCTGGTAGAAGGGATAGTGGTCGCTCCCGCCGAAGACGCCGCCCACCGGGAAGGTGTACTTGAGGCCGGTCTCCTCCGTCGCCTGCTTCGCGAACGCCTCGAGCTCCGGGCTCGTCTGCGCGCCGAGGATCTGCACGGCCTTGTCGGGGTTCCGCCCGATCATGTCCATGTTGATCATCGCGACCGTCTGCTTGAGCGGCCTGATCGGGTGCGCGGTGTAGTAGTACGAGCCGAGGAGCCCCTTCTCCTCCCCCGCGAACGTCATGAAGATGATGCTCCGGGACGGATGGAGGTGAGCGAACGCCTGCGCCAGCTCCAGCACCCCCGACGTCCCGCTCGCGTTGTCGTCGGCGCCGTTGTAGAGGTCGTCGGTCTTCGTCCCGCCCATCCGGCCGTTGAACAGGTTCATCTTCCCCTTGCCGAGGTGGTCGTAGTGGGCGCCGACGACGACGAACTCGTCCTTGCGATCGGATCCCTCGACCATCCCGATGACGTTCTGGGTGTTGAGCTTCTTCGTTTTGCCGATCGTGAAGTGCTGGAAGAAGGTCCCGTCGTCGCCGATCGGGATGAGGCCGTCCTCCTTGAAGTGGTCGGCGATGTACTGCGCCGCCTCGTCGCAGCCGGGCGTGCCGGTGTCGCGCCCGAGCCGCGCGTCGTCGGCGAGCCAGGCGTCGTGCGCGAAGGCCTCCTCGGCGCGGATCCCCTGGAGCGCCGACTGGAACTCCGTGTTCGCGGACATGGAGGGGACGGGGCGCGAGGTCGGCGCCTTCATCTCGTCGCGGATCGCGGCGAGCAGCTCCTCGCGGAACCGCGACATCTCCTGGTCGACCCACTCCTGGACCCTCTCGGCGATGCGGTCCTCGCGGGCCTTCGAGCCCTCGTCGGCGCGGAGCGGCAGGGAGAGCAGGGCGACGACGAACGGGATCGCCATCCAGGTGTGGCGGTTCATCTGGAGTCCTCCGTGGAGAATGGAGTTGCGGAACGTCCCAACCCGAGCCGAATGGACCGGATATACGGCGGCACGGACGGCGGCGTTGGACAGTCATCGGCGAACCGGCGATAATCCCCCCATGCGCAAGATCACGCTCACCCTCGTCTTTCTGGCCTCGACGCTCCTCGCGGACGAGCACGCGCGCCGGGGCCCCTACCTCCAGGACCTGCGGACCGATCGCGTGACGGTCCTCTGGACGACGAACGACCCCGCCGACGGCGAGGTGGCCTTCGGCGAGGGGGCCGACCTGTCGCGGACCGTGAAGGAGCCGACCGCCGGGAAGCACCATCGCCTCGTGCTCGAGGGGCTGGAGGCGGGAAAGACCTACTCCTACCGCATCTCCTCCGACGGCGAGGAGGGGGAGGTGCACTCGTTCGGGACGATGGTCCCGCCCGGGACGCCGTTCACGTTCGTGGCGTACGGCGACACGCGGAGCGACGGGGACGTGCACCGCCGGATCGCGGCGGCGATCCGCAAGGAGCACCCGTTGTTCCTGATCCACACGGGCGACATCGTCGCGGACGGGAGCGTCGGGAAGCTCTGGAACGAGTTCTTCCAGGAGGGAGGGGCGCTTCTCGCGGAGTCTCCGATCTTCCCCGCGCTGGGGAATCACGAGCACGACGCGGGGGAGTACTTCGACACGTTCGAGCTGCCGGGAAAGGAGCGCTGGTACTCGTTCGACTGCGGGGACGCGCACTTCGTGGCGCTCGACTCGAACAAGGTGGACCTGGCCTCGCGGAAGCAGCGGGAGTTCCTCTCGCGCGACCTGGAGGACCACGCGACGTCGCCGTGGGAGATCGTCTACTTCCACCACCCGCCGTTCGCGACCACCGACAGCACGCTTCGGGAGCTGGAGTCGATGCTGGTGCAGGCGACGTTCGTGCCGCCGATCGAGAAGAACGGGGTTTCGCTGGTCTTCAACGGGCACGACCACAACTACCAGCACTCGCTGGTCAACGGGGTGCACTACGTCCTCACGGCGGGGGGCGGCGCGGACCTCTACGACCTGGGGGACGCGAAGAAGTGGACGGTCGCGCGGGCGAAGGCGCACCACTTCGTGAGGGTCGAGGTCTCGAAGGAGAAGGTGACGGTGACCGCGATCGACCTGGACGGGAAGGTGATCGAGACGTTCGACCTAGCGCCGGATCGGTGATGAGCACCGCGACGAGACGCAGCCAGCGCTCCGGCCCCCGTCGCGGGTAGCGACCCCGTCTACGGCCTGACTGCGAACCCCTCTGCCCTCGCTGCACTCTCTAGTCTTGGCTTCCGCGACCATGAGCTTCACGAGGCATGAGGTGTCGAAGTAGGCCCAGGAGGCCATCACTCCCTCCCTTCGCTCACGTAAGCCGACAGCGGCTTGCCCGGGAGTCTGATGGGCTCCGGCAGGTGCGCACGTTTCCGGGACGGAAGCAGTTGGATGTCCCCGACCCGATCGTAGCCGGCATCGGTGAGCACGACCTCGTCACCGGCGCGCCGGAGGTAGTTCTTGAACAGGACCCCTGCGCCTCGCGGGTCGTAGCCGAAGTGGGCAGTGAGGTCCTGGAATTCCCGGGCCGTCACCCTCCCGCCGCGGTTGCAGACGTCCCTCAGGACCAGCGTGGCGCGGTCCTCCTGCGAGGGTTCGACGTGCTTTCCGGAGCGCCACGCACGGATGATGGGGCTCCCCCCGAGGATCGCCAGCCCGATCTCCTTTGCGAGCTCCTCGATCCGGCCCTGCTCGAACTCCTCTTTCCCTCCGAACACGCCGATGGTCCGTTCCTCAGAGACTCTTCCGGGCTGGCGCCTCCGGGACCGACGGATGATGCGGACCATCGGGTAGGCGCTCGCCGGTCGGGTCACATGGACGACGAACGAGTCCCCTCGATGGGTCTTCTTCGCCGGTTCCGACATGGAGGGCTCCTTGTACATGCAAACTACCATTAGAATACGGTATCTAATGACGGAGTCAACATGACCTTCTTCCTGGCGCGACAGCACGGAATCCCAGCAGAGTGACAGGGAGCCCGATTGCGATGGGACGGGACGGCGTTGGGACGCGGGCAGACAGCCTTGCGGCGGTCAGGGGGCGCCCGCGCAGCGGGCCGGAGCCCTTGCGGGCGCGACTCCAGCCTCCGGGAAGAACGTGTCCCGCAGAACTTGGTGAGAGCTTCTCAGCGGCTACGGCTTCGCGTCGATCGTCACCTGGCCGAAGGAGACCTCCGCCCGCGGGACGCCGTTCGCCACCTTGGAGTAGTCGTCCGCCTGGTCGATGGTGACCTGCAGCGCCTTTCCCTCCCGGCCCGCGGGCGCGTCGACGACCTGGATGCAGTCGGCCTTGGGCTCCTGGATCTGCAGCTTCTTGTCCAGGCCCGTGGCGAAGTGGGTCGCGTACGCCGGCTGGAACCCGTCGTCCGCCGGGAGCGGCGAAGCGACCAGGCCGCACAGGCACAACCAGGGGAGGAACGGGCGCACGATCGACATGGTGACCTCTCAGTCCGCTACTTCGACTCGAGCTTGATCACGCCGTCCCAGCCTTCCGGTACCGGCTTCCCCTTCCGCTCCTCGACCTGCTCCAGGTACACCTGCGCCGGGCCGTCCTCCGGACGGATCTCCAGCACCCTCTTCATCCGCGCCTCGACCTCCGCCCAGTCCCCCTTGTCGTAGGCGACCAGCCCCGCCTCGAACTCCGTCCGAACGTCCTTCATCTGCTGCGTCATCTCCCCCGCGCGGCAGATCAGCTCGTGGATCCCGACCGGCGTGTCGCGCCCCACGACGCGGATCCGCCCCAGCCGCCGCGCCTCGATGAACTCCTTCGCCCCGTTGAACGTCGCCTCCGCGATCAGGAGCGACGTCCTCATCGCCTTGTTCGCCCCCTCCAGGCGGCTCGCCAGGTTCACGTGGTCCCCGATCGCCGTGTAGTCGAGCTTCTTCTTCGACCCGAAGTTCCCGACGAAGACGAGCCCGGTGTTGATCCCGATGCGGGTGTTCATCGCCGGGAGGCCCTGCTCCTTGAACGTGAGCTGGAGCTTCCTCAGCCGCTCGGTCATGTCGAGCGCCGCGAAGCAGGCGCGGACGGCCTGGTCGGGCTGCGCGATCGGGGCCCCCCAGAAGGCCATGATCGCGTCCCCCTCGTACTTGTTCAGGTACCCGTCGTAGGTCACGATCGGCGCCGACATGTCCTCCAGGTAGACGTTGATCAGGTTGCTCACCGTCTCCGCGTCGAGCCTCTCCGATTCCTTGGTGAATCCCGCGACGTCCGAGAAGAGCATCGTCACGACGCGGCGCTCGGCGAAGATCTTCTGCAGCTCGGGGTTCTTGAGGAGCAGCTCGACGACCGCGGGCGAGACGTACTTCCCCCAGAGGGTTTCCACCCGGTCGCGGTCCTTCCCCTCCATGACCGCCGTGAACCCCGCAATGAATCCCCAGCAGAGCGTGACGGCCGTGATCGGCCCGAGGAAGTCGATCCAGAACCCATGCGTCACGAAGGCCCAGAACCCCGTGAGCAGGAAGAGGAGCAGGATCCCCAGCGAGAGGAGTCCCGCGCGCACGGGACCGCTCCGGATCGACACGAGCGTCACGAGGAGCCCGATGAAGAGGATGATCCCCGCGTTCGTGAGCGGATTCGCCCGCGTGAGGAACGCCCGGTCCTCGATCATGTTGAACAGGTTCGAGTGGAGCGCGACGCCGGGGAACATCGAGTGGAGCGGCGTCGCCTTGATGTCGGTGCTGCTGAAGTGGGTGTCTCCGACGAGGCAGACCTTCCCCGAGACGCGGCGGCGGAGCTCCGTCTCGATTTCCTCCGCCTCCGTCATCGTGCGTCCGCCCTGGTCGAGGGCCGCCTCGAGGTCCCTCTTCAGCACCTGCAGGAACCCCTTCGGGCCGTGCTTCGCGCGGTCATAGTGGGCGAGAGTGTCGTCCGTCTCCACCAGCTTCCGCGCGATCGCCTCCTTCATCGCGGCCAGGACCTCCTTCACCCGCGCCAGCGCTTTCGCCGGCGCAAGGGTGGTTCTCTGCACACGACTCTCGTGGGGCGCGATGGAGGCGAAGGCGTCCTCCAACCCGGTCGTGTCGGCCTCGAGCAACCGCTCCGACACGACCTTCTGATAGATCCGTGTCGCCTCCGCCAGCCTCCTCGGGAGCATGACGACCGTCGAGTACGGAACGTGGCGGCCGAGGTAGTCGTTCCAGCTCCCCGCCGCCCAGTTGATGATCACCCGCCCCTCCTCGTCGAGCGGAATGCGGACCGCTTCGCCGGTCTTCGGCTTCAGGACGAGCATCGGCCCCTCCTCCACGCTGACGCCGTCGCGCGGCACCTCGTAGAGGTCGAGGATCTCCCGGAGCATGTGCTGCGGGTACCACTGGCCGTCCGCCTGCCAGAGGAGCTTGAGGCGGCGCAGCTTCCCGTCGAGCGGGTCCGCCTGGACCGAGACGAATCCCCCGCCCCGGCTCGCATCGGCGAGGAGAGGCACCGGGGCGAAGACGCGGCGGACCGGGCTCTTCTCCTCGAGAGGCGCCTGACCGAAGAGCAGCACGTCGCGCCCTTCGAACCTGACCGCCCCGTGCGCCATGCGGCAGGCCTGGCGGACGATCTCCGCCTCGGGGACGTCTTTCGACTCGACGGAGACATCGACGCCCGGCGCGAGCGCCTCCCACACCGTCTGGTCGGGGACGGCGGAGTCCTTCCGGACGAGGGCGAGCGCCATCTCGTAAGCGACCCTCTCCTTCAGCTCCCGCAGGCTCTGCGGAAGGTCGCCCGTGGAGATCCCGAGGACCTTCGCGAGCGCCGGCGGATCCATCCTCAGGTCCTTCGCGAGGAGCTGCGCGACGGCGCGATCGACGGTCTTCCGCTCGCGGGCCTCCTCCGGCTCGAGCGAGCACGGAAGGTAGACGTCCCCCGCCCGTGCGACCGCTGCGGCGAAGACCGCGTCGTCGTCCACGCGCGATTCGAGGAACCCCTTCCGGAGCGCCCTGTAGGCAGCCTCCAGCACCTTGAACGACTCCGTGTCGAGCTGTCCCTTTCGGAGCGTGTCGATCGCCTCCGAGAAGTTCGCCTCGACCAGGCCCGGGTCGTAGACCGGGGGGACGGGGTCGGGGAACTCCACGTCGAAGACGATCGCCTTCGGCCCGAGCGCTGAGAGGGTGGAGACGAACGTCGCGTGGACCTTCCTGTCCCACGGCCAGCGACCGAGCGCCGCGATGCTCTGGTCGTCGATGTCGACGTGCACGACGCGATCGCTGTGGGCGAGGGGAGCAAGCGCCTCCCGCAAGCGGAAGCGGACGTCGAGGAACTTCAGCTCGAACTGCTGGTACCACTCGACGAAGAACATCGTCAGGAGGACCGCGATGGTCAGCGCGAGGCCGATCGCGAGGCCGGCCAGGTCGCGCTTCGTCCGATCGACGTTCGTGCGACGGGTGATGCGGACGGTGGTCGAGCGTGCTGGCTCCACGCGCCCCATGATACCCGCGGGACGCGGGGACGTCGATCCTCGGCGCCGATCAATTCGCCTGGGGCTGCGGGTCCCCCGAGGGACGATCGGTCGCCGCGTCGGGCGCGAGGTGCTCGGAGAGCGTGTGGAGCAGCTCGTGGAATCGGGCGTGCGCCGCGGCGCGCGGGTCCTCGGACGAGGGGTCGTCCGGCGAGCCCGTCTCCTCGTGCCACCGCGCGTGCATCGCGGCCGTGTAGTCGGCGACGAACCTGTCGTACGGCTCGTTCGCCAGGCTCGCGAGGAGCGGGTCGACGAACTCCTGGTGGAAGCGCTCGTGCGCCGCCTCGTACCCCTCCCCCTCCGCATCGGACGGGATCCAGGCGCCCTGGTGCTGCCCGTCCATGTGCCAGCTCATGTGCTCCGCATCGACGAGGACGCGCCCCATCGTCTCTCGGTCCACAGTCCCCTCGCGCGCCGCCTCCTCCGCCGCGTGCAGATCCACGGCGAAGCGGTCGTACCCCTCGCCGTGCGCGTCGAGGTGGAAGTCGTCGTGGACCTGCTCCGAGAGCGCGGGGTCCTCCTCCGCGATCTGCTGCGCCTCATTCCGGTGGAAGTCGTCGTGAATCATGACGAGGAGGTAGTCGTCGATGAAGGCGTCCACGCCCTCCGCGTGGAGGCGCGGGTGGTTCGCCTCGGACCACTCCCCCTCCGGGTTCCACTCCGGCGGGACGTCCTGGCCCGGCTGGGGCGGGATCTCCTGACCCGACTCCGTCGGGGCGACGTCGATGAACATGTCCTGCTCCCACCTCCACGCGAGCTCGTGGTCGTGCGACAGGTGGGTCTGGATGTCGGCGACCTCCAGGATGAAGTGCCCGAGGTCGTGCTGCGCCTCGTTGTCCCCTTCGGTTCCGTCCCCGACGACCTCCTCGAGGGCCGCGAGGCCGGCCGGCCCCGGCTCCTCCTTCGGGAGCGGCTGGTCCGGGCCTGTCACGGGGTTCGACGTCGGGGAGAACGTGAGGTTGCTCCCGACGATGTCCGTGCTCTCGGCGGTCGTCACGGCCCCCTGGACGCTCTCGGTCTCCTGCGGGCTTGCCCCCTGGGGCGTCACGTCCGCGAGGTTCTCGCGCGTCGCGAGGTCGTGCGGAGTCTCGCGGTTCGAGTTCGTCGCGCCCCCCTCCGCCACGCCGAGGACCTGCCCGGAGCGGTAGACGACCTCCGCGAAGTGCTCGTCGACGAAGACGTGATCGGCGACCTCGTCGCCGTTCGCGACGACGGTCTCCCCCGACCCGCGGATCGAGGCGGTCACGCGCGGGGTGGAGACCTCGAAGTCGGTCAGGAACTGCGGTCGCTGGACGACGGAGACGCTTGCGACCCCGGGGTCGATCCGGACGCGCGCGACGAGCGAGTCCCCCTCCATCCCGAACGACTCGATCCGGAACATCGACGACTCGCGGACGAGGGCGACGGAGTTCGCGCCGAAGGCGAGCCAGACGGAGGCGCCCACGCCGGTGCAGATCTCCGCGCCGACGGGGAGGGCCGACCCCTTCTGGATTGGGGTCCAGGCGTCCTCTTTCCGGGGGCGGGAGTCGGCCTCGCCACGGACGTCCTGGACGGTGATCACGAGGCGGGAGCCGTCTGGGGCTTGCGCGGAGAGCGACGTGACGAGTGCCAGGACGAGGATTCCGACGCGCATGCCCCTCCCCCGATGTGATCCGCCCTGATCTGTTATCGGCCAGATCGCGTCGGGAGTTTCGGGCTCTTCCGGGCCGCCGGCGGCTACTGCGGCGGCGCTACGGCCGCGTGCGCGTCCGCGTCGAACTGCTGGAGCGCGGCGTGGAAGGACTGGTGCGCGTCGAACCCGAGGTCGGCGTTCTGCGGGTTGATCGGGATGCTGGTCTCCTGGTGGTACCTGTTGTGCGCCTCGGCCTCGAACTGCGTCAGGAAGGCGGGGTACCCGGAGGCGAGCGCCGCGCTCATGGTGTTGACGTAGATCTGCAGGTTGGCGCGGGCCGGGTCGAACTGCAGCGCGGGCTGGTCGAAGATGTCCCTGAATTGTTCTGCCCGCACGTCCTCGATCATTGCGGTCCCGAGGAGGGTGGGATCCAGGGTCCCGGCCCGGGAGTGGTCCGCCACGTCGCGCCAGTCCCTGACGAGCGCGTCGTACCCGAAGTTATCGATGTTCTTGAAGTCCGCGAGCCTGATGTCGAAGAGCGGTCGGTCCGTGGTGAAAAGGCTGGAGTTGTTCACCTGGCGGATCAGGTCGTACGCATCGAACTCGTCGAACGCGGCCTTCAGCCCGACGAGCTGCACCGCGGAGCGGCCGAACTTCGCTTCCGCCTCGGCCCCCTGGAAGTCGAGGATGTCGTTCGCCTGGACGCGGTGGCGCAGCTCGTCCATGCCGGAGAACACGCCCGCGGCCCCGAACTCCTGGGACGACTGGACCCCCGCCGTGCCGGTCGCCTCCCGCGCCGCCGCGAGCAGCGAGAGCAGGTCGCCACGGAAGTGTTGGATCCCGTCGAAGTTGAAGTCCCCCGGGTTCGGCTCCCCCCTCACGTGGCTCAAGCCGGTGTTGTCATTCCACACATCAAGCATGGTGCGACCGTAGGCCGCGAGGAAGTGATCGAAGTCCTTGTTGGCCGCGACATCGAGGAGGTCGGCAAAGTTGCCGTTGATGAAGGCGTCGTGCTCGATCTGGTAGGCCTCGCGCGAGGCCGGCGGGTCCACCTCGGCGGTCTCGAACTCCTTGTGGAGCATGGCGAGGAGGATGTCCTCCGCGAACGGGGTGTACAGCCCCTCGTCATGGACCTCCGCATCCGCCTGTTGCAGGAACACGAGGAGCTGATCGAACCCGTACCCCGACCCGTCATCGTGGAAGTCGGCCAGGATGGCATTGAAGATGTCGAGGCCCGCGGGGGTGCTCTTGAGACCCGTGGGGTCTTCGTTGAAGCGCGCCAGGAGGTACGGAGCGAAGACGTCGTTCACGAATGCGGGGAAGCCGTTCCGCTTCGCGTAGAGGAGCGCGTCATCGTGCGCCTGCCCCTCAAACCCTCCGCCGAAGCTCGGGTTCCCCAAGGGCTTCCCGTCCTTCCCGGCGTGGGATACGACGTCCTCGGCCTCTGCGGTGAACTCGAGATAGGCCGCCTCCCGCGGGGACACAATCCCGGTGAGGTCCTCGAGCTGGCCCCCGAACTGGGAAAATCGGATGAGGTAGAGGATCGCCTCGCGCTTCTCGACATAGATCGGGGCGGTCGTCTGGTTGACGTTCACGCCATAGAACTGGTCCTGCGCGGGCTGGCGGTGACCGGGGTCGCCCGTCTGGAGGAAGAAGACGAGCGCGTCCAGACCGTGGTCAAGGAGGAACTGCTCGTCCGCGGCGATCTGCGCCGGGTCAAAGTCGCTCGGGGTCGGCGGCGGCCCCTCGAGCGTACCGCCGTCGCCACCGGACGGACTCGGGTCGGTGTCGACCGTGGCGTCGCTGACGTTCAGGTCGATGCTCCCCGCGTTCTGCAGCAGGAGGTTCTCGTCCGACCCCTCCTGCTCTGTCGACCCCTCTGGCGGCCCGCCGGAGAGGTTGTCCGTCGCGAGGATCGTCTGGTTCGAGTCGTTGTCGGAGTTCGTCTGTTCGTTCTCCGCGAGGTCCCTCTCCTGACCGTTCACCTGCTCGACGAAGGCCTCGTCCTCGGGGCAATCGGCCTCGTCCGTGATCTCGTCCCCGTGCGCTCGGACGCGCATCATCGACCCGCGCACCGAGCAGGTGAGCCGCGGAGTGGAGACCTGGAAGTCGGTCTGGAAGGCGCCGAGCTGCTTCAGTGCGACGTGCGCGACGCCGGGGTCGATGAGGACGTTCGCGACGAGCTTGTCCCCCTGCATCCCGAACGAGCGGATCTCGAACGAGGTGGCCTCGCCCATCTGCGCGACGCTGTTCGAGCCGAAGGCGAAGACGGCCTTGCCGCCGATCCCCGACATGAGCTTCGAGCCGACGGCGAGCTTCGCGCCCTTGACGGCCGGCATCCACGCCTCTTTCGGCGCGAACTGGACGTCGACCTCGCCCTCGACCTCGACGATGTAGATGTCGAGAGAGACCCCCTGCGGGAGCGGCTTGGCGTCCTCGGCAAGCAGGGAGAGGGCGAAGAGAAACCCGAGGAGGGGGGCGCGCATGGAAAGATCACCCGAAAGGCGTTCCGGCGCGCGCATTCTCCTCGCCGGGCCGCCCGGGTGCAAGCGGAATGAGGCTCTACCCGCCGTGGGTCTGGCCACGCCCCATCCGGTAAAGGTGGATCTGCGCGGTTCGGCGGTCGAACAGGGGGCTCCTTCTCCCGAGGATCTCGCGCTCCATGAAGCCCACGAACGAGCCGCACAGCACGAGGAGGACGTGGTTCCGGTCCTTCCATCGACGGTCCCACAGCTCCTGGAGCACGGAAGGAAGTTCTGGGCTCGCCGCGACGATCCACTGGAACTCATCGAGCGCGAGGACGAGCTTCGCCGGGCCCTTCCAGCGATCGGAGACGGCCTCGAGGGCTGCCTTCCAGGAGTTCGGGGGCAGGCACGCAAGGAGCGGCTCCTCGAGGGCGAGCGAGGCGACCCGGAGGAACTCGCGAATCTGCTCCGCAGCTGGGCACCGTTTTCCGAGGTAGTAGACCCCGCGCTTGTGCGCGAGGAAGTGGAGGATGAGCTCGCTCTTCCCGACGCGCCTCCGGCCGTAGACGGGGACGAAGGCGCTTTGCCGGGAGTTGTGGGCCTCTGCAAGCGCGGCGAGCTCGCGCTCCCGTCCGATGAAGTCTGCCATGACTCGAAAGGACAGTGCGCCGAGTCACGACTTGTCAAGTCGTGACTTGACAAGTCTCCCGCGCAGAGGCCGCGTTGCTACCCGCCGTGGGCGCGGCGGTACTCCTTCCCGCGCCGCAGCACGGAGAGGAGCTCCTTCCCGCCGATGTAGCGGTGCTGGCTCGCCCGGCCCATGAGGCCGAGGGCGAGGCGGTTCTCGAACGCGACGGGAATGCGGACCCTGGAGAATCCCTTGCGCTTCACCTGGGGGACGGATATGGAAGATGCGTCATGCCCTGGCGCGATCCGTACGGAGAACCGGATGCGATTCGACACGGCATTGCGCGAGTACGTCCACCAGAAGATTGCGGAGATCGGCGGGAAGGCCGACCTCGTCGTCGGGATCCCGACCTACAACTCGGAGAACACGATCGCGGCGGTCCTCAAGGCGGTCGGTCAAGGGCTCGCGCAGCACTACGGGAAGATGAAGGCCGTCGTGCTCGTCTCCGACGGAGGGTCCCTCGACTACACGAGAGAGACGTCCCAACGAACGAAGCTCCCATCGAATGTCGTGAAGGTCGTGTCGATCTACCGCGGGCTCCCGGGGAAGGGGACGAGCCTGCGCGCGGTCTTCGAGGCGGCGGCTCGGCTCGACGCCAAGGCCTGCGCCGTCTTCGACAGCGACCTGCGGAGCATCACCGGAGACTGGGTCAAGGCCCTCATCGACCCGGTCCTCACGCACGGATTCGACTTCGTGAGCCCCTACTACGTCCGCCACAAGTACGACGCGACGATCACGAACAACATCGCCCGCTCGCTGACGCAGGCGCTATACGGCAAGCGGCTGCGGCAGCCGATCGGAGGCGACTTCGGGTTCTCGCGCAAGCTCGTCGAGCTCTTCACGAAGGAGGATGTCTGGGACACCGACGTCGCCCGCTTCGGGATCGACATCTGGATGACCACGATCGCGATCTGCGAGGGCTTCCGCGTCTGCGAGGCGTTCCTCGGCGCGAAGGTCCACGACCCCAAGGACCCCGCGGCGTCCCTCGGGCCCATGTTCCGTCAGGTGGTCGGAACGCTGTTCGGGATGATGGGTCGGTACGAGAATGTCTGGCGGAGGGTCACCGAGAGCGATCCGGTTCCTCTCCTGGGAGAGGTGAAGGACGTCGAGCCCGAGCCGTTGCAGGTAAGCCTCGAGAGCCTCGTCGCCAACTTCCGCGACGGATTCACCCACTTCGGGGCGCTCTGGCGGGAGGTCGTAGCCCCCGACAGCTTCGCCGCGATCCAGGAGCTGGCGGCCGCCTCGCCCGAAGGGCTCCATTTCCCGATCGATCTCTGGGTTAAGATTGTGTACGACTTTGCGTACACCTTCCTTCGCTGGTCACGCGACCGCTACAAGCTGGTCGAGCTGATGACGCCCCTCTACTACGCGCGCATCGCTGGCTTCATCAACGACACGCGCGACATGAGCACGGCACAGGCGGAGGAGGTCGTAGAACTCCAGGCACGGCGTTTCGAGCAGATGAAGCCGTACTTCCTGGGCCGGTTCGAGAGGTCGGAGGGACCTTCTGCGAAGCGGGTTGACGGCTAGTGGCCTTCCCACTATACTCCGAGGGAGATGCGGCGGATCTTCCTCCTGTGTCTGTTGGCCATTCCCCTGGGCGTGCCCGTCTCGAGCGCGCCTCGTTGCGCCGCACCCCACGGGTTCCCGGGCCATGTTCGCACGGGGGAGCTGCTCGTCCCGCAGCCCGCGCCCCCGAAGCCTGAACCGGCGCGAACCCATGCGACCCTCCATCGCCATGCCCCCGCGCGCGCCCGGATCACGCTGCTCGCGCCGGGCAGGCCGATGGATCCCGCCCACGACTCCGATTCGCCCATTTCCCGTCCAGCCCTGACCGGATTCTCGGGGCCCGCCTCCCCGGCGCTACGGCCCCCCACATGCAGCGTCAGCGCCCCCCTCCCCTCCCGGGCCCCTCCCCAGGCCTAGATCGGCACCGGACTCCATCGCCACGGCACCGTGGCAGGCTCCGATCTGGGGGTACACCCATGGACGATCAGACTCCGCAGCCCTTGTCGGGCTGCTTCCTCCGTCTTTCCTGGCTCCTCCTCGGCCCGGCGCTCCTGCTCGTCTCCGGCATCCTTGTCCTCGCCGAGGGGCACGGCTGGTTCGGCCCGCTGGATGCCGTCTATGCGGCGATCCTGGGCGCCTCTCTCTTCGCGCGGGTGTTGGACCGTTCGCCCGACCCGCCGGCCCGCGGGAAGTACACGACCGGCCTGACGACCGCGGCCCTGGTCATCTGGGTGGCCGCGCACCTGGCACGGGGCCTGATGTAGCTCGATGGGCCGTCGCGAGTCGTCCCCCGTTCGCAGGAGATCTGCGCCATGCCCGATTTCTACCAGACCGGGGTCGTCTCCACGCTCCATCGGTATCCCCCCACCGACATCGAGCGCCTGGAAGGGGAGCTGAAGAAGTTCGGCCGCACGATCCCGCTCGCCCTGCTCCTCCCCTGCCTCTACCGCGAGCTGAACGGAGAGGCCCTGCCGCGGATCGTCGAGGAGCTGAAGCGCGTCAAGTACCTCGAGCAGATCGTAATTTCCCTCGGGCAGGCGACGTACGAGGAATACCTCCAGGCGCGCGAATTCTTCGCCTCCCTGCCGCAGGAGAAGGTCCTCCTGTGGAACAACGGGCCGCGGGTGAGCGCCCTCTACGAGACCCTCCGACAGAACGGGATCCAGATCGGAGAGGACGGGAAGGGTCGCGCGGTCTGGATTGCCATCGGGTACATCCTCGCCGACGAGAAGGCGCAGGCGATCGCGCTCCACGACTGCGACATCATCACCTACAACCGGGAGCTCCTCGCCCGGCTCGCCTACCCCGTGTGCAATCCCAACATGGGATACGAGTACGCGAAGGCGTACTACGCCCGTGTGACGGACCGGTTCCACGGGCGCGTCACGCGTCTCTTCGTCCACCCGATGATCCGGACGCTCCAGAAGATCGTGGGAGCGCACCCCTTCCTCTCCTTCCTTGACAGCTTCCGGTACCCGCTCGCGGGGGAGTTCTCGCTGACGACCGACCTCGCTAGGATCATCCGGGTCCCCAGCGACTGGGGACTGGAAATGGGGCTCCTTGGCGAGGTCTACCGGAACTGCGCGACACGCAGGATCTGCGAAGTCGACGTCTGCCAGTCCTACGACCACAAGCACCAGCCCCTGAGCCCGGACGACCCCACCACCGGGCTCAAGCGGATGGCCATCGACATCGCGAAGACGCTGTTCCGCACCCTGGCGGCCGAGGGGATCATGGTATCCGAGGGGTTCCTCCGCACGCTCACCGTCGCGTACGTCCGCATGGCGCAGGACACGATCAAGAAGTACAACGACGACGCGGCGATCAATGGACTCCAGTTCGACCGGCATACCGAGGGAACGGCCGTGGAGGCCTTCGCGAAGGCCATCACGGTTGCGGGGAAGGCGGTGCTGGAGGACCCCATGGGCGTACCGCAGATCCCCAACTGGTCGAGGGTGACCTCCGCCGTCCCGGACGTGTTCGACCTGCTCAAGCAGGCCGTGGCGGAGGATTCGAAGTGACCCTCGCCGTGATCACGGACCTCGACGGCACCCTCCTCGACTCCACGACCTACGCGTGGGAGCCCGCGCGGCCGGCGATCGAGGCGCTGCGCGTGCGTGGTGTTCCGCTCGTCGTCTGCACGAGCAAGACCTGGGCGGAGAGCTCGCGCCTGCAGCAAATGCTGGGCCTTCCTGGCCCCGCCGTGGTGGAGAACGGCGGAGGCGTGCATGACGGGGACGAAACGGTCGTCCTCGGGATCGAATACCGGGTCGTGCTGGAAGCGTTCACGGAGATGAAATCGGCCTGCCCGTCGCTCCGAGGCTTCAGCGACATGGATGACTCCGAGGTCGCCAAGCGTACGGGCCTCCCGCTCGAGATCGCCGCGCTCGCCCGGCGACGCGAGTTCGACGAGCCGTTCGTGGTGGGTGAGGACGGAGAGGCGCCCCCCGCCTCTGTGCTGGAGATTGCCGCAGCGAGGGGGCTCCTCATCTCTCGCGGCGGGCGGTTCCACCACCTCCACGGCGGCTCCGACAAGGGTCGCGGCGCGAGGGAGGCGCGGCGGCGCCTGGAAGGCCGCCTGGGCCCCCTTCGGGTCGTCGCGCTCGGGGACAGCCCGTCCGACCTGTCCTTCCTCGCGGAGGCCGACATCGCGGTGATCCTGCCCCGTCCCGACGGGACGCTCGACCCGTCGCTCGTATCCGCGCTTCCGGCCGCGCTTCCGGCCGCGCGGCACGCACGGGCGCCAGGTCCGGCCGGGTGGAATGCCGCGGTCCTCCAGGTCCTCGCGGAGGCGTGATGGGACCGCTCGATTGGACGGTCATCGCCGTGTACTGCGCGGCGATCGTGGCGATGGCCGTGGTCGTGGGGCGCGGCCAGGCGAGCCGGTCGGACTACTACCTCGGGGGCCGCTCCGTCCCCGCCTGGCAGGTCGCCTGCTCCATCCTCGCTACCCAGATCAGCGCCGTCAGCCTCGTCGGAGGGCCCGCGTTCATCGCCGCGAAGACTGGGGGCGGTCTCGTCTGGCTCCAATACGAGCTCGCGGTCCCGCTGGCGATGGGGCTGATCCTCGCCTTCCTCGTTCCCGCGTTCCATGCGGCGAGGGTCACGACGGTCTACGAATTCCTGGAGGCGCGCTTCGGCCCCCTCGCGCGAACCAGCCTCAGCGTCGCGTTCATGCTGACCCGGGGGATGGCGACGGGGGTGATGCTCTGGACGACTGCGCTCATGCTCGCGGGGCCTCTCGGGTGGAACGTCAGCGCGACGGTGGCCGTCCTCGGGGGGGTCTCGCTGCTCTACACCGTGATCGGGGGGATCCGCGCGGACATCATCACCGACATCGTCCAGCTCGGCGTCCTGTGGGTCGGAACGCTCATCTGCATTGCCTGCGTGGGCGACTTTTCTCTCGCCGGGGTCGACCCAGCTCGGCTGCGGATCCTCGATTTCAAAGGGACCGGGCTCGGGGATGGGGCTACGTTTGCGTTCCTCCCGATGCTGCTGGGCGGCTTCTTCCTCTACTCGTCCTACTACGGCTGCGATCAGAGCCAGGCGCAGCGCCTGCTCGCCGTGCCCGACGTCCGATCGGCGCAGCGGGCCCTCCTCTGGAATGGCCTGTTCCGGTTCCCGCTCGCGCTCACGTACTGCGCGTTCGGCGTGCTGCTGGCAGGATACCTCGTACGGCATCCCGACTTCGCGGCCCAGGTCAAGGACCCGAACGATCTCGTCCCGAAGTTCGTGCTCCTCGCGGTCCCGGATGGCCTTCGCGGAGTCATCCTCGCCGGCGTCCTGGCCGCGGCCATGTCGAGCCTCGACAGCGCATTCAACTCGCTGAGCGCAGCCACAGTGGAAGACGTGCTCCGTCGCTACAGCCCCTCGTTCGCCAGGCTCGAGGAGCGCGCGATGCTCAGGTGGTCGCGCGTGTTGACGTTCGTCTGGGGCGCCGCCTGCACGGCCGTGGCCTTCCTCACGCCGCGGCTCGCCCCGACCGTGATCGAGGGGATCAACAAGATCGGGTCCTTGACGTATGGACCGATCCTCGGGATGTTCCTGCTGGCCGTCGCATCCCGGCGCGCGACGCAATGGGGCGCGGTCACGGGGCTCCTGGCGGGCGTGCTGACGAACCTCTCGCTCTGGCTGTTCGCCGGCGATCGCGTGTCGTGGCTGTGGTGGAACGTCGCGGGTTGCCTGACGACCGCAGGGGTCGGACAGGCCCTGCGGATCGGCCCTACCGCCGTGGGTCCGGGAACCCGACCGGATGCGCCCGTCCGCTTCATGGTCCTTCTGGGGCTGGCCTTCGTCGGCATCCTCGGCGTGTGCCTTGCAATACAGGCGGTTCTCACATGAGCCTCTCGGTGGCTTTGCTCGCATCCTCGAACGGCACCCAATTCTCGTCCGGGTGGATCCTCCCGTTCGTCGGGCTCCTCCTGTCGATCGCCCTGCTTCCCCTTCTCGCCGGGAAGTGGTGGGACGCCAACCGCAACAAGGCCCTCGTGAGCCTCCTGTTCGGCCTGCCGGTCGCCCTCTACGTCGCGATGCGCGAACCCGCCCTCCTGACGCACACGGCCCTGGAGTTCCTCGCGTTCATCGCGCTCCTCGGGTCGCTCTACGTCATCTCGGGCGGGATCGTCGTCCGAGGCTCGCTCTCGGGCACGGCCCTCGCGAACACCGCGATCCTGGGGCTGGGGGCGCTCCTCGCCAACGTCATCGGGACGACAGGCGCCTCGATGCTCCTCATCCGGCCGTACCTGCGGGCGAACCGACGACGACGCGATGGCGGGCACCTCGTCGTGTTTTTCATCTTCGTCGTCTCGAACCTTGGAGGGTGCCTCACGCCCCTCGGTGACCCGCCCCTCTTCCTGGGCTTCCTCCGCGGCGTCCCCTTCACCTGGACGCTGGGGCTATGGAAGGAGTGGCTCGTGGCCGTCGGGGCCGTCCTCCTCTTGTTCAACTTCTACGACCAGTACAAGTTCACGCGGGAGGACCTTGCGACGGCACGAGACCTGGAGGACGAGGTGCGATCGCGCGAGCGACTCTCCATCTCGGGGTGGCGAAATGTCGTCCTGCTCGGTGGGGTGGTCGCGACCGTACTCGTGAGCGGTCTGTGGATCCATGCGAAGTGGGGCGACACGGTCTCCACGATCTTCCAGGCCGCCGCGATGGCGGCCCTGGCCCTCGTCGCGCTCGCCGCCACGCCGAAGCGCGCGTGGGCAGAGAACGAGTTCTCGTGGCACCCCTTCTCCGAGATCGTCATCCTCTTCGCGGGGATCTTCGCCGCCATGATCCCCGCCCTCGAGATCCTCCGCTCGCAGGGGGCCTCGCTTGGGGTCTCGGAGCCCTGGCAGTTCTTCTGGGCCACCGGGGCCCTCTCGTCGTTTCTCGACAACGCCCCGACCTACGTGGCCTTCCACTCCATGGCCCAGCATTTCCCCGACGAGGTCGCAGGCACGACGGGCACCGTCCTGGCGGCCATCTCGTGCGGCGCCGTGTTCTTCGGCGCGATGACCTACATCGGCAACGGGCCGAACTTCATGGTCAAGGCGATTGCCGAGCATGCGGGCGTGCGGATGCCGTCGTTCTTCGGCTATCTCGGCTGGTCGGCGGCGGTGCTGCTGCCGATCTTCCTGGCCCTGACGCTGCTCTTCTTCCGGTGAGCTACCCGCCGTGGGCGCGGTGGTACTCCATCCCGCGCCGCAGCACGGAGAGGAGCTCCTTCCCGCCGATGTAGCGATGCTGGCTCGCCCGGCCCATGAGGCCGAGGTAGAGGCACTCGCGATAGGCGTACCGCTGGGTGTTCCCCAGGAGGTTGAGCCAGATCCCCCCCTTGATGCCCAGGGAGGAGACGAGGACGTAGGCGAGCTTCCCCTTCGTCACCGGGGAGTCCTTGTCGGCGTTCCAGCTCTCGGGGGCAAGGCAGTTCTCGATCGCGAAGTGGCAGTACTCCTCGAACGTCTTCTGGTCGTTCTTCCCCGTCTTCAGGATGTACGCCGCGTGGACGAGGTCCCCCCAGCTCGCGCAGTCCTTCATCTCCAGGTCGCGGTAGAACTGCGTGTCCGCCTGCGCCGGGAGGGCGAAGGCCGCGAGGAGCCCGATGGCAAGGGTGGCCCGCCCAGCAAGCTGGCTCTGCCAGTTCATCGCCGCCTCCTAGAACATCACCGTGAGAGACAGCAGGAAGAAGTCACGCTCGGCGCTGTCGTCCGTGTACGCGTCGCCGGTGAAGAACTTCCCGTATCGGATCTGCGCCGACAGGTCGGAGAGGGCGCGGTAGTTCACGTAGAGGTCGACCTCCTGCCCGACGTTGTCGTCGTGCACCGTCGCGCGGAAATCGCTGATCCCGCCGTCCTCGTTCGACTTGATGAAGTAGTAGTAGTTCGCGCCGAACTCGAACTCGTGCAGCGCCTCGCACTTCTCGAACGGGTGGAACGCCGCCCCCGCGCGGAAGATGTGCAGGTTCGACACGCGCGGCGCGAGCGAATATCCCGTCAGCACGAACCCGAACCCGTTGAACCCCGTGTCGTCGGTCCCCGCCGTGTTCCCGAGCGTCGTGTCGCTCGGCCGCTCGCGGTCCTTGTCGCCCGACCCGTAGGTCCACTGCCCCTCGACGCGCGGGTGACTCCAGACGTCCGGCAACCACCGCACCCCGCAGTTCGCCGCGTCCGCGTCGATGTCCTCGCGCGAGTTCCTCGGGGCGAGGCCGATGTCGGCGAAGCTCCCGCCCCACTCGTGCACGTACTCCCCGAAGTACCCGATCGTCGGCGTGATCGCCCCGCGGATCCCGACGCCGAAGTAATCGGAGTCGTAGTCGAACTCCTGCAGGACCTCCGGACGCTCCGGCGAGTAGTCCTGCTGGACGAGCCCGAAGACATACGGGACGTGGTTCCCGAAGCGGTAGGAGACCTGCCCGCCGAAGAAGTGGCGGTCCATGTTCTCGGCGACCTGGGGGCTCCGGTCGAGGTTCCGCTGCGGGAACTGCGTCTTGGCCGCGAACCCCATGAAGTCGAGGTCCATCCAGTTTCCCGAGAGGACGACGCCGTCGTTCACCTGCTGGTACGTCATCCCCGTGCCGAGGTAGATGAACTGCCGCCCGACGGTCGCGCCCAGGTGCCACGGCCGCGCCGCGCTTTCCTTGTTGGGACAGGCCAGCGAGTCGATGTGCAGCGTGTAGAAGGCCTGATCGATGTCGGGCCGTTCCCAGGCGTCTTCGCGCGTCCCCGTCGGGTTGTCCCCCTCGCTCCAGTCCAGGTACTCCGCGCGCATCCGGACGTAGACGTCGTGGATGTCCTTGTACCCGAACTGCGTGTAGAAGCGGACGTCGATGTCGCGCAGGTTCCGCGTGTTCGCCTGGACCCCCGCCGCGTCCGGGTCCTCCTCGAAGTTGAAGTACGAGAGGCGCGTCCAGCCGCCCCAGTCGAAGAAGATGTTCTGGGCGACCTCGTTGCGAAGGCGGCTCGCGCGCTCCTGCTCGAGCTGGGCGCGGCGCTCCTCTTCCTCGAAGGGCTGGACCTGGGCGTGCAGGGCGGCGGCGGAGAGGAACAGGAGGCATGCGGCGAGGAACACGAGGACCCCGCCCGTGATCATGGACTTGCGGAAGCCGCCCTCGGCGGCCTCCAGCGCAGCCGTCACCTCGGCGATCGAGGGACGGACTCCCGCTACGGTCTCCATGTCACCCTCCTTCTCCACCGGTTTGGAGGGAGGACTATAGGAAGCAAGCCGAGGCATGTCAAGCGATAGGAGGCGTCCGAAAGGGGACCGCACCCCGGTTCCGCGCCCCCCCGCCAACCCCAGGTGCACCAAGATGCAGCAACCCTCCCCTGGAGCGCGGTGACAATGACACGCCATGAGGCGCCTCGCGCGCCCGGTGGCCGGGGCCGCGAGGGAGTCCCCCATCCTACCGTTCGGCGGGATTGGACACGGAGTTTACCGGATTCTGGTCCCGGGCGTTTTTCCCAGAGGGGGAGAGAATGCGGAGAATCGCAAAGAATGGGTTGTGCATCCCACCTCGGAGGTGTACGCTTAAGCAAGGCTGGGGGGGCACGGCAGGCCGAAACCACGCCCTGGGGCCGCAGCAGGGCCGTGGAGTTGCGATTCCCGTACCCAGCGAGCGCACCAAGGGCTCGTAAGGGTTTTCCTGACTGTCTTTTCCGCCCCCTGCCTGTACAATCTCGTCGCAGCAGAGGGGGCTAACAACAGGTTGTGAGGCGTATGACAAAAGTACTGATCGCAGATCACCACACGCTCGTACGCGCGGGGATCCGTTGCCTGCTGGAATCCATGCCCGGCATCAAGGTCGTCGGCGAGGCGGTCGACGGCCGCGAGGCGCTCTCGGAATCGAAGAAGCACCACCCGGACATCGTCTTCACCGAGCTGCTCCTGCCGAACCTGAACGGCCTCGACGTCGCGGAACGGATGCGCCGCGAGGTCCCGGGCGTGAAGGTCCTCATGCTCACCTCGCTCGGCGGCGAGGAGTACGTCTCCCAGGCGCTCGCCGCCGGGGCCTCCGGATACATCGTCAAGGACGGGGCGGTGTCGGAGTTGACCTCGGCGATCGAGGCCCTCAACCGCGGGGAGATCTACCTGTCGCCCAGCATCTCGCGCCGCGCCGTCACCCGCGCCAAGCGCCGGGGGCGCCGCCGCGGGACGAACGTGCACGTCACCGAGCGGCAGAAGGAGATCCTCAAGCTGATCGCGGAGGGGAAGACGAGCAAGCAGATCGCGATCGGCTTTGGCCTCTCCGTGAAGACGGTCGAGACGCACCGGATGCGCATCATGGACCGCCTGCAGATCTACGACGTGCCGGGCCTCGTCCGGTACGCGCTCCGCGAGGGGATCACGAGCCTGTAGTTCAGGGCTCCCGCACGAGCGTCGCGCCCGGGTCGCAGACGATCTGCCCGTCGACCTTGCAGCGTACGAGGCGGACCTTCGCGCGCCCCGTCGCCCGCACCTCGCCCGTGATCTCGCAGTCCTCGAGGACGATCTCGGCGTCGTCGCGCGCCACGACGAGGCAGGTGATCCGCGTCCGCACCGCGTGGATCCGCGAGCGCTCCTGCGCGCCGAGGTACCCTCCCGTCCCGTCGCAGGTGGAGTCGACGATCTCCTCGCGCGCGTCGCCGAAGGCGAGCGACTCGCCGAAGAGGCACTTCTCGATCCGCACCTGCGCGTGCAGGGCGGGGTAGATCGTCCACGAGCCCACGGTCGTCTCGACGAAACGCAGGTCGCGGTCAGACGCGGCGAGTTTCATGTCGTCCATGACGGCCTTGTTCGTGAGGCCGGTGAGCGTGACAGGGTCGTCTCCCGCAAGGAGGATCCCCGCGCCGAAGACCTCGCTCGCCGTGACGCGCCCCGCGCTCCCGGGGCTCGACAGCAGGCAGAAGTGGACGTTCCTGGAGCGCGTGATCGTGACGGCGTGCCCGGCCCCCGCGGTCCAGGAATCGACGGAGTCGCCCGAGGGGAAGGAGAAGTCCCCCTTCAGGTTCGGCCCCAGCGTGAACCAGAGGACGAGGAAGGCGCAGTCGCGGAACTCGCACCGCGCGCCGGGCGGGATGATGAACTCGTTGAGCCCCGCCCCTCCCGCGCAGGTGACGCGCGAGGTCTCGCCGAGCGTCGCGGAGATCCCCCCGATCTGCTGGGTCCGCTCGACGACGTACTCCGCGCCGTCCGCCACGCCGAGGGCGAGGGGAAAGAGCGTGATGATGAGCACGTCGGCCAGGCGGAGCCGCGTGCCCGGGGCGAGGTCGATCCGCCGCTCGTGATTGAAGCGCTCGAGCTGGATCCACGCGCCGCCGGCGGCCTCGACGGAGCCTCCCTCGACGACGAGGTTGCCTTGCAGCACGAAGCGAGGCGCGGTCACGTGAAGCGATCCACCCTTCTTCACGCGGATGTTCCCCGTGCAGAGGGTGCTCTCGGCGACGGTGACGGCGGAGTCGATGACCCAGTCACCCTCGTGGCGTTTCGGCTCGGTGCGCTCAACGACGACGCGGTCGATCCGCAGCTCGCCCTCGCCTTTCGCGCCGCTGAGGAAACCTCCATCGAAGAGGAGGGCCCCAAAACCGAGCCGAGCCGGGTCGAGGCGAGGCTTCTTCACCGGGGAATCGTCGGTGAGGGCGAAGTCGGCGGGGGCGGCGGCGACCTCGGTGCGCTTCCCGGCGGCGAGGGGGATGGCCTTGACCCACCTCGCGCCGTCGCGGTCGACGAGGAGGAGGACGAACGGCGCGTCGGACTTCGACTCGACGGTGACGGCGATCCGCGTGAAGTCGACGAGCGGCGTCTGGACGAGGACGGCGGCGAGCGCGGCGCGGTCGTGGCGGAGGAGGAGGGCGCCTTTCTCGGCGACGAGGGTCGCGCCCGCGGGAGGCGTGTCGGTGCAGTTCGTGAGGGAGAAGCCGGCGGTCGAGTCGCACTCGAAGGCCTCGGTCTCGGCGGAGGCGACGGTGGCGAGGAGGAGCAGGACGGCGATGCGCATGAAGGCGGTCCTCACGGTGAAGTGAATGTACACGAGGCGAGCAGGGTTGGGTACCGCGCGAGCGCTCCGCAGACTGCTTCCAGTGCGATGGTGAGCGACGAAAGGGCCGGTCCGCTGTTCGCGCCCTGATTTGACATTGGGCACTGGGCATTTGACATTTCACATTGAGGGGCGATCCAAGGATTCGTTGCGAGAACACGGGGAATGACGCCTCGACCGTGTGGTCGAGACCGTCTTCGAGAAGATCCGAACGAGCTCATCGGCCTCGGTCACGAGCGCAGTCAGGCGCTCGGCACGAACGAACTCCTTCCGGAGGACGACGCGCAGCCAGTAACGCGATTCGCGAAGCTCCTTGAGAACGACCGCGCACTTATGGATGAAGTCCTCTCGACTCTCGGCCCCTATCGCTTCCTCGTAGTTCGCTCCCGGCGATGTTCCCGACCGCAAGAGCTGGTTCGCGCAGTGAGTCGCCGTCTTCTTGTGCGGCAGCGCCTCGACGAGGTCCATCGTCCGCACAGCGAACTCCAGCAACCTCCCACTCAGTTCATCCGCGTCCATCTCTGCCTCCTGCCTCGTCACCAATGTTAAATGCCAAATGCCCAGTGCCCAATGTCAAATCAGGGCACGCACATCGAACGCCTCGGGTCTGCCAGATCACATCCGCCTGTCGAACCTGCTCTTCCGTCCACAGGACCTTCTCGCCCGCTCCCTCCTGGTTGACGACGTCCTCTCCGTCGGGAAATGGTGCACGCACCTCCCGACCGAGGGTACCGTCGCCTACCGCGCGAAGGCGGGCCAGGTCTCCCCGCCCGCGGCCTGGAATGCGGCCCAGCGCATGTGCGTCCAGCCGCGCGGCGCCATCGCCTGCCCGGCGTCGTCGAACAGCGCGACCCATCCGCCCAGCAAGCCGGCCCTGCCGGCGGCGCCAGGGTTCGGGCCGAGCGCCAGGGCGACCTCGTCGCACCCGTCGCCGTCCCAGTCTCCGCACGCGGGGTGCACCGCGCCGCCGAGCCGGTCGAACGCCGCCCAGGGGACCCTCGCCCAGCGGATCGTCCGGTGCGCCGAGAGGAGGTCGTCGATCGCGCAGGCCCACCCGCCCATCCCCGGCATCGTCCCCATCCCGAGGACGATCTCCGAGCGCCCGTCGCCGTCCACGTCGCCGCACGAGGGCCACGTCTCTCCGTTCGCAGCGTCGTACGCCTGCCACGGCACGCGGATCCACGTCCGGCTCCACGCCCCGTCTACCCCGAGCGAGAGCACGGCGACGTTCCCTCCCGCCGAGGGGAACGGCGCGAGGCCGACGACCACCTCCACCCGTCCGTCGCCGTCGAGGTCGCCGCACGCCGGGCGCGTCTCGCCGACCGCCGCGTCGTAGGCGGGAAAGTCGATCGCTGCGAACCCGCGCGAGGCGAATCCCGCCTGTGCGTCGTCGAACCAGGCGACCCGGCCGCCACCGCCCACGCCAAGTCCCACGATGACCTCCGCGCGCCCGTCGCCGTCGACGTCGCCGAGCGCGGGGCGCGTCTCGCCGTTCGCCGCGTCGTACGCCGCATCGGGGACCTTCAGCCAGCGCAGGAGCGCGCGGCCGTGGGGCGCGTCGTCGAACACCGCGACCCAGCCGCGGGAGCGCGGGTCCCTCCCCATGCCGATCGCCGTCTCGTCGAGGCCGTCTCCGTCGACGTCTCCGCACGCGGGACGCGCCTCCCCCTGCGTGTAGCCGAACACCGGAATGCACATCCACGCAGCGTGGGCGAAGGCGCCGTCGAACACCTCGGCATACCCAGCCCACCGGCCCCCGCGCCGAGAACGAGCCGCGCCGCGCGATGCGGCCTCCGGACGAACGCGAGGCCCCATCGCACGAGCCTCCCCTCTCCCCCCGGCGCGATGTCGCGCGCGCGGAGGCGCCATGGCCCGCGAGGGGATCTCCCCGCGAGCCGCGCAAGCGGCCCCTTCGACTGCAGATCGCGGCCGAACCACCCGACCACGTCAGGCGGGCCGACGACGCCCCAGGTGAGGGAGACCTCTTCGCCCCACGGCGAGACGATCGACACGACGAGGTCGTTCGTCTTCGGGTGGCGGACCTCGACGTAGACCTGGACCTCGTCCGCGGGCTCGGACTCCGGGATGTCGATCGCGCTCTCGACCTGCGTGAGGTCGCGGATCTCGATCGACTCGTCGCGCATCGTCTCCGACACGCTGTGCGGCGCGCGCAGCGAGGGGACGAGGCGCCAGTCGGTGAGGACCCCCTCGGCGCCGTCGACATCGTCCTCCACGAGGAGCGTCCAGTCCCCCGCAATGGCGTGTCCCGCGAGGCGCGAGAACGGCTCGACGGGAAGGTGTTCGTGGTCGAAGCGGAGGGGCCCCGCCAGGAGCGGCCCTCCGCCCGGCGCGCGAAGGAGCACGGGCGTGCCGTCCGGCGCGACGAGCGTCATCCGCAGATCGGCCGGGCGATCGTGCGTGAGGTCGACCTCGACCGCCAGGTCGGGGACCGAGCCCGCCTCGTCGAGGCGGATCCGGCTCGCGAGGGGCATGTGGTCGCGAATGGCGGCGCCTTCTTCGACCCGGCCTGCCGCGAGCCCTCGGTGAACGGAGAAGTCGATCTCCTCGCCCTGCCCCGCGAGGGTCACGACCCGGGTCTCTCCCCCGGTGACGGCGACGAAGTACTCCCCGTCGATGAGGTCGGGGATGGCGAACGACCCGTCGGCGGCGGTGGTCGCGGAGGCGTTCAGGTCGCCGGAGACGGTGACGAGGGCGCCTGCGACGCCTCGGCCGCCGTCGCGCACGCGGCCCGAGATCGCGCGGGGCGAGGTCGGGGTCGCGCGGAACGGCATGAGCCGGACGTCCGCTCCGCGGAGGTCGATCGTTTGCGAGGGGGGCGAGAACGTGAACCCCTCGCGCGAGGGAGTCACGGTGCAGGTCCCGTCGAGAAGGGCATAGAAGGCGTACTCGCCGTTCGCCTCGGTCATCGTCGTGCGGGAGCCGCCCCCGGCGAGCGTCATCTCGGTGCGGGGCGGCGCGCCCGAGGCGCGCTGATCGACGGAGCCGTGGATCGCGTGGGCCTCGTTCGCGATGAGGGCGCCGAGGACCTTGGCGACGTTGAGGCGTCCTCCTGTCGCGCACTTCCCCGCCAGCGACGGGAGCGGGTCGACACCGGCGGTGAGGGCCGCGCGGAGCTGCGCGATCGTCGGGCGCGCGCCACCGTGGGTGACCTTCCACAGGCCGATGGCGAGGGCGGCTGCGCCTGTGACCTGGGGCGCGGAGGCGGAGGTCCCGGAGAATTCGCGGTAGGCGTTCCCCGTCGCGGTGGTGAAGACGCCGTTTCCCGGTGCGGCGAGGAGGACGCGCTGCGCGCCGTAGGCGAAGCCCGGCATGAACCGATCCCACTGGTCGGTGCCGGTCACGGTGATGACGTTAGGCGAGTCCCAGGTCGCAGGGAACACGGTGCAAGTATCCATGTCCCTGGGCTCGTTTCCGGCGCTGCATACGACGAGGACGCCGGCGTTGTTGGCGTACCGGATCGCCTCGTCGAGGGTTGCGCTGCCTCCGGGGTAGTCCCACGTCCACGAGCAGTTGATCACCTCCGCACCGCTGTTGACCGCGTACTCGAACGCCTTCAGGAACAGGCGGGACGAGGTGAAGCGACCCGTTTCGACGGCGCGAATGGGAAGGGTCGCCACCTCCCAACAGAGCCCGGCTGTCCCGAACCTGTCGTGGGACATGGCGGAGATCAATCCGGTCACCGAGGTGCCATGCCCCGTCTGGTCCGTGATGTTGCCGTTGTTCTCGAAGACGTTGTACCCGTACGCATCGTCCCTGACCCCGTTCCCATCGTCGTCCACGTCCGGAAGCCCCTGCGCCTCGCGGATGTTGTACCAGAGGTTCCCGGCGAGGTCGCGATGGTCCCTGTCCACCCCGGAGTCGATCACCGCAACCTTGACGATCATGAACGGCGAGTCCCAGATGTCCCAGGCGTCGAGCGCGTGGATGTCGGCCCCATACGTGCCTCCGTCCTGCCCGGTGTTGTGGAACGCCGAGTTGCGCGGGAACTCGGGATCGTCCGGCCACTCATCGGCCTTGGGGTAGGCCAGGATGTCCAATCCGTAGATCCACGGGTCCTCCGCAAGGGCCTGGTAGACGGCATGGAAGTCGCTCCTCTTGGGCACGGTGACATAGAACATCACGCCCTCCTCCCCCACGCGGAAGCCGCTCCCGCAGCATTGCGACTCCACGCGAACGACGCCCAGCTTCGTGAAGACCCGCTGGTGATCGGCCTCGGTCGCCCCGCGACGAAAGGACAACGCAACCTCGCAGTGCTCCCCCTGGTTCTTCACCCACACATCGACATGATCGCGCCAGTGGGAGCCGTCCATCGCACTCTCGGTGTCGATCCTCTGCATCCGTTGTTCCCACTCGAGGATCCACCGATTCCGGGTGACACTCGAAGACGGATCGACGATTTCGCCGGAGTAGATCGAATCGATGCACTCCTCCTCGGACACTGCGCGGAGGCCGGCGCGCGCGTCGTGTGACGCATCGAAGACCGCGAGGTAGGTCCGGCCATCCTCCCCTTCCCGATCGAGGTCGGGACGAGCATCGATGAACTTCATCCCGAGGATCGCATGAACCCGCGCCCACTCCTCGTCACTGGGCCGATGACGGAACCGCACTGTGAAGCACGCCGGCGGGTAGGTCCACTGACCCAGCTCGTCGATGTGCTTCTTCCACTCCCCGTGGTCGCTGCGGTCCGGCAGCGGCGCAGGCTCGGCCTTCGGCGCCTCCGCCACGGGCGCGACGATGACCACGGGCGTCTCCGGCACCCGCCCGCTGCCGACCTCGGCGACGGGGGGCGGAGGCGCGGGCCTCGCAGCGAGCGCCACAGGTCGATCCGTGAACCGCGCCTTCACGGGAGACATCAACATCACCAGGACCAGGACGGCGGCGACGGCCGCACAGGACATCCACCATGCCTTCGACATGACTCTCTCCTCCAAGAGGGACTGCTGGAGGTTCGGCACGGAGGGTGCCAGAGCGAGAAACAATCTTGAACTCATGGGTGGTCATGGAGTTGTGCGGGAATCACGCCCTGACGTTTCCTCGAAAAGTGTCGGACTTCCCATCAGTGGGCCGTGGGGGGTGTCGGGAATCCCATCACTTTTCGGGGCCTCGTTCGCAGCACGACCGTATTTCTTCCCCCAGGCGGTTTCCTTGACGCCGCATGTCGATACGCCCTACACTCCCCTCGCTGCCGGGGTGAGTCTCACCCCATGTCTCGTTCCCGCCTCCTCTACGCGCTTCTCCTTCTCCCCGCCGTGGTCGTCTATCTCTCCACGGGCCCCACGAAGCGCGATCCTTCCTCTCCGCTTCCTCTTAGTATCTGGGTCTGGTCGACCGGCCCTCGCATCGACGCCGACGCCGTGCGCCGCGCCGTCGCGGCAGGCGCCGAGGTCCCCTTCGTCAAAGCCGGTACGTTCGACGTCGTCGACGGGCAGCTCGACTTCCGCGCGGAGATCTCGCAAGGCGACCTCCCCGACGGTTCGTACCGCCTCGTCTACTCGTTCACCCCTGCCGTGGTGCGCTCGCTCGAGTTGATTGGCGCGGCCCCGCTTGGCGCAGCGATCGCCGAGGCGTACCGCGCCGATGTTGCCTCGCTCGGCGTCGCGGTGCGAGGCCTGCAAGTCGACCTCGACTGCCCGACGCGCCTGCTGCGTCTGTACGCCTCGGCGCTGCACGCGCTTCGCGCCGCGCTTCCTGCGGGGACCGAGCTGTCAATGACCACGCTTCTCACGTGGCTCGACGCGGGCGACTTCCCGCACGTTCTCGACGAGGTCGACTTCCACGTCCCGATGGCGTTCGGCTACCGCATCCCGAAGGAGGTCGAGGAGGACTCCTCGATCGCCGACCGCGACCATGTAATGGCGGCGGTTGCTGCGGCCGATCGGCTCGGCAAGCCCTACTGGATCGGCCTCGGCGCATACGGCTACGTCCTCTCGTTCGGCCCCGATGGGAAGCTCGAGCACGTGCACGGGAAGGCGAACCCGCGCGAGGTCGACGGCGACTCGGTTGGCCCCTCGGTGGAGGGGCGCCTCCCGGTCCTCTCCCCTATCTCGCTCCACGGTATCGAGGTCCCGGCGGGGCGAACGCTCGTCGCCGACCGGGTGCGGGTCGCGACGCTCCAGGCGTGGCTCGCTGAGATCCGCCGCGAAGCGGGGCCGCGGTGCCGAGGGGCCGTGCTGTTCCGCCTGGCGGGAAAGGACGACCCGCTCGCGCTGACATCGGTGGGGTTCCGAACCATCGCGACGGGCGCGGCGCCGTTCGCGCCGGAGCTTCGCACGGAGCGGGCAGGTTGGCCGATTCGCGTCGTCCTCGCGAATGCGGGCCCGGACGACGGGGGCGCCTGTCGCGTGACGTTGCGGCTCGCGCGGGGCCGATTCGTATCGGCCGAACGAGGTCGCTTCGACACGCACGAGGGGCTGCTGGGCGACCGTCCCGCGAGCCTGCCGCGCTCCGACCGAATCGTGTTCACGGCGGACGGCCTGGGCGGGGAGGAGACGATCGCGAGCGGGGAGATCAAGATCGACATACCGTTCGAAGGTGAGCTCACCGCGGAGATCGATGGGCCGTCGGGGCGTGTCCGCCTCGGCCCGATCGCGGTTCGGAGGGGTCCATGACGCAGCGCCGCTGGGTCCTCCTCTGCGGCGCGCTCTTCGCGGCTGCGTGGGTCCACCGCGCGCTGGCGTGCGGGTGGGAGCCGGTGCACTCGGTGCGGTTCGGGCCGATCCACGCGCACTCTCCGATGCGGCTCGACGACCTCGACGCGCTCGACGTGGAACCGGGCTGTTTCCTCGACGCGGGGCTCGTGCAGCGGGCATACGGACTGGAGGCCTCAGGGCGCTTCGACGACGCGCTCGCGCTCTACCGCGGGGTGGAGCGCGATGCGGCCCAGGCGCTCACGTATCGCCGCGGCTCGCGGTTCCTGCTGCACCCGCTCGACGTCGCGCGAACGAGGCTCCGTGTCGCGGGCGCGCCCGCGGACGCGCGCGGCCCCTACCTCGCCGCAATGCGCGACTACGAGGAGGGACACGAGGACGCCGCGCGGAAGGCGCTCCGCGACGGAGGCCCCCTTGCCGAGGAGTGGTCGTGCCTGGAGGGGCTCCTCGCGCTCCCTCGCGACGCGGTGATCGCGCAGGCCTGCTTCCTGCGCGCGGGGGGCTCGGTGCGCGCGAGGTGGCTCCTGGCGCGCGCGCAGCGCGTGGCGTTCGAGCGGTCGGGCGACCGCGCGTCGCTCGACCGCGCGCTGGCGACGCTCGGTGCGCTCGCGGCCCGCGCCGACCTCGGGCCGCTCGACGACGACGTGCTCTGCGAGATCGGCCGCTGCCACCTCCTCGCGGGGGACGCGGAGGCGGCCGCGCGCGACTACGAGCGGGTCCTCGCGAATTTTCCGCACGGCGACATGCGCGACGAGGCAGAGGAGTCGCTCCTCTACGACGTCTACCCTGCGCTCGCGAAGTCCGGCAAGGCGTCGCTCATCCCTCCGGGCGTGAGCGACTATTGGGACGGGCTGCGCTACGGATCTGTTTCCTCCAGGTACGAGCGCCGATACACGGACGCGAACAGACCCTCCTTCATCGCTGCGATGGAGCGCGGTCCAGAGTGGCTGAAGCCGAATGCTGCGTATCGTGTCGCGGCTTGCGAACTGCAAAATGGAAGGGGACCCTCCGGTGCCGAGCTGTTGGAGTGGATGCTGTTGCTGGAACCAGAGGGACTGTTCGCGCCCCTCGCGCACTTCCTCCTCGCGCACCGGGAAGCGCAAGGAGTGTATTGGGAGCAGTGGAAAAACCACCTATGGTGGAGCCAGGAGTGGCTCCTCAACGGAGAAGCAGCGCAGCACTCCTGGGACCACCTGACGGCGATCGCCCAGCGGTTCCCCGCGAGCGAGTGGGCGCCGGCGGCGCTGTCTTCGCTCGTCATCGTCGCCGAGAAGCTAGGAAGGGAGAAGGAGGCGATGGCAGCAGCGGGACGAATCCTACGCATGCAGCCTTCCACCGGGATGCCGCCGCACCTTCGTTGGGCAGCGCGTCACCTGCGGGACTGGGTGACGCAGGGGAAGGTGAAACTCGCCGACATCGAACAGGCAGGAATCCTGGACCGCTACCTTCTCGAGTCAGATCAACCGCTCGAGCTCCTCGCCCGCTGCCCCGACTCGCCCTTCGCGCTGCGGGCCCTCGTCCGCGCGCTGCGGGAGACGGAGCTCGACGGGGACCGATCGACGAACTTCCCTCGCACAGAGGACGGATGTGGATGGATCTCTGGTCCTGAGGTCGTCTCCGCGAACCAGGGCGAGGCGAGGGCTGCCGCGGAGCGGGCCAGGGCCGCGCGCCCCACGCTGCTCGCCGGCGCCCGGAACGTGCTCGCCCGTTCGGCGGGCGCCAATCCGCGACTCCTCGGCTTCGCTCGTATGGAGCTGGCCCGGGCGCGCCTGCTCGCGGGAGATCTCGATGGTTCGCGCGCGGACATCCTGGCCGCGCTCGGGATTGCCCACGAGGCCGCGTGGACGCTCTGGGCGCGAGAGACCCTCGCGCGGATCGACATCCGCCTCGGACGATTTGACGATGCCCGGCGCGACATCGCCGATCTCGCTGACTCGAAACCCCGCGAGCGGATCGTGCAGGCGCTCCGCGGCGAGCTGGGGGTGGCGCTGGAGGCGCACGGGGACCGCATCGGCGCGATTCACGCCTACCTGGACATGGAGCCTGACTCGTGGGACGCCTGGTACCTTGCCAGGGTCGAGTGCAGGACGGACGAGCTGCGCACGCTCCAGAGAGAGCAGCCCCCGAACACTCCGTACGCATACTTCCTGTGGCGCCGCCTCATCTCGGAAACTCGGTTTGCGGAGGCAAGGGCTCTTGCGATCGACCGGAAGACCACCTTCATGGACCCGTATGCCTTCGAGCATCTCGAGCGAGTGTGGATGAACGTCGAGCGATCACGCCGTCCAAGCGACCCCGCACTTACGCAGGAGGCCGAACGGCTCGTCGTGGACCTCGGCGCCGACGATGTCGGAACGCGCGAGTCCGGGCAAGAGCGCTTGCTGGAAATCGGCCCGGCGGCGACGGAAGCGATCCGCGTGGGCGCAACTTCTACCGACCCGGAGCGCGCAGCTCGGTGCCGGATCCTGCTCGAAGAAGGTCCGTTCGACGCGGCCCAGGCGCTTTACGGCTGGGCCACTGAGTGGTACCGGCAGGGCGCCCGGGAGCGCGACGACATGCGCAGCTTGTGGGAGGTGATCGGGAGGATGTCGTGTGAAGAGCGCGAGACCCTAGAGCGGTACCTGGAGCGTGAGGAGCCGCTCATCCACGCGAGGGCGATCTACCGCCAGGTCGCGCACGACTTCCCCGATTCGGCCGTGGCGCCGAAGGCGCTCTACATGGTCGGACTGTCGAGTTTCCTGATCTCCCAGATCCCCGGGGAGTGTCTCTCGCTGGACCCCATCGCGACTGCGCGGGAGGCGTTCCTCGAGCTCGCGCGGAAGTACCCTTCCTCCTCGCTCGCCGACGACGCGCTCTACTGGGCGGGGGAGTACACGCAGGACGCCGCGGAACAGCACGCGATCTTCGAGCGGCTCGTGCACGACTATCCCGACAGCGACGTCGTCCGGACCGTCTTCCCCGACGGGACCTCCACGCCGAGCGAAGCCGGCGCCGATGCCTTCCGCCACCAGAACGAGGCCCTGCGCGCGCAGCGCCTGCGCGAGGGGAAGTAGCGTGCCAGGGGACACCGTTCGCCAGAGATGACCCAGCGACGCGCCCTGTCGCCCGCTGCGCGGGCTCGGGGTTGGCATCCGCGGCGAGAGACCTGCGGCTCACGCCGCAGGCTACTTCCTACCGCCCGCTTCGCGGGCTGGGTCCCGCTTCGCGCGCTGATTCCAGCCCGCGAAGCGGGCGGAAGGCAATAGCGTGGGGCGCAAGCCCCACGAGTCGAACGGAACGGGATCCCGGAGCCCGCGGAGCGGGCGGCAGGACACGTGCGCTGCCCATTTCGCGTATCCGGTGTTTTCCACCGGCTTCTTATGCCACTCGCCGCCCCCAGCGGTCTTGTGCTGAGGGGGTGATCTGGTAGGATGGAATCAGGTCGCGAGAATCGACATGAGGCCCGCTCCCTACACCGCGAGTTTTCGAACGCTGTCGAGCCTGCACCACGTTCGAGTGGAGGGTGTACGCATGGCAAGTCCGGGAGAGGCACCCCTGCGGATGCCCTCCAGCGAGGAGCTGCTCCGCGTCGCGGGGCTCGCGAAATCGGCTGCGGACGGTGCGGGCCTGTCGATCGCCGTTGCGGGCGGCCTCGCGATGATCCTCCATGGATCCCCTCGGCTGACCAAGGACGTGGACGTCGTCGCGAAGGGCCTTCCTCCCGCGACCGCGGACTTGATCCGCCGCGAACCCCTCTCGTTCGGCGGATGCACCTTCGCCACCCCCGCCGGAATCGACCTCGACTGGATCGTCCGCGACGACGAGTACCGCGCCCTGTACGAGGAGGCCCTGGAGAAGTCCAGTCCCCGAGGGGATGGCCTCCGAGTCGTCACGCCGGAGTACCTCGCCGCGATGAAGTTCGCGACACTGCGACCCAAGGACTACGAGGACCTCATGTACCTCCTCGGCCGGCCCGGCCTGGTCGACCCCGAAAAGGCGCGCGCCCTCGTCTACCGCCTCCTGGGCGGCAGGTTCGCCTCGGATCAGTTCCGCGCGGCCACCGAAGAGGCGCGCTGGCGCTGGGACCAAGACCACCGAGGGTAGGCGCCGCAGCCGCCCGCGACGGAACCCGCCCCGACTCAGAACGCGTAGGAACCAGTGGCCAGTGTCAGTGGCCAGTAGCCAGACGGTCGCCACCGAGGAGAGCGTGTGGCCACCGTTTGCCCCTGGCTACAGACCACTGCCACCGGGTTGCGAGGGGAGGCGCCGAACGGGTATCATCTCCTACCCCGTCGGCCCGCGAAGTCCCCCCATGTACCGCTTCCACCAACGTCCGCAGGTCCCTCCTTGGGTGCCCGTCCGAGGCCTCCTCGTCGGCGCCCTCGCGCTCCTCATCGGCTCCACCGGCGTCCTCCTCTGGCACCTCTACCTGAAGCGAGAGATTCTCCAGGAGGAGCTCCACCACTCCGCCGCCTCCAACCTCCGCGAGCTCCAGGGATACATCGACCAGGACTTCTACCTCATCGGGATCGTCGCCCTCCTCTCGGTCGCCTCCGCCTCCGCCCTCCTCCTCACCTGGCAGTGGTACCGCCACGCGAGCCAGCGCCTCTCGCGCCTGCGCGAGTACGCCTCCGACGTCCTCGACTCGCTCACGACCGGCGTCCTCACGATCGACCCCGCAGGCGCCGTCACCGCGATGAACGAACGCGCCGTCCGCATGCTCGGCCTCTCGCCCCACGAGGGCCTCCCCTGCCGCGAGGTCCTGCGCGACCACCCCGCGCTCGCCTCGCGCATCGAGCAGCTCCTCGCCGAGGGACGCGAGTTCGTCGGCTTCGAGTTCGCCGCCGGCGTCCGCACGCTCCGTGTCGACGGAGGCTTCCTCGCCGCCAACGGCGGGTTCCTTGCCGCCGCCGGCGAGGATCGCGCAGGCGCTGTCATCCAGGTCGCCGACGTCACGCGCTGGAAGGAGATGGAGGAGGAGACGCGCCGCGCCGAGCGGCTCGCCTCCCTCGGGACCCTCGCCGCCGGCGTCGCGCACGAGGTCCGCAATCCCCTCTCCGCGATCGACATCAACCTCCAGCTCCTCGAGGAGTCGGTCACGGGAAAGGCGCAGAAGGAGCGCGCCGCGCGCTACTTCGAGGTCGTGAAGAAGGAGATCCACCGCCTGAACGGGATCATCGAGGACTTCATCCGCTTCGCGCGGCCGCGCCCGCTCGAGCGGCGCAGGATGCGCCTCGAGGAGGCGATCGACGCCCTCCTCGTCCTCGTCCGCGCCGAGTGCGAGGCGAAGGGAATCACGGTCGCGCGGCAGACCGATGCGGCCGTCGAGGTCGACCTCGACCCCGAGCAGATCCAGCAGGCCCTCCTCAACCTCGTCCTGAACGCCCTCCAGTCGATGACCGCGGGAGGCACCCTCACGGTCGGCGCGGAGTCGCGCGGCGGGCAGGCCCTCGTGCGCATCGCGGACACCGGGACGGGGATCCCCGTCGAGTCGCGCGCGCGGCTCTTCGACCTCTTCTACTCCACCAAGGAAAACGGCACCGGGCTCGGCCTCCCGATCGCGCAGAGCATCGTGGCCGGGCATGGGGGCTCGATCCGCTTCGACACGGGGCCGGCGGGGACGACCTTCTGGGTCGCGCTGCCGCTCGCCTCCGGGGAGACGCATGCCGGAACCGTCGTACAGACTGCTCTTGGTCGATGACGAGGTCCACATCCGCCAGGGGCTCGCCGAGGCCCTGCGCGACGAGGACCTCTCCGTCACCCCCGTCGCCACGGGCGAGGAGGCGCTCGAGCGCCTGCGCGAGCGGGAGTACCACGTCGTCATCACCGACCTCCGGATGCCGGGGCGTGTCGGTGGGATGGAGGTGCTCCGCGCGGCCCGCGAGGCGTGGCCCGAGGCGGTCGTCATGGTGATCACCGCGTTCGGCACGGTCGACGGCGCGGTGGAGGCGATGCGGCTGGGCGCCTACGACTTCATCGCAAAGCCCCTCGACCTGAAGCGACTGAGGATGCAGGTGGGGAAGGCGATCGAGCGGCTCGCGCTCCTCGCGGAGAACCGCCGCCTGAAGGTCCAGCTCCGCGACCGGCGCGAGGCGGGCGAGGTCGTCGCCGAGAGCGCGGGGATGAAGCGGGTGATCGCCGCCGTCGAGCAGGTCGCGCCGAGCGACGCGACGGTCTTCCTCTCGGGGGAGAGCGGGACGGGGAAGGAGGTCGTCGCGCGGCTCATCCACCAGCGGAGCGCACGGGCGGGGAGGTCGTTCGTCACGGTGAACTGCGGGGCGCTGTCGGAGACGCTCTTCGAGAGCGAGGTTTTCGGCCACGAGGCGGGGGCGTTCACGGGGGCGACGCACCAGCGGAAGGGGCTTTTCGAGCAGGCGGACGGAGGGACGCTGCTGCTCGACGAGATCACCGAGATCGCGGAGAAGAACCAGGTCGACCTGCTGCGGGTCCTGCAGGAGCGCGAGATCACGCGGGTCGGAGGCCAGCAGCGGATCCCGGTGAACGTGCGGATCATCGCCTCTACGAACCAGGACCCCGCGGCGAGGGTGTCGGAGGGGAGGTTTCGCGAGGACCTTTTCTACCGGTTGAACGTGATCCCGATCCTCCTTCCCGCGCTGCGGGAGCGGCGGGAGGACGTGCCGCTCCTGGTCTCGGCGTTCCTGGAGGAGTTCTGCGCGAGGCACGAGCGGAAGAGGCGGAGCTTCTCGGGACCGGCGATGCAGGCCCTCGTCGCGCACGCCTGGCCGGGGAACGTGAGGCAGCTCAGGAACCTGGTCGAGCGGCTGGTGATCACGGCGCCAGGGGAGGTGATCGGCCTCGCGGACCTCCCCGAGGAGCTGCGGAGCCCGCAGGCGGCGGGGACGACGGACCTGCGCGAGCAGGTGCGGCGCGCGGAGAGGGAGGCGATCCTCCACGCGCTGGAGATGTCGGGCGGCCACCGGGAGCGGGCCGCGGAGGCGCTGGGCGTCTCGGTGCGGACGCTGCATTACAAGATGCGAGCCCTCGGCCTGACGTAGGCATGGAGAGGCGCCCGCCAGGGCGCCGGGGAGAGGCGCCCGTCAGGGCGCCGGGGAGAGGCGCCCGTCAGGGCGCCGGGGAGAGGCGCCCGTCAGGGCGCCGGGG
>Ga0209514_10001642_pt1 | contig 37566 bp, 21 predicted proteins | sample Subgrocontami58m_FD_187452 | JGI IMG/M metagenome (GOLD analysis project Ga0209514, IMG submission 187452) | Subsurface groundwater microbial communities from S. Glens Falls, New York, USA - GMW37 contaminated, 5.8 m (SPAdes) (version 3) | ecosystem: Environmental > Aquatic > Deep subsurface >...
CCCTCTTCCCGACGCCTCACCACTGGGACCGCAGGGGGGCGCGAGCTGGGGCTCAAAAGCTCGCCCCCCTGCTCGTTTTAACTCGCAATTGCACGCGACCTGGCTTCCGTTCACTGGAAGAACTATAAGGGTGGACAGCGTTCACGTTGGAGCCAAGGCATTGCACCCATTGCCATGGTGTTTCCTCCTCGCGCTGCCAGCTATAGCCGAGCTAAAGCCCGCGTTCCGGTTACTCGTAACGGAGCGCTTCGATGGGATCCAATCGGGCCGCTTTGAAGGCGGGCACGATGCCTGCCAACACACCGACTGCCGCGCTGAATGCGACGGCCAATGCCATGGCTTCCCATGTGATCACGGGTGAATTCTGGGTGGGCGACATGAACACGAGAAATTGGACCAGTCCGTAGGAAGCGAGCAGACCGGCAAAAGCGCCGGCCAAAGCCACGACGAGGCTTTCGACGAGGATTTGCAGGAACACCATTTCATTGTTCGCGCCGATTGCTTTGCAGGTGCCGATCTCACGAATCCGCTCGTTAATGCTGGCGAGCATAATGTTCATGATGCCAATTCCGCCAACGAGCAAACTCAGTCCAGCGATGATGCCGCCGCTGATCCGGGCGTTGCGGATGCGCTTATTGATGTCTTCGAGGCGGTCCTCCTGCGTTCGCAACGCAAAATCCTGAATGCCGCGGTGGGTGATCATGAGCACATTCCGCGTTTGCTGGAGGGCCTGTTCCATCTGGTCAAAATTTTTGACTTTAATGTCGATGTCGGACAGCCGGGCATCAGGCACTCCATTTGTTCCTGAAGCGGAACGAAACTTCACCCACATCGTGTTGAGCGGGATGTAAACAGTGTTGTTCTTTCGCCAGAACGCGTCCCAGCCGCGGCCGCGCCAGCCGCGCATCCGCTTCGGGCCGGTCTGTTTTTCGGGACCTTTCTTTTTCGCGAGTTCGCGCAATTTCTTGCTCATCTCGCTTTCGTAATGCTGGAACATGCCAACGATCGTGAAGGGCTGGCGGTTGATATTGATGATTTGCCCGATAGGAATGATTTCCTGGCCGGTTTCCTCGGGTGACCCGAACAACTCATCGCGAATGCCAGTTCCAATCACGCAGACGCTATGGGCGTATTCCTGATCCAGATCGCTGAAGAACCGGCCGTGCTCAACCTTGTACAAGTTCATATCCAGCACAGCTGGCAAAACTCCGCACAATTCCGCCGGGCGGGTTGTTTTGCCCGCTTTTGAGAGCATCACGCGCGTCAATTCCATCTCGGGCGAGATCAGTCCGAGCAATGGCGCGCCGCGTTTCAAGGCGTAGACATCCGCGATGGTTTTGCCAGGAGCCTCGTCCTTGAGGTGTTCCTGCGAAATGGGAACTTCATCATCGACGATCCGGACTTTATCCAGCCCGCCCATCGCGATGAGCGATTCTTTCATTCCGTTCTCCATCCCTTTCACAATTGCGGCCATCGCCACCAAGCTCGAAACCCCCAGCACAATTCCGAGCATCGTCAGCAGGGAACGAAATTTGTGCGCCCAGATTTCCTTCAAGCCAATCACCACCGAATTGACCATAACGCGCGCCACGGACAAGCCTCCGGGCGGAACGGCAGGCTGGCCAACCGGCGTGATCAAGGGGGATGTTGTGGTGAGGGGAGGCATTAGTTGAACATTCTCCTAGTGAGGCGGGCCTCAGACCAGGCGAGGTTATCGACAGACTCAAATTCGATATTCGAATTTGAATCGAAGGGCAAAAGTTGACTCGAATGGAATAACTTTTGAGGTTCAAGGAATCTAGTCATACCGCAATGCTTGGATTGGGTGCAAACGGGCCGCCTTGAACGCGGGGAACATTCCCGCGGCAATCCCAACCGCGACGCTGCACGAAAAAGCGAACAGCATCGCGCCCGCGGTAATTTGCGGCGTGTTGTCGGATGGCGTCATGGCCGCGATGCCAAGCACCAATCCATACGACGTCAGTAAACCGGCCAACCCGCCCAATATCGCGAGCACCAGGCTCTCGATTAGGATCTGGACAAACACATCCTCGGTGCAAGCGCCCACCGCTTTGCGCAGGCCAATCTCCCGAATCCGTTCGGAAATGCTCGCCAGCATGATGTTCATGATGCCGATTCCGCCGACCAACAAACTGATCGCCGCAATGATGCTGCCGCTCATTCGCGCGTTGCTAATCGCCGTCGAAATTTCCTGCGCCCATTCTTCCTGAGTGCGAAAGGCGAAATCCTCAATGCCTTTGTGCGTGAGCATTAAAACATTCCTCGCCTGCTGCAGGGCCGGCTCGAGCATGTCCACGCTGGGAATTTTTAAGTTCAACGTCGTCAGGCGCGGATCGTAGCTTCCGTTGTAGCCCGCCGCGGCGCGGAATTTGATCAGCATCGTGCTGAGCGGAATGTAAACCGTGTTATTTTTCAGGCGAAAAACGAAGCTCCCGCCGAAGCGCTGGCGTTGCACTCGGTTCGTCCGGATGCCAGTTTCCGCGGCGATTCGCAGGCGTTCCAAACGTTCCTTCCGTTCCTGATCGCTTTCGTAAAGCTGAAACATCCCAATAACGACAAAGGGCTGGCCGTTGATTTGAATCGTTTCTCCAACCGGAATGATCGCTTTGCCCGTTTCCTCCGGACTTCCGAACAGCGCGTCGCGAATGCCCGTGCCGATCACGCAAACGCTGCGGGCTTTCTCGTCATCAATCTCGTTGAACATTCGCCCATGAGCGATGACATGCTCGTTCATCGGCAGCGCATTGGCCCACGTTCCGGAAAAAATCCACGGCCGGGCCAGTTTGCCTTTGTAACTGATCACGGTGGAACTGCGATAGCCGTATTGGTCGACGGAAGGATTGACTTCGCTGATGAGCGGCGCTCCTTTCTGCAACGCGATCACATCGCGCATCGTCAGCCCCACTGCTTGATCTTCGAGATGCTTTTGGTAAACGGGCAGATCTTCGTTTTGCTCGACGCGAATCTTCTCGAGCCCGCCAATAGCAACCAAGGCTTCGCGCATTCCATTTTCGAGGCCTTTGACCAGGGCGGACATCGCGACCAGGCTGGAAACTCCCAAAATGATCCCGAGCATGGTGAGGAGCGAACGAAAGCGGTGCGCCCAAATTTCTTTCAACCCGGTGGCGATGGCATTCCAGAGGTGCATCCGAAGAGTTAATTCGCCAGCCCGGCCAGCTTGGCATCGAGAGTTTTGGCTATTTTCCCATCGCGAATCTCAATCCGGCGCGGGGTCACCGCGGCGATTTCAGGATCGTGCGTGACGAGAATGATGGTGCGCCCTTCCTTGCTGAGATTCTTGAACATCTCGAGAATCAGCTCACCCGTGTGGGAATCGAGGTTGCCCGTCGGTTCGTCCGCGAAAAGAATGCGGGGATTGTTGACCAGCGCGCGAGCGATCGCGACGCGCTGTTGTTGTCCGCCGGACAGTTGTGAAGGCCGGTGTTTGCAACGATTTTCCAGCCCGACCCGGGTCAATGCTTCGAGCGCCAGGGTGCGGCGTTCCTTGCCCGAAACGCCGCTGTAAATCATGGGCAGTTCGACGTTCTGGAGCACGTTGAGCTTCGGCAGCAAGTTGAAGAACTGAAAAACGAAACCGATTTTCCGATTGCGAATCGAGGCGAGTTCGCGCGGCGTCGCATTCTGAATCATCGTGCCATCCAGGCAAATGGTTCCGTGGGTCGGCGAGTCGAGGCACCCGAGGATGTGCATCAAGGTCGATTTGCCGCTGCCGGATGGGCCGATGATCGAAACGAATTCTCCAGCGTCGATATCGAGGGAAACATTGTCCAGCGCGCGGATTTCCTCCCCGCCCAGATGATAAATCTTGCTGACGTTGCGAAGCTCGACCAAAGCCATAACTGCCAAAACGGCTTAAGTTCCCGCGCCGGTGCGGCGACCGGCTGGAGCGAGTTTGGTTTTGGCTGGGTTGGAAGAACGCGGGTTGCCATTGATGCCGGTGCCCGCCACCGCATCGCGGGTGGAGTCACCTGGAGCTTTCAGGATCGCTGTGTCAGCTGGCTTCTCGATCGAGACGACTTCGCCTTCCTGCACGCCGCCGAGCACTTCCGCGCGAAAATAATCGGACATGCCAATGCGAACCGTGCGGCGCTCGTATTGCTCCCCTTTTTTGACATAAACGAACCGCTCGGGTTGATCCGTTTCCGCGTTTTGTTCCGTAAACACAGCGGCCAATGGGACGGAAAGAACATTGTCAGCTGACGAAACCGGGATGGTGATATTGGCAGTCATGCCAGGCTGAATTCGAGGATCGATGTTCTTCAGCAAAATCCGGGCATCGAATCCTTTGATGTTGTTTTTGACCGTGGCTTGGGGCGCAATGCGCTCGACCACACCGCGCACCTTCAGCCCAGGCACGGCCTCGACCGCGACCTCGACATTTTGGCCTGCTTTCAACCGCGTAATGTCCGCCTGATTGACGTGGGCGTTGATGATCATGTCACTCAGGTTGGCGATCGTCAGCACTTCCGTGCCGCTGTTAAACCCGCCCGAACCGGAGACTGCCTGCCCCATCGAGACCGGCCGCGTCAGAATGGTGCAATCAAACGGGGCATTAATCCGCGTTTTGGAAAGCCGATCCTTCGCGAGGTCCAGCGCGCGTTCGGTTCGTTCGATGGCATTCTTGGCCAGTTCGTATTCTGTCTTGGTGTTGTCGAACACCTCGCGCGAAATCAGATTTTCCTCGAACAGCTTTTTGTCGCGGCCAAAATCCCGTTGCGCTTTCTCAAGCTGCAGTTCGGCTGCGGCAATCTCAGCTTTGCGGGAGCCGATCTCGATCTGCAGATCTTTATCGTCGAGACTAAAGAGGAGGTCCCCTTTCTTCACTTTGTCGCCAATATCGACAGGCATTTCCGAGATGCGCCCATTGACCTCAGGCCTAACCGAAACCTGGTCCGCGGGGCTAATTTCACCGGCGACAGTGACAGCGAAACGAATGTCGCTCGTCTCCACCATCGCGGTGGTCGTCCGGGACGGATCGGCATTGCTGGCCGAAGCCGATTTCCAGCCTCGCCATTTTTGGAAGCCGTAAACGGCGCCGATAAGGATCACTACGATGACAACCGCTTTTTTCATGCACTTAGCACCGAAGGTAGAGTCATAACTTCCATCAAGCAAACCCCAAAATTGAGAAATCTTTGTGATGCAGACGCAAACGGGCGGACCTTGGGTTACAGTCCACTAAATCAAGACTCGTCACGTCACGGAAAAATTCATATCAAAACGCCTGTGCAGGTCTGGCCGAAGAGTTTCCAACCCATCGTTTTTTCGGTTCGCGCATTTTTCCAGCGGCACGGAAAGCGGCTCCTGCAACTTCGGGAACGTTTTCGGTTTCGCGAGGAAACTTTTCACTTGCTGGTGGCCGGCGCCGTCGGAGTCGTGGGCGGGCTCACTAATTTAATTTTCCACTTCTGTTATCAGTTCATCACGCTGACCGTTTTAGGCGCCCAAACCGATTTGCTCACGCGCGTGCACGAGCTCAACCTTTGGCAGCGCTTGCTCATCCCGACCGCGGGCGGATTGGCCGCCGGCTTGGTCCTTCAACACGGGCTTCGCTTATTGGGCCCGCAAGGCCCGGCCAATTTGCTCGAAGTGGTCGTCGCGGGCGATGGCAGGCTCCGGCTCCGCAGCGCGTTGGTCAAAGCCGCCTCCTCGCTGCTGACCATCAGCACGGGCGGATCCATCGGTCGGGAAGGGTCGATCACACAGCTGTCCGCAACCTTCGCTTCTAAATTGGGCCAATTAGCTCATTGGCAGCCGTACCGATTGCGCTTGCTCGTCGCGTGCGGGGCCGCCTCGGGCATCTCCGCCGCTTACAATGCGCCCATCACCGGCGCTGTCTTCGCCTCCCAAATTGTGCTGGGGAACTTTTCGATGAATTTTTTTGCGCCGGTGGTTTTTGCCTCGGTGGTGGCCACGATGGTGTCGCGGAGTTTCCTGGGAATGGAGCCGTGGTACAAAGTTCCGCCGTTTGAATTCACCCGCTGGACCCAGTTGCCCTGGTTCGTCGTGCTCGGGATCTTGTCGGGAGTTTTAGGCGCAATTTTCATGAAGCTGCTCGATCTCAGCAAAGAATTGTTTACCCAGCTGCGGCTTTCCATTTACCTGCGGCTGGCTTTGGGCGGCGCCATCGTCGGCGCGCTGAGCCTGGTGTATCCGGATGTGTGGGGAAATGGCTACGAAGCGAACAACCGAATTCTGCACCACGAATTGACGGTCGGCTCTTTGGTTGGTTTGTTCGGCGCAAAGTCTTTGGCAACGCTGGTCACAGTCGGCTGCGGCGCCGTCGGCGGATTGATTACGCCTACGCTCTTCTTAGGCGCAAGCTTTGGCAGCCTCTTCGGAACAGGCCTGGATTGGATGAATTGGTCCGCCACGCCCGCCACCACGTACGCGCTCGTGGGCATGGGCAGCGTCCTCGCGGCGACGATTCATTCGCCGCTCCTTGCCATGATCATGGTTTTCGAAATCTCGCTCAATTACTCGCTGATGCCGCCGCTCATGCTCGCCTGCACCGTGGCCACGTTGACGGCCCGCTCGATTCATCCCGACTCGGTCTATACCGAACCGCTTCGCCGGAAGGGCGTGGAACTCGAACGCGAAAGCCAGCAGCTCGGCGCGGCTACTCAGAAAACTGTCGCGGATCTCATGCGCGAACCGGTGCCGCCCATCCGCGAAATCGCGCCGTTCCAGGAGATCTCAGACCGTTTTTTGACCAGCCCGAATAATTTTATTCCAGTGGTGGACGGGGCGAACCGGCTGCTCGGCGTCGTCGCGCTGCAGGATTTGAAGGAGCATTTGAAAGCGGGCGCGGAGCTGAACATGCTCATCGCTTACGACATTATGCGGCCGCCGCCGGCGTGCCTTACGCCCAACCAGCGGCTGCTTGACGTGCTGCCAATCTTTCTCAGAAGCGAACTCCTTCACATCCCGGTCGTGAATACTCTTAAAGATTTCCAACTCGTCGGCACCGTCGTGCGCTCGGAAGGCCTGGGCATTTTGTCAGAAGCAATCGCCGCGCGAAGCACGTGAAGAGAAAGGCTGAAGGAGAAAGGCTAAAGGCTAAAGGCTAAAGGCTGAAGTGCCCTTCATGCTCCAGCATTTTCTTTCGAGCGTTTATCGATCGTAGTGAAAATCGCGATGAGCTGGCGAGTTTCGTCCAGCAGCTCGCACATCTGCCCTGCTGCGACGCAACCGCTCTCTATCAGGAGTTCCAGCCAATACTCTGTCTCCTCAATTTCCTTAAGACAGTCACCAATTTTGGAAATGAACTCTGCCTTGGAGCGCCCACGCGATGCTTCGCGATAGTTCGCGCCCACGGATGTTCCAGAACGGAGAACCTGCTTCCCAAGCACCTGTGCAACCGAATCGTTCTTCGGCAATTTCGAGTACATCCGGATAACACGCAGCGCAAACGCCTTAGTTCTCGGTTTCAGATCCTGAAGTTTTTCACTCATAAGCCGCCTCGTTTTTCTTTAAGCATTTTGGGTTGGTTTCCGAATTCAGCCTTCAGCCTTCAGCCTTTAGCCTTTAGCCTTTCTTTCGCCTTTCCTCGCCTTTCCCGCCCGATGCACCCGCAAGGAAAAGCCTCGCCCGTTCTCGAACGGCTCGACCGTCGCCGTGATCTCCAGCACCGGATACCGCACCGTGGCGAGTCCGTAGCTTCGATACGTTGCGGCAAACAATTCCGTCTCCACCATTCCAGTCCAATCCGCCAAGGTCAGGAATTTCATCGGTTCGCCCGTGACTTGCTCGTGGACCCGCTGCTCGATGATTAATCCGCAAGTCACCACTTCCTCTCCGATATGCCGGCCCAGTGCGCTCACGGGGCAATACGTTTCCCACGCCACATCATCGTGCAATTCCAATGGGTGACCCGAAACCGGAAACCCAAACAACTCGACTTCCCATTCGAGCCGCTGCCGCCGCGGCGGTTCGTCCATTTCCGGCAAACGTTCCGCGCTTGGCGGCGGCAACAGCCAGCCTTGCCCGTGATCGTCCTTCGGAAAGGCCCGAGTCGAAATTTGAAATTCCCAAAATTGCGCCGTCCGCGGTTTGCCAAAAACATCCAGCGCGCCGGCCCGAATCAACAGCTCCATCTCTTCGGGCAATGGATTGACCCGCTGATAAAAATCGGCCAGCGACTGGAACTCGCCGCGCGTGCGCTCATCGAGCAATCGCTTTTTGGTGCGTTCGGTCAAACCCTTCACGCGGGTGACAGGAACGCGAATCTTTCCATTCTCGACAGCGAAGGCCGGCCCGGGGGCGTTGATGGATGGCGGCAACAGCGGAAGGCCGAGCCGATGGCACTCGAGCACGTAGACGAGCGGATGGTAAAACCCTTTGCCATTCGTCAGCACCGCGGCCATGAATTCGGCCGGGTAATACCGCTTGAGCCAAGCGGATTGATACGCCTCGACGCCATAGGCCGTGCTGTGCGCCTTGCAAAACGCGTAACCGCTAAAACCTGAAACCAATTCCCACACCTCGACAATTTTTTCTTCGCGATGACCGCGCGCTCGGGCTGAGGCGAAAAACTCGCGCTGAATTTCAGCAATCACAGCCAGCTTCTGTTTGCCCAGCGCGCGGCGCAGCACATCCGCCCGGCCCGCTGGCAATCCCGCAAACAGCTCGCAGATTTGCAAAATGTGCTCTTCGTAAACGACCAGTCCGAACGTGCTCTTGAGGCACGGTTCGAGAGATGGATCTGGATAAACCACCGGCTCCAACCCCTGATAGCGCCGGGTGAATTTCACTTTCTTCTGCTCGTTCGCCGCGCCCGGGCGAATCACGCTGACGATCGCAATCAATCCATCGATCTCGCGCACGTTGCACATTCGGCAGAGCCCAATCATCGCGGGCGATTCGATGTGATGAACGGCCCGAGCCCCGCCGCTTGCAATCATCTCCCAGACCGCAGAATCATCGAAGGGATTGACGATTGATGATTGACGATTGAAGGGAATTGCGGATTGCGACTTGCGACTTGCGGATTGCGAATGGGCAATCGACGATTTGCCATTTGCCATTTGCCATTTGCCATCGGCACTTGTGGGCAGCGGGCCTGGCGATTCGCGATTTGAAATTTCAGATTGAAGATTCGGAGAAGCGGCGGGCGCGTCGTGCAACAGGCCATGTCCGCCTGGATCGGTTGCGCCGGCGCTTTGCCCTACAAGCGACAATCGATCATCGTCAATCGTCAATCGAACAGGGCTTGGCTGAGGGATTCGCAATTCACAATTCGCACTGCGCAATTGTTCCGCCACGTCCCGCATCACGGATAAGCCGCCCTGCGCCAGAATGTCCATTTTGATCAACCCGATCAGCTCGACCGCGTCCATGTCATAATGCGTGGCGGGATATCCTTTGTTCGATATGAACGTCGGCGTCAGATCGTCCATCGGCTGGCGGGACAACACCACCCCGCACGGATGCATTTTGGGATAACGCGGAAACCCGTCTAAAAATTCCGCCATCAGCAGCGCCGTCCGGTACGGCTCCTCTTGCATCGGCAAGTCGCGGCACTCGACATTTTGTGCAATCGCCTCGCTCAAGCCTCGAGCGTGCGCCCACGGCAATCGTTCCGTAAAACGGCGAATGTGATATTCCGAAACGCCCAACACCTTCGCCACATCACCCACCGCGCCGCGCGCCCGGTAAGTCGAAAATCCACCCACCACCGCCACGTGCTCGCGTCCGTATTTTTCAAAAATCAAATCGATGACGTCATCTTTGCGGTCGTGCGGAAAATCGATGTCGATATCGGGAAGTTTATTCAGCCGCATCCGTTCGCGGTTCAGAAACCGCCGGAAATAAAGATCAAAACGAATCGGGCAAACGTCGCTGATCCCAAGGCAATAGCAGACCAGCGAGTCCGCCGCGCTGCCCCGGGTGATCCAAGCAATGCCACGCCGCTGGCACTCCTGCAAAATGTCCCAAACCACCAGAAAGTATTCTTCGTAACCGACCTCCGCGATGATTTGCAGTTCTTCTTCGGTTTGCCGTTTCAAACTTGCCGCGCCGTGGCCGTAGCGCCGCCGCAAACCGCGCTCGACCAACTGCCGCAAAAACTGGCGCGGGGTCGATCCATCGGGCGGCGCGAAGGCGGGAAATTGCGGTTGGCCAAAGGGAAATTCAAATCCCGCGCAACGTTGAGCGATTTCGAAGGTGCGCTCGAGCAAATGAAGTTCGTTTCCGGAGAGCGACCGAATTTCAGCCGGCGAACGAAAATGAAATTCGCCCCCCAGCCGCTTTTCCGGGTGCGTTTGGCGCAGCAACGTCAATGTCCGGATGCTCTGCACCACATCGAATTTCCAGCGGTCATCCGGGACCGCATAATGCACCGGCCACGACAGCACCGCTGGCAGCCGCGAACCTGAACGCCGCCACGCCACAGCGCTGTCGAACGTCTGATAAAACCGGCCGGGAAAAAGAGCGGCAAAAGAGGCGTCGGAACTGGCCGCAACGAGGCCGTCCGTGAAACCGTCCAACGATTGACGATTGACGATTTGTCCGTCGCCCGTGGTCAGTAGTCCGCGGCCCGTGCTCCGTGGTCCGTGGTTGCGGGGCGACCCGACCGGCGACGGAAATCCGGTGACGGAGGACCGAGGACTGGCGAGTGACCACTGACCACTGACCACTGACCACTGACAATCTGTCAAAATCCGGCAGAGGTTTCGATAGCCTGTGCTGTTTTCGACATAAAGCCGGAGCGGTTTGCCTTCCAAAAATATTTCCGCGCCAATGATCGGCTGAAGGCCGGCCGCCCGAGCCGTCTGAGCGAACTCGGCCGCGCCATGCAAGTTGCTGGAATCGGTCAGGGCCAATGCGGGAATCTCGTTTTGGCGCGCCCATTGAACAATTGCTTCGATCGAGAGCGTGGAATCGAGAAAGGAATAATAGCTGCGCACGTTCAGCGGTACAACTGAGAATTTGCGATTTGCCATTGGCCATTGGCCATTGGCCATTTGCGATTTGCCATTGGCCATTTGTCCGCGGACAACCGACGATGGACGACTCCGCAATTCGGAATCCGCCATCCGCAATTCGAACTGGTGCCCGCGAAAAACCGCGTTCCGCCCGAGCCGCTGTCGCACTTCATCCACCGCCGCAGCCAGCCGGCGTCGGTCATCCTGAACTCGGGCCGATGCGAGCGGCAATTCCAGCCGAAAAATTCCGTCATAAATATTCGACAGCTTCAGCGACACCATCCGCAAGCTGACGCGCCGCTGCCACGCCCGCCGCAGCAAAACTGCCAGCCGCCCGTAAAGATCCGTTTCGAGATCGGTCGGTTCCCACAAGCTTTCGCCGCACTGATCTTCCGCCATGTCGTTGTAGCGAACTTTGACGGTGACGGTGCGGATCGCTTTCCGTTCCTCACGCACCCGGGCCATCAGTTCGTCCGCCATCTGGCACAACACCGCTTCGAGGTATGGCTCGTCTGTTTGATCCTGATCGAATGTCTGCTGCTGGCTGTACGATTTGGCCGGTTCACTTGCCGGAACGACCGGCCGCTCGTCAATCCCATTGGCAAATTTGTTCAGTCCCAGCGCCATGCTGCCGACCAGCAACCCGAGCAACTCAACTGGCGTCCGCGCAATTTGCCCGATCCGCGCCAGACCCGCCGCGTTCAAACGGCCGGCTGTTTTCGGGCCGATGCCTGGCAGCCACCGATTCGCCAGGGGCTGCAGAAAGGACGCTTCGTGGCCGGCGCCGACCTGAAAAAACGCCGCGGGCTTGTGCAGCTTCGACGCCACCTGGCTGACCAGTTTGTTGCTGGCAATCCCTTCGCTGACGCTGATCTTGAGCGATTGCGCGATCGCTTCCCGGACGGTCCGCGCGATCTGCACGGCCGGTTTGCGGACGCCGCTCAAATCAAAATAGCCCTCATCAATCGAAGCGATTTCGACATCCGGCGTGAAATCGTACGCATACGAAAACATCCAGCGCGAAAATCGTTCGTACTTTTCGAAATCGCCCGGAAGAATGATCAACTTCGGGCAAAGCCGGCGGGCGCGGATCGTTGGCATCGGCGTGTAAACGCCAAACCGCCGGGCTTCATACGAGGCGGAAGCAATAATGCCCCGCTTCTCGCCGCCCACAGCGATCGGCTTGCCCCGCAGCCGCGGGTCGGAAGCTTGCTCGACCGATGCGAAAAAAGCGTCGGCATCGAGATGGACGATGGAACGCAAGGAATTTTGGATTTTAGATTTTGGATTTTGGATTGAAGAAGTGGTTCCTGGTCCGTTGCCGGTGGGGGATAATGACCAAGCACGAATGACAGAATGACGAAATAATGACGAATCAGCCAAGTCCCTGAGCAGTGACTTGTGACTTTGGATTTATTTCGTCATTAGTGATTCGTGATTCGTGATTCGTTATTGCGATTCGTGATTGTGATTGTGATTCGTGATTTCCTGCCCCACCAAAGTTCAACGTTCACATTCTTCGAATTAGCGCCACCATCACGCCTTGAATGACCAGTTCCTGCGCCGGAATCAGCCTCGGGTATTTCGGATTTTCCGCGCGCAACACCGGCTTGCCGCGTTCGAGCGCGAACGTTTTCAGCGTGCTTTCGTTGTCAATCAACGCCGCCACCACATCGCCTGGCCGTGGCGTCATCCCATGCTCCAAAATCACGTAATCCCCTTCGACAATGTGTTTCCCGATCATTGAATCGCCACGCACTTGCAGCGCAAAAGTTCGCGCGGTCGGCCGGATTCCCAGCGTGTTCACATCCACCGAAATGCAGCCTTTGATTTCCTGTTCGCGATCGCGCGCGAACCCGGCGGGAATCGATCCGTAAATTGGAATGTCGGCAATGCGTCCACGGGGCAGGCCATGCGGCGCGGTCACACGGAGCGAACGCGCCCGGCCGGGATGCGACTGCAAATGGCCTTTGCGGCGGAGAGCCTGAACGTGGGCGTGCGCGGCGTTGGCGCTGCCGAATTCGAAATGCCGCGCGATCTCGCGCAGGCTGGGAGGAACTCCGGCGGTTTCAGACTGTTCGCGAATGAACTCGAGCACCTCGCGTTGCCGGTCGGTTAATTGGCTTGGATCCGTCATACTGGACAAATGTCCAGTACCGCCGGGAATTGGTCAAGCCGGCAGAAAGCGGACGAAAGCAAAAAAGCCGAACTCGTCACCAGCGATGCCGAATTCAAGCCGCTCGAAAACGAGATCAAAATTGCATGGCTGAAATGAACTATTTTATGAAGAACAGCTCTTCCAAATTCCAAATCGCCCGGTAGTAACTCAGCGGGGTCGGTTTCAAATTGCCGATGTCCGCGCGAATGGCGGTGAAAATCTCCGGCGACACCGTGTAAATCAGCGGGACTTGCTCCGCCATGATGGCTTGAACTTCGTCGAATAATTTTTTGCGCTCGACGGAATCGAGTGTTTTCAGCTGCGCAATCATCAGTTCGTCAATCCGCGCTTCCCAATCGCTCGAGGGCTTTTTCTGCCGGGGAAACCAGAAATGCGTGAACCCATCCGATTTGAGCACGTTCATGCTCGAAGCCGGATCAGTGCTGCCGCCGCCCAACCCGAGCAGGACGCAGTCGTAATCCATCGTGTTATCGATTTTATCGACCAGCGTGTTGAACTCGATTGGCTGGTAAATGACATTCAAGCCGAGCCGTTTCAAATCTTCCTTGATCAGCACGGCGGTTTTCTCGCGGCTGTTATTGCCCGTGTTCGTGTTCATCACGAATTCGATCGGATGACCGTCTGAATCTTCGAGCACGCCGTCGCCATTTCGGTCCTGAATTCCTATCTCAGCCAGGAGCGCCTTGGCTTGTTTCAAATCGTGCGGGTATTTCTTCGTACTCGGGTTGTACCATTTTTCATTCGCGGGCGATTCGAACCCGTAATTTGGTTTGGCTCGGCCGGCGTAAACCGAGTTGATGATGCTCTGCCGGTCGATTGCGTAGGAAATGGCCTGGCGGAATTTTGTATTTCGAAACCACTTCAACTTGACCGGATCGACGTAAGGCTTGCGGTTCTGCGCGTTCGTGCCGGTGTTTTGGTTAAACCAAATAAACGCCCGTTCGAGTCCGTAGCCCAATTCGAGCAGCTTGAACTTGCCGCTGGCAGATTCCTGTTTGTACCGCTCGAACTCGTCCGGCCTGACATGTTCGAACACGTCATTTTCACCGCGCAAAAACCGGAGCGACATGGCGTTCATGTCAGGCACAACCGTGAAGACAACCTGGTCGATGTACGGCAGCCGCTGGCCTTTCGAATCGACCGCCCAATAGTACGGATTGCGCTCGAGCAAACAGAGCTGGCCAGGCTTGAAGGTTTTTAGCTTATACGGACCGGAACAGACTAATTGATCGGGCGGCGTGTTGACGCCGTAAGTCGACTCGAATCTCTTTTCCGCCACCGCCTTGGCCAAAATGTGCTTGGGCAACACTCCCAGATCGTCTAGCGACTGCAGAAAGGGCGCGTGTACCTGCGGGGTCACGACCTCCACCGTGAAGTCGTCCACCTTGCGCACGTTGAAATTCTTTCCGTCGCTGCGGAACACGTCCACCGTGACATTGTTGATGTTGGTGTTGTAGACGACGTCATTCCATGTAAAGACAACGTCTTCCGCCGTGAGCGGCTGGCCGTCGCTCCAACGCACCCCTTTGCGCAATTTCAGGGTCCATGTTTTTTTGTCGTCAGCAACCGACCACGATTCGAGCAACCCCGGTTCCACTTCCTGTTTGGGCCAATTGAACGTTATTAAACTGCTAAACAGCAAACGATACACATCCCGCGAGCTCAGGTCAGATGCGGTAATCGGATTGAACGTCTTCGGGTCTCCGGGTTCCGCAATGACCAACCGACCGCCCGGCTTGCCCGGTTCGCAGTTTGCGACGAGCGGCTTTTCCGGAAGCGGATATGTGTCCGGCCCCTTCGGCGTGGTGCTCGCGCCGCTCGGCTGCTTTTTTCCACAGCTCGCCGACAGCAAACAGAGGCCCACCGTCACGAGCATTCGAATTGAAATTAACGTTTTCATGATGTCCTTAAGCGAGTTTCCACAAAAACACCCACCCCACCAAAAAACCAGTCCACCCTCTCGCCATCTGGCGCTGACAACGCCTCAAATCGAGCCGAACGTCGCGCGCTTCTCAGAATTGTCTTTCGTGTCATTCGCGTTCTTCCTGGTTCTACGGCTACTCCCGCGGATCAAATGCATCCCGCAGTCCGTCGCCCAAAAAATTTAGCGCCAGCAACAGCAGCGCGAGCGTAGCCGCTGGGAATACGACCATCCACCAGTAAATTCGGATTGGATTAATCTGCGTCGCCCCCTCCGCGATCAACGAGCCCAAGCTCGCTTGGGGCGGCTGAATCCCGAGGCCAAGATAGCTCAAGAATGATTCGTACAAAATGATCGAGGGCACCGTCAACGTCAGGTAAACCAGAATCACCCCGTAAACATTGGGCAAAATGTGCCGGAACAAAATCCGGCCGTGCGTCGCCCCCAGCGCGCGGCTGGCATCCACGAACGCCCGCGTCCGCAACGACAACACCTGCCCGCGAACAATGCGCGCCATCGTCAGCCACGAAACCGCGCCGAGACCAACAAACAAAAACAGCAGCCGGCCCATCGCGCCCGCTTCCGCAGAAATGTTTTTGGCCAGCCACTGTTTGAAAACCGCCTCGAGCGTCGTGATCAGCACAATGACAAACACAATCGACGGAAGCGAATACAGGATGTCCACGAAACGCATCATGGCGCTGTCCCAGCGTCCGCCCAGATAACCGGCCACCGCTCCCCAAATCACGCCAATCACCAGGCTGACCGCCGCGCCGACCAACCCAACCAGCATGGAAATGCGCGCGCCGTAAACAACGCGCACGAGCAAATCGCGGCCGTGCACGTCCGCGCCAAACCAGTGATTCGCCTCGGGCGGCTGGAACTGATCATCCGAAAGGCGATTGGGCAAGTGCGTCAAAGCGGCTGGCAAACGGCTCTGCAACGCGGGTCTCTGGAAAATTGGCCAGAGCAGAACCAGCACAACGAAACCAAACAGAAAAATCCCACTCGCCACCGCGGTGTGGTTGCGGGTAAAGCGCCGCCAGGCGCGTTGGTTCGGCGTCAGATGAACCGGCCCGGCTGTCATCGACGGATCCCTTGTTGTGACTCCTCCAGTCATCGTGGTTTATCCTTTCGATTCATGGAAGTCGGCTCGTCGGAAGCCTCGCCCCACCGAATGAGTCGGTGCATCGAGACCGTGCAGGTGGGGCGAGCGTACTCGCGAGCCGCAGTCATTCATAGCGCACGCGCGGGTCGAGGAGGCTATACGCCATATCCACGAGCAAATTCAATCCAAGCAGGAGCATTGCGTAGAGCACGACCAGTCCTACCACCATTGGATAATCCCGGTTCAACGAACTGTTCACCATGAACACGCCGATGCCGGGAATTTGAAAGAGGTTCTCGACCACGAACGAGCCAGTCAGCAATTCCGCCAACAACGGGCCCGAGTACGACACGACCGGCAACACCGCCAACCGCAGCGCGTGTTTCACGATGACCGCGCCTTCGCTCAATCCTTTGGCGCGGGCGGTGGTGATGAATTCAGATTGGATGACGCTGCGCATTCCTTCCCGCATCAACCGGGCAAGCCGACCGGCAAAATAAAAAGCTAAGGTGGCCGTCGGCAAAATGGCGTGCCAGGGCGAGCCCCAAAGCGCGACCGGAAACCACTTCAGTTTGATCGCAAAAAACATGATTAAAATCGGCCCGGCCAAAAACGCTGGAATGCAGATTGCCAGCAGCGCCAAAAAATTTCCGAACTGTTCGCCGGGCAGATTCTTTCGCAGCGCGGTGGCAATCCCGAGCGGCACACCGGCGCCGATGGCGAGCAGAAAGGCGAGCAATCCCAGGGTTAAACTTACGGGTAATCCTTGCGCAATGATATCCGTGACGGTGTGATTCCGATATTTAAGCGACGGCCCGAAATCGCCGCGCGCCAAACCGCCCAGGTACCGGGCGTATTGTTTCCAGGTTGGTTCGTCCAAATGATACTTGGCTTTGAGATGCGCTTCGATTTCAGGCGTCGCCGGTTTTCTTTCCTTGTCGAACGGACCGCCTGGCGCAAGCCGGACCAGCAGGAACGAGAGAAAGCTGATCACGAGCAGAGACGGAATCAGGAAGAAAATGCGACGCAGGAAATACATGGGGGAAAATAACTAAAAACCAATAACTAAAAACCAATGACGAATAACGAATGACGAAATAATTCCCGGGGAAAAATCACGAATGACTAATAACGAATAACTAAATAATCCCCAAGCACGATTCGCCCAGCAACCGCAGGTAGTTCCTTTTGGGATTTGGACCCTCGTCATTAATTCGTCATTGGTCATTGGGCCTTCGTGATTCGTTATTCGTTATTAGTGATTCGCGATGCGTGATTCGCGATGCGTTATTCGTTATTCGTGATTCGTTATTCGTTATTCGTGATTCGTGATTCGTGATTCGTGATTCGCGATGCGTGATTCGCGATTGTTTTCTGGCCTTCCGCGGGCCGCGGATGCTGTTTTCCTGATCGCATTCAGCGGATGCAGGTCGAGCAGGTTGCCGTAAATGCCGGTGAATTTCGCCGGATCAAACTGGTTGAACCCAACGTAAAAATAAATGGGCACAATCGGCAGATCGGTTTCGACAAGAAGCGTCTCGGCTTCGCGCAACATCGCGGCGCGTTTGGCCAGATCAGTTTGGGCATTCCCCTGGCGGACCAATTCATCGTAGCGCGCGTTCTTCCAGCCGGTCCGGTTATTGCCATTGGCGCTCATGAACATGTCCAGAAAGGTGTTTGGGTCATTGTAATCGCCGATCCAACTGCTGCGCGACACATCGAAGTCCAGCGCGCTTTGGGCCGCCAGATAAATTTTCCACTCGAGCTGCTTCAGCCGAACATGAATGCCGAGCTCCTGCGCCCACATGCCTTGCAGCTCAACCGCAATTTTCGAGTCCGTGCTGGCCGTCCCGCCCGCGCCGGCATTGAACAAATATTCAAACTCAGGAAAGCCGCGTCCTTCGGGAAAGCCCGCTCCCGCCAACAAGCTTCGCGCTTTGGCCGGATCGTAGCCCAAACCGCGCGGCGCCTCATATCCTTTCAAACCTTCCGGCGTGATGTGAGTCGCGACCTTTTCTCCCCCGCGGGTGATTTTTTCGACGATCCGCTGCTTGTCGATTGCCAGAGCAAGCGCTTGGCGGACTCGCACGTCATCGAATGGTTTCCGGTTCACGTTATACCGAAGAAAGTAACTCCCGAGATAATCGAACGAGTGAAAGTCCGGCCGCCGGCGAAGCACATCCAAGAGCTCGGAGGGAATCAGCGCTTTATCCCAGATGACGTCCGCGTCGCCGGCCTCATACAAATTCAACGCCGTGCTCGCGGAGATAATCGGCAGAATGTCGACGACTTCGATCGAGGTGTTGGCCGCGTCCCAATAACGCGGATTTTTGCGCAACCGAATTCGATCGTTCAAACGCCAGAATTCCAATTGATATGGCCCGCTGACCGGCAGCGGTTGAAACCGAAGCCAGTTGTCGCCATGCTGCTGAATAAATTTTTTCGGCACGACCGCCAGCGTTTGAAACGCGCAGAGGTCGAGAAAAAAGGCAGTGGGGCTGACCAATTCGACGCGCACGGTCCGAGGATCGAGCGCGCGCACGCCGACCTGCTCCGCATCGGTAATTTTGCCTGCATTGAAGGCTTCCGCATTTTTCACGAAAAATAATTGCCCCGCATAATCGGCGGCGGTGTTGGGGTCGAGCACGCGCCGCCAGGAAAACACCACATCGTCAGCGGTGATCCGTTCGCCGGAAGACCAAACCGCGTTTGTCCGCAAATGAAAGGAATAAACCAAACCGTCCGGAGAGATTTCCCAACGCTCAGCCAGGCCTGGAATTGCTCCTCCAGTTTTCGCGTCGTTCCGGAGCAAGCCTTCGTACAGGCACATCACCACGCGGGTGTCTGGTTGGCCAGTGATGATGGCTGGATCGAGCGATTCGGGTTCCGCGCCGTTGATGATGACGAGATCGGCCCGGGGCAGTTTCGGAACGCAGCCCGCAAAGAGCAGGAGTGCCGCCAGAGAAAAGACCCGCCAAGCAGCGTCACGATTTAACACGGACGGTTTACCATTGGGAGCATTGCGGAACAGCGCAAGGCGAGAGCGACTTCTCCGTGAGAGCCAGATCATCATTGGGACTCCAAACTGCGGTGAATCGTCCGTTCACAATCATCGATCGTCAATCCTCAACGTAGCCGCCGACGCTCCGTCAGGCTCCCTAGCCGCCGACGTCAGGAGGCGGATCAATGATGGTTGAGTTGCAACGCCTCGTCCGCCTCATCACTTCGGCGGCTACAACTCAAGGCTACACCCCGCGGCGATTCGTATCCGCCGGCGTCAGCAACCGGATCAGTGATGGTCGAGCTGCAACCTGACACCGCTTGCTCAGCCTTCAGCCGGCACAAAGGACCAAGGGTCACGTCTTACCATTCAACAATCTGGCATCCCATTTCATCGAAGCCTTCTCGGTGGCGTTTGTCTGCTCCCACTGTTCGTAAGGTTTGACGCGGGTGGCTACGAGGCCACGCCCCCCGAATACCGAAGTGTCAAATGGTAAGACGTGACCCTTCCTCCACAGACTTACTCCACAGAGATCGGTTTAGTGGAATTCATGGTAATTAGTGGATTGGTTCCCGATGATCTGATCCGGACTGCTCCGAAACAGCACCGGGAGTGGATGGAATTTGCGAGGGTGACCCTAGCAACCAGCCTCGGAGTGTCAATGAGAACTCTTTTAATCTGAATTCCTCATTCCCGTTCAGGCGATACTCCGGAAGCCCGCCTCCCCCAAGCCGACGAGGTCTCTTCGCAGATCGTTGCCGAACACTCCAATCTCGCTCGACGTCCTCAGCGATGGGCTCACCCCGTTTTCGGCTTCCTTTTAATTGAGATTTTTGATCCACTATCCGCGGGCTGAGTTCTTCGTTCTGTAATGTTGGTCTCTAACACGTCCTGGGACGACACGCGATCTAAAGCTTTGTGTGTAGCATTCGAACCCCCCAAAACCAAATCTTACAAAAGGCGTATCATGAAGACACGGTTCGGCGTAATCCTACTGAGTTTAGCAACCATCCTGACAATTCCTGCGATGGGCCAGGAGACAGCGTTCAGCTATCAAGGCCGGCTCCTCGACAACGGCCAGGCAGCGAATGGCCAGTACGACTTTCAGTTTTACCTGCGTGACGCGCCGCTGGCTGGAAATGCTGTGGGCGGGACCAACGCCCTTCCAGGGGTTGCCGTTAATGGCGGCCTGTTCGCGATCTCGCTTGATTTCGGCGCCCCGGCTTTCGATGGGACGGGCCGCTGGCTTGAGGTTGCGGTGCGCACCAACGGCAACAGTTCGTTTACGACGCTGGCGCCGCGCCAGAAGATTACCGCGACACCGTATGCGATCCGGAGTTTGAGTGCGCTGACTGCGGATACAGCTTCGAGCGCGATCGCGCTGGGAGGGATTGTCGCAACCCAGTTTGTGCAAACTGGCGATCCGCGGCTTTCCGATCCGCGACTGCCGGCCGGTGGTTCTTCGAATTACATCCAGAACACCGCATTGTCAGAGTTTGCGATCACCCAACCGGACAGCAGCTTCAGCATTTCTGGAAATGGTGAAGTTGGAGGGTTCCTTTCGGCGTTCAAAGGCATTCTCGGCACGAGCAGCATTCCATCAGGCAACGGTGTTGCAGGCCTCGGGGATGGCGCAGGGGTGAACGGCTACAGCTCCACGGGGTATGGCGTTATTGGAAGGAGCGATGGAGGGACGGGAGTTTACGGGACGTCGGATGGTTTCCCGACAGGCAACGTGCCGAGCTACGGGGTCTATGGATTGATCACGGGCGGCAGCACGACGAACGCAGGTGTCTACGGCAAATCCACCGTTCCGAACGGCTCGGGAGTTTTAGGGCAGGCGGATAACGGAGACAACGCTTATGGAGTTTGGGGCAAAGCGGCGCAGGGAAAGGGTGTGGTGGGGGAAAGCAGAGCTGGGTTCGGGGTTTATGGCGTCACGAGCGCGTCGAGCGGCAAGATTGATGTCGCCGGAATTTATGGGCGATCGACCGCTACAAATGGAAACGGGGTGATTGGGGAAGCAAACAGCGGGAGCGATGCCCGCGGGGTGTGGGGATCGAGCGCCACTGGCACGGGCGTGTATGGCAGTTCCAGCGCGCTAGGCGGCGTCGGCGTGATGGGCCGGGTTCTATTCGCAACGGCGAGTTATGGAGTTTGGGGACAAAGCGGGGGGGCTCAAGGCCAAGGTGTCCATGCCGAAGCCACGGGATCGGATGGGATCGGTCTTTACGCCACGGGGCCCACGGGCATCCAAGCATGGGGCAACCCAGCCCTCGACGTTTGGGGAGTTGATCCACGCGCAGGAGGCTTTGGTGTGGCGGCGCGATTCGCTGGTGAAGTTGACGCGGGGGTCATCAAAGCCACGGCCATCTCGGGCACTCGATTGGACATCAGCGGAACGAAGAATTTCAAAATCGATCATCCACTGGATCCCGCGAACAAGTACCTCTACCACGCTTCGATCGAATCGTCGGACGTGCTCAATCTCTACAGCGGCAACGTGAGGCTCGATGGAAAGGGCGAAGCGGTTGTGCAATTGCCAGAGTGGTTCGGCGCGCTTAACACCGATTTTCGTTACCAACTAACTTCAATAGGGGCGCCAGGGCCCGAGCTTTACGTCGCCGAAGAAATTCATAACAACCAGTTCAAGATCGCGGGCGGAAAACCAGACGCCAAGGTATCATGGCAGGTCACGAGCGTGCGCCAGGATCCTTACATTAAGGCTCACCCCATCGCGGTCGAAGAGGAGAAAACAGGAACCGAACGCGGAAAGTATCTTTTCCCGGAAGGCTACGGTTTGTCCGCTGCCTATGCTATTAATCCTATTGACCTCGCCGGAAAGGGCCCAGGGCTTCACCAGTCAGGGACCTCCCGCCCTGCCGGAGGTCCCTGACTTAATTCTCCATCGAACCGTTATGGCAATCGTGGCCACGAAAGCAGCCTGGCCAATCTTTGTGGCCGATATTATTCGAGTGAGTCTGCCGGTCGGTTCGCATTTCGGGGAAAAAGCATTGTTGGTAGATCGACTGCAGGAAGAGCAAGGAAGAGCAAGGGTCACCCCTTTCAATTCAACACACAACACAATCCCCGAATACCCAATTGTCAAATGGTAAGATGTGACCCTTGCTCCATTGCACTCGGAGTTTGCGCGCCATGCGCTCCAGCCTTTCAGCACGAGGGCGATGGGTGCAGAATTCTACAATAGCCGGGACGGACACAGGGACGGACACCTTTTCACCTTTTTGACACCTTTTCGCTAGTTCCATCGCGCAGTGAAGTCCGTTGTCCGCTCGTATAGCCAAGTGGCGTCGGTCCTATCCAGGGTTGGATTCGAGCTGGTCCTTGGTTGACCGTAAGTGATGATAGTCGGTGACCTCCATTTTTTGATCTCCGAGTGGCCGTCCGCAAACGAGAGGCCGCCTGCACTGTTGTGGTAGGAAGCCGGATAGTCCACGAACGAGGTCTTTGACTCATGCACAAACCACCCGTCATTGATCGAGGCCGGATTCTCATCAATCGTCACCCACGTCATTGAAGGTCCAAGAACGAAATCCCCTTGCTTGCGATACGTCTTACCCATGGCGCGAGTCTCTCCGGCAAGGGGATTCATGAAGCAACTCATCGAGTTGCTGCGGACCTTGGGAATCCCCCCTCCTTTACCAAATGGGCTTTTCGTCGTCGCTCTGTCGGCGGGGCATTTGTAAACCCCCAATGTATTCACATAATTATACAGCAGCGAATCCATGATCAGGATGGTATTGGTCCAACTTGGCGCCGCGTGCATTGTCCCCATGCACCACTGGTTTAGCGGATAGTTTTTGGCCGCATTATGGGTGGACACCAACCCTCCCAACCCTGTTGATGGGCAGATTTTCTCTTGGTTATCCCCAGAATAAAGGACCCATCCCAGCATCAGTTGTTTGCCGTTGCTCAGGCACAGGATGCCTTGAGCCTTGCTTTTGGCCTTGCCCAGTGCGGGGAGCAGCATGCCAGCGAGGATCGCAATGATCGCGATTACCACCAGCAGCTCGATGAGTGTGAAGCCGGCAAAGCGGCCTCGTTGTGGACTGTAGGTCGTGTGCATAGGAAATATTTGAAAACAAATCGATTGGTATAGAGGTTAACCAATACACATGATTTTCCAAGAAGCAAGCTTCGTCTACTTCGTCTACGCCAAATTGCCGCAAGCTCACGCCAGAAATCACTACGTAGTAGGACCAAGGGTCACGTCTTACAAGTCAACAATCTGGCAAATGCGTTTCATCGAGGCCTGCTCGGTGGCGTTTGTCTGCAAGCACTGTTCGTAACGTTTGACAGACGTGGCTACGACGCCGTAGTTCCTCAACCCCACCGCTGCCTCCCATTCCGCCAACCTCGTGCCGCACACCCACCAGCCCAAATACAGCACGATCCTGGCTACGATCCCCTAATACCCATTACTGAAGTGTCAAATGGTAAGATCTGACCCTTCCTCCCGGTCACCCTTCCTCCCGGTCCGGTCCACGACCTCAGACGCGCTGGCCTCGGCGGCGGCCACAAACAAACCGTTCCCAGACGTCACCCCGGAAAAATCGGGGGGCGCGTCCTCAGCGCCGCTTTCGTCTTTGAGCGGGATGAACCAGGGTGCATTGTTCCACTGCTTGCCATTGGTGGAAAGGAGGACCGCGCCGCGCTTCCCCACCGCCACAAAGCGACCGGCGCCGAACGCCAGCCCGCCCAGGGCGTTCGTCGTTGGAATTTTTTTTTGAAAGATTTCCTGGTTTTCCGCGATTAACTCACCGCCTGCGCACCGCCTTTATGGCTATCCCATCAAGAACTCTGTGAAGTTGCGCCAAAATTCAACCCTTATGAAACCTTTAATGTTCTTCCACCGCCAGACCTTTGCTCTGCTTGTGTTCGCGACGGCCGCATCGAGCCCACCAGCCAGATCCGCCTCGGGCGTCGGGGCCTAGTCGCCCGCAGGCAATGTGAATGTGGCACGGTTCAGCCACACCGCAATCCTGTTACCTAACGGCCACCTCTTCGGACTGGCCGTTTCGCCCCAATTTCGGGGGGAGGGCCGGTCGTTCTCGTCGATGGCACGGATGGCGATGTCCTGATCGAAGGAGATTCTTTCGGCGATGGTTCAATCACCCGGCGAATACGGCCGGTCCAAGCCTTGAAGAATAACTATCGAGTCAAGCGAACAAACCGATTTCCAATGAATGCTCTCTTGAGAATGAGTTCACTGGCGCTTCCCTTGGGGTTATGCGCGAGCTTGGCCTACAGCGTGACAGGTAACCCAAGGACTCGCAACCTCAGCGGCGTCGGCAGTTTTGACGGCGCCGATGTGAGGACGAGCAGGGACGATGTACTGATACCTATGGCTCAAGGCAGTCCGGCGGAAACCAATTGGTACTCGGTCATTGCGCCGCCCGGATTCAGCTTGATTGCGAACCATTTCGAGCACGGCAGTAACACGGTGGCTGAAGTGCTTCCTTCTGTGCCGCAAGGCACGATGCTTTACAAGTGGGTTGTGACCAACGGAACTTACACCGTGAACCAATTTATCGATGGGGCGTGGCTCGTCCCCGAGCAGACTTTGGGCCCTGGCGAAGGAGCGTTTGTCCGCAATCCAACCACCAACTCATTTCAACTGACGTTCTCAGGGGAACCTCCGAAAAAAACTAGCCTTCCGCTTCTTTACCATGGCTGGAACCTGATCAGCTTGCCCTCGCCTGGCCTGACCCAATTCACCCCTCAGGAAGAGGACGTAATCGTTCAGGTTCATGCGCCGGAGGAAACCTACACCGTCCATACTTTCAGTTTCGGACAGTGGTGGGATTCGCCGCCCAATCCAAAAATCGGGGAATCCTTTTTTTACAAGAGCTCGCTGGGCCCAGAGGCGCCCCCACCGCTAGCAAGCACGCTCTATTTTGCCACCCTCGTCCCCGCAGACAACATCAACGTCCGCTTTCCCTCGACAGACGATCCGACTTTGCCAGGATTCTCGGGCTCCAACTTTTTGGGGCAGATCTATGCTGGCCATGATTCCTCGTCGCTGATGCCGGTCGGCCAGCCAATAGCCTTTGGGACAGGCAACTTTGCTTCGTATTTGCTGGGGGGGGTTGTCTCTCTTGAACCGTTGTCGGGACCGGTGACCGTTGAAGTGCGAGTCTGGGAAGCGCCTGCGGCCAGTTTCGAATCCGCGGGTATTAGCGGCCGCTCCTTTCCACTGGCTGTTAACCTTAGCGGCTTTGGGCCATTAGAACTCCCGGCTGATCTGATTGGCCTGAAGTCGACGTCGATTGGACCTTTGTCCGCGCCGGTGATAACAACCCAACCGTTGAGTCAAGTCGTAGCATTAGGAGACGCGGTATACCTCAAGGTTGTGGCGCAGGGTGCGTTCACATACCAATGGTTTTTGAACAGCATCCTCATTGCGGGCGCCACAAATGCCACGCTCATTCTCGACAATGTGACAACGAATCAAGCCGGGGTTTACACTGTTGGTGTTAGCAACCCAGCGGGCAGTGTAATCAGCGCACCCGCCACGCTCACGATAAAGCCGCTTAGATACGACCCGCTCGAGGAATGGAGAACGGTTAGAATGGCAACCGAAACCAACTTGAACGCCATTGCCTTTAAAAAAGACCGCTTTGTCGCGGTCGGGGACCGAGGGTTTGTGCTGAGCTCGACCGATGGCAGTGCCTGGCGACCCTCGCAGGCAGGGACAAACGCCCTGCTCGCGACCGCCGCCGGGGGCGGTCTTTTCCTGACGATTGATAATGGTTTTCCTTCACCGCAGGTTTTCTCCTCCGTGGACGGCATGAATTGGGTCGCCACACAAATTGGTGGTTCCATCTATGGCCTTTCGTATGGAAATGGCAGTTTTGTGGCCGTGGGAAGTACTACCGTCCCGTCTTTTTCATTTTGGCAAACCGTTGCTGAAATTGCCAGATCGACTGACGGACGGAGCTGGACCGACCATACCATACAAGTGCCAGCCTGGAGCCGTGCGCCGGGCCCTTCCGGCCAAGCGCTCCGTGGGGTGGCCGTTGGCCCTGCTCTTTTTGTTGCGGTGGGCGACGCAGGCGCGATTCTAACGTCGGTTGATGGCGCGAATTGGACCGAACAAGAGATTGGGATTACTCTCCACGCCGTTACATTCGGGAATGGCGAATTTGTTGCCGTGGGAGCTACGGGCCACATCTTCACGTCGGCGGACGGGGTGAGTTGGCACGAGCAGATTTCCGGTACGGCTGAGGAGCTCGCCGCGATTAACTACGGCGCGGGACAATTTGTGGCCGTGGGAGGAGCCGGGACGATACTCAGCTCGCCGGATTCCCTGACCTGGACGAATCGAAATTCCGGAACAACCAATCGCCTAGCCGGAATCGCGTTTGGAAATGACACGTTTGTCTTGGTGGGTGAAGGAGGCGTCATCATCGAATCGGGGCTCGTCCAACCGAAGGTGGGTTTTCCGGAATTCATGACCCAGCCATACGATCAGACGGTGTTTGCAGGAACGGATGTGCTCTTCAGTGCGACCGCCAGGAGCGACGCCGCTCTGTCGTATCAGTGGCAATTCAACGGCACGAATATACTTGGAGCGACGAATCGAGTGCTTAGTCTACCAACTGTCGCCACCAATCAGGCGGGATTCTACACAGTCGTGGCTGGCAGTGCCGCAGGAACCGTCAGTTCGCTTCCGGCAAAATTAATCGTCAAAACCGCGCTCGACCAGTGGCTGATCCGCGCGACGCCGGCGAATGTTCGGAATTTGAATGCGATCACTTACGGCAATGGCCAATTTATCGCCGTGGGTGAATCCGGGATCATCCTGAGTTCTCCCGACGGTGAAAAGTGGACGGCGCGCGCGTCGACAATCACAAACAATCTGAATGGGATTCTCTATGGCAACGGCCGGTTTGTGGCCGTCGGAGATTTGGGCGCAATTGTAAATTCCGAAGACGGGCTGAATTGGGTGTCCGTGGGTTCGGGGACGACCAGCGCACTGACAAGCGTGGCATATGGTAACGGAATTTATGTTGCTGTTGGTCGCGATACTGTGACCTCTGCGGACGGCATCCATTGGATGGTCCAAAGTTCGGGAAGTGGCAGCCTCTTTTCGGGGATTGCTTACGGGGCAGGGCAATTCGTTGCGGTTACTACTGACGGCGTGATCTACTCTTCCTCTGGGGGCACGCTATGGACGAAGCAGCATTGCACACCCTGCGAGGCACAAATATTCGTTCCGGAAGGTTTTTTCGGAGTCACCCATGGACCCGAACTTTTTGTCGCAGTGGGCGGAGGTTCTTATTTTTACCTCCCCAAGGGCCCGCTTGTTCATTTTCCCATAATTTCCTCTTCGCCAGACGGATTAACATGGAAGGATGGCCCGGCCCCTGCCGGAGAATTCCTTGGCGTTACATATGGTGAAGGCGGATTCGTCGCGGTGGGTGGGAACTCCGGCAATGGCTTCACTCCTGCAGGGGTGATTGCTTCGTCACCCGATGGAGCGGCGTGGACCCTGCACGACGCGGCATCCAACAACTGGCTGCGCGGCGTTGCCTATGGGAATGGCACATTTGTGGCTGTCGGCGATGGAGGCGTTATTCTTCAATCGGGCCAGTTTTCCACTAGGCCGCGTGTGAGCGTCAGCACTCTGGCTGGCTCTGGCGTGGCTGGATATAGAGATGCCAGCGCCGGGCAAGCTCAATTCAATGAACCGAATGGCGGATTTGTTGGGCCGGATGGGATGATTTATATCGCAGATGGATCCAATCATGCCATCCGGCGCGTTGACTCCATGAACGGCGATGTTCTAACTGTCGCTGGCACGGGAAAAGCCGGCTTCCTCGACGGGCCGGCGCCTCGCGCTCAATTTAACACGCCCCTGGGTGTCTTTGTGGCGGGAAAGATTATCTATGTGGCTGACACTCTCAATCATCGCATCCGGAAAATCGAACCGGGGATAGTTCCGCTGGTTTCGACAGTGGCTGGCTCCGGACAGGCAGGATATCAGGATGGCCCCGCCTTAACTGCGGAATTTAATTTCCCCAATGATCTCGTTGTTGACGCAAAAACCAATATTTATGTCTGCGAATTTTATAATCATACCATACGCATCATCCATCCAGACGGACTGGTGACGACTTTCATTGGGAATGGAATGGCCGGGACAAACAATGGTCTGGGAATGGAAGCTCAGTTGAATTTTCCGGCGGGCATTGCTGTTGACTTGGAAGGTAATTTTTTTATTACCGAATGGAGCAGCCATCGTATCCGTAAAGCAACGCCGGATGGGCGCGTAACGACCTACGCGGGGAGCTCAGTCTCCGGATTTGTAAACGGCCCGGCCGCCACGGCTCAGTTTTATGAACCGGACGGAATCGCGGTTGATCTCTTCGGCGACATTTTTATTACCGAGCATCACAATCATTCGATCCGCAAAATTTCTCGAGACGGGCAAGTGAGCACTCTGGCGGGAACCGGCTTGGCCGGTTATGCCGATGGAGACGGATCGGTGGCGCAATTCTCAGCGCCCGGTGGTCTCGGGGTGGATCTCCGCGGCCATATTTTCGTGGCCGACACGGGCAATCATGTCGTGCGAAAGATTACGTTCCCTGATGTGGCCCCGGTCTGGGCCAATCTCCGCGCGAATAGCATTCAACTTTCAGCCGCCGGCGGGCTTTCCCTGAGCGTGGAAGCTCCGGCTGGATCAAACCTCAAGGTGGAAACCTCGGAAGATTTGATCCACTGGGCTGAATTCGTGCGAATTCACATGCCGGCCAACCGAGCGTCTGTCGATGATCCTGAAGCCCACAGTAAACGCTACCGATTTTACCGCGCGCGAGTTTTCGCTCCGTGAGGGTTGTCATACAGCTCGAAGCCCGAGTATTCATTAATTGAGAGCGGTGAAATTCCCTGACATGGAACTCCAAACTATTATTCGATCTGTGCTTTTGCTAGTGCTCACCCTGGACGGGCGGCCGCAACGTTACGATCCCGCCCCGCCGCTCCCTTCGCCTCGGGGCGTCCTCACGATTCAGTTTTTGCCAAATTCGATCACCCGGTCCAACGGCCAATTCAAAGCGGCCATTAGTTCAACAGGCGGCAAGCCGTATTTGATTCAAGCTTCGGAGGATCTCCTCAATTGGTCCAGCATCGGCGTGGCCGCGAGTTCGGATGTGAGCAATTTTATTGATAGCGCCAGCCGGTTGAGGCGGCGCTTTTATCGGCTGGTTGACCAATCATTTTTCACGAACAATTTTTTCTCCATAAATATCAGCAAGGGACCGATCAGCCACGCGCAAGTGTGGTTATATGTGCTAAATACCGATGGCACGCAAGGGGAACGGCTCGCCGGGCCTTTAGAAACAGGGGCAAATGGATCGCTAACATTGCCGCTGGTGATCTCCCCGACAGGCTTTGTGATAGCGATTTCCGAGGGCGGTCAATACTTCGATGAGGTCACAACCCAACTGGTTTATTTGGAGCCGAAGGATCAGTTTACAGCGGTCTTTGGCAATCCCACCCCCGGTTCGACCGCGAGCGTTACTCCCCTGACCCATATCGCGGCAGCCAAGGCCAGGGCGGATGCCGCCTCGGGCATTTCCTTGAATGATACCGTCAATTTCGCAAACGGCAGCGTTGCGCTCCAATTTGGCGCCCCGCCGATTATTTCAACAGTGCCTAACTTAGCGGGACCGTTTGCCGCAAACCAATATGCACTTCTACTGGCGGCGATAAGCCAGCTCTCCCATGAGTTGAATATAAACCCGCTGGTGCTGATAAATACCTGGGCGGAGGACGCGCTCGATGGGCTTTTGGATGGTAAACGGGGCCTAACGCCGGTTTTCGTCGAGACGCTCAATGGGGCCAAAGTTCCGCTGCCGGGCATGAACCAGCTAAGCAACGCCTTGGAAGAGTATGCGGTGAACAAGGGGCTGGGAGCAGGCGGACCAGTCCCTCTGTTGGAACCGATTCAACTCGGGCTGAATGCCGGAGGGCGCGTGGCTATTTTGCCAACGCCATTGCCAGCCTGGGTCGAGAACCGTCGTGGAGATGTGCCGTTGGAGGCTAAAGGCGGCATTCCCCCTTATACTTGGTCCTATAGTCCAGCGGGGCCGGCGCCACCCTTCTGGTTAACACCCGCCGCACCTCTCCCTGGCGGGTTGACTGCGGGCGGAATTCTCTTTGGCACACCGCCTCTATTAGCCTCCGGTTCGACGATGAGCATCTCGGCCCCGTTCTCCGTTAGAGTACAAGATAGCGCGGGGAACGTCATCGATATGCTTCTTAGAGCTACAATTGTTCCGGCGCCTCCAACGATAACAAATGCGCCGCTGCTCCCTCCTGCCCGCGAGGATCAGGCCTACAGTTTTCTCTTAAAGGGCGCAGGCGGCACGCCGCCTTATTCTTTTTACAATGATGGTTCAGTGGGCGGGTTCAGGCCGTTTTGGCTCACGGTGGGCGCGGACGGACTGGTAAGCGGAACCCCGCCCGTGGGCACGGCGGGGAAGACGATCGTTTTCGGAATTTGTATCGTTGATTCCGTCGGCCAGGCGGATTGTGTGCCGCTGAGCCTTGATGTGACCAGCAACTTGCCCTGTCTTTCCATTGAAGATTCGACTGTTGCCGAACGCGATAGCGGAACGATAGAAAGCACGCTTCTGGTAACATTGGACCGGGCTAGCGCGAGTGACATAACTGTCCAGTACCAGACCATGGATGGATCAGCGGTTTCAGGAGAAGACTATGTTGCGGTGCCGCCAAGGCAACTAACCATTCCTGCCGGGATGTTGCAGGCTTCAATCACAGTTGCTGTGGTCGGGGATACAAACGTTGAACCGGACGAAACATTTATTGTTAAGCTCAGTAATCCCGTAAATGCGACGCTCTGTCGTGATGAAGCCACCGGGATGATTCACAATGACGACATCCTCCCTCCATTTACGATCACGAGCGCGGCACTGCCCTCGGCTTCCAATCAGGATTTACAGCCACAGTATCTGGCGAGCGTGCTGGCGAGCGGCGGAGTGCCTCCGTGCTCCTGGAGCGCTTCGGGATTGCCGCCCGGTTTTAAACTCCTGCCTCTCGAGAGTGGGGGGCAGGTCATCTGTGATGAGGTGGACATCGCGGGGTCGCCTGGAAATGGACAACCTCCCGCCGGAGATTACGCCGTCACCATTACGGGCATCGACAGTCTCGGGCGCAAAGCCGAGAAAACTCTCACGTTGAGCATTTCTGCGCCAGCCGCGACCTACAAGTTGACCGTGACGGTGGCAGGAACGGGGAACGGCTCGGTTACAATGTCTCCTCCTGGCGGTAACTATCGCAGCGGAACCGTTGTAACACTCACGGCTGCTCCGGATGGCGGTTCTACGTTCGCAGGGTGGACTGGCGACGGCGTGGGTTCCACGACGCGGACAGTTGTGATGAACGGCAATAAATCAGTGACTGCAACTTTCCATGTTCTTGATACCATCTCGGGAAATTGGGCGGGCACATGGGCGTCAACCAATCCTTCCGGCATCTCTGGGACGTGGACAGCAACCTTTCTTAACCAGGGTGGCAATATGTCCGGAACTTGGAACGCGAGCGATGGTTCCGCTGGCACGATTAGCGGCTCTCCCTCGAGCCTGACTTTTGGAGGCAGTGGGTCCGGTGTGACGTTTAAAGGCAGCATTATTGGTTCGACGATCTCCGGAACCTTCAGCGCCCCTGGTTTGTCGGGCACGTTCGTAGGATCAAAACGCTGAAGGTATTAGCTTGCGCGGTCTATGCTCAAACTCACCATAATCCCGCTGGCCAGAGTCAGTCCGGATTGTCCTCAGAGCGCGCTGGCGGTGGTGATCGCCGCGACGGTTTTATCCCAGCAACGTTCCTCTGAATTGATGCATCGAAATTCCGGGTGGCCGAAAATCGGCGCTTGCGGGCGCTGGCGTTTTGAGTCTACCCGCCTTTCGCGCACCAGCTTGGATTTTTTTTGATTTAACTGCCTGGCGCGCGCGTCCAGGCGCGATTCATTTGCGGCGGCAGCTTTATCGTCAGCGCATCCATGGGCCCGAGGTAATCTCGAAATGTCTTCGAAGCAATACTCAAGGCCTACTGGTCTAGCTTTTGGGCTGGCCCGATTCTCGCGCCGAGCGGGAGACTGGGTCGGGAATTAGCCCACATCTGGCGCAGCTCGATCGGGTCAATTGGCACCAGGCCTCCGGTGATGTCGATCCTCTCGCCCGAGGCCAGCTCCGCCAATTTCAGCAGATCAGGTATGGCTCGACGATCCTCAGTTAATTTCCAAATCCGGGCGGTGTGATCCTCGCTCGCACTCACGATTTCAAGTCCGTTGTCTGTGAGATGGGCCGCACGAACCGGCGCTCCATGTTCGAGTGGGCGGGTGACTGGCTGGCCGGTTGCAGCATCCCAGACTCTGGCGGTATTATCCATGCTGGCTGTCAAAACTAAATTACCCCGCTGATCGAACTCCGCCCATTGGACTTCTCGTTTGTGTTGCAATGGCGGAACCCGTGGCTCGCCTGTGAAGGAATTCCATATCCGCGCGGTCGTATCCTCACTCGCAGTTACAACCCATTTGCCGTCGGGACTAAACGAGACCGAAGCGATCCCATCCCCGTGCCGGAGTGGCCTGCCCAGAGGATGGCCCGTGCGTGGATTCCAGATTTGGGCTGCGCACGGAGTGACTCCAGGAGTCGAGATGGCTGTGACCAGGCGCTGGCCGTCCGGGCTAAAGGCCGCGCAGATCACTCCTCCTGGCAGGGGGATCAGCGGGCCGATCTGTTTCAGCGGCTGCGTGCTCCAAACTTGAACGGCGCCGGCTTCCATGCTCGAGGAAGCCATGCAAAGGGCCACTTGCCGGCTGTCCGCGCTGAAGGCAATAAAGACAATCGTTAGTTCGCAATGAACCCGATTTTCGATGACCTTTCGCTGGGCGACATCATAAAGCATGAGCTCGCCCTCATTCCCCGCGAACTTGGTTTCGCCAATAGCCAGGCGCCGCCCATCCGGGCTGAAGGCAGCATAAAAAAATGGAATGTCCGGTCTCCGAAAGGCGGCCACCAATCGGGCCGTGGCCGCTTCCCAAATCTGCACGAGCCGTTGTGACTCGGAAGCTGTGACCGCCCAACGCCCATCCGGGGATAGGGCCGCCGTTTCTATCGGCTGGCCATCACTCGGCAGATCGAGCCGGGACAAGCGCGATCCCGCACGATTCCAAAGCACCGCACGGTGCAAATGCTTGGGCAACCCCAAATTTTGCCCGCGGACCAGGATTCTTTCCGCATTGCGGCTTATCCACAGCCCATCCAGCGCCACCTCGTTTGTCATGCGGATTTCCCCGCTGCCAAGCCTGCTCAAATCCCACACACGCGCGGCGCCATCAACGGAAGCTGTTGCCAGACGCGTCCCCTGGGGGCTGAAAGCGACGGTATCGACTTTGCTGGCGTGCCGGAGGACTGTCACGGCTGAGGCCGCGGTCGGGACACCCCAAAGTCGGACCGTACAGTCACTGCTGGCCGTGGCGAGCAGTTGGCTATTGGGACTGAAGATTAAATCGCGAAGATTATGACCATGCCAGAGCGGCCGCGAAGTGGGCAAGCCGGTGGCAGCGTCCCAAATTCGGGCGCTTTGATCCTTGCTGCCCGTGGCGACAAAGCGCCCGTCCGGGCTGAAGGCCACACACCAGACTTCATCCTCGTGCAAAAGCGGAGGAGTGATCGGCGCGCCGGTTGTCGTATCCCAAACCCGGGCCGTCCCATCCGAACTGCCCGTGGCGATCCGCTCATCGTCGCTGCTGAAGGCAATATCCTGAACCTCTCGCGGATGCCGAATGATCACCGGCTTGCCTTCCGTTTCCCCAGCCTGGGAGATTTTCCAGATTTTCGCCAAGCCGTCCCGGCTCGCGGTCGCCAATAAACGGCCGGCATGACTGAACCGTAAGCGTCAAAGGGAGCACGTCTAGCGGTCGGGCGGCGGCATCGGCTAGGCTGACGGCATGAATCGATCATCAATCGGGCGCGCTCAATATTCTTCCGAGCAACGCGTGGCCTTGGTAAGAGAGTTCCGTTCGAGCGGAGAAACTCAGAAAGCATTTGCCAGTCGCCACCGGATCAAATGGACGACATTCCGGAATTGGCTTTATGGCAGGAGGGCCGCCAAACCAGAAGGCCAGCGTGCGGTTGGGTTCCAAGAGATCCGGATTGGGCCCCAGGACTGGGCGAGCCGGTGGGCTGCTGAGATCAGCCTGGAAGGGGGGACGGTGGTGCGGCTCCAGGCGGGAACCGATCCGCAGTGGGTTCGAGCAATCATCCAACCGCTGCGCCAGCCATGTTGAACGTTACCGCCGCTACGCGGATCTTCCTGGCTCTGGAGCCGGTGGACATGCGGCAGAGCTTTAACGGTCTGTTTGCCCGCGTCCAAGCGGTGTTGAAGGAGGAGCCGACTTCGGGTCATTTTTTCGTTTTCACCAATAAAAATCGCAACCGGCTTAAGATCCTTTGCTATGACGGTTCGGGAATTTGGATTTATGCAAAACGGCTGGACCGGGGAACTTTCGGCTGGCCCAAGGGCGAGGGAGCCAGCCGCTTGTTGCGCGCCGAGGAGTTGAGCTTGCTGGTGCATGGGATTGAAGGCACGCCGCGACGCCATTGGCATCGGCTCTAAAATTTTTTTATTTTGGTGCTGGACTCCTCCCATTCTTTCCGCCATCTTTGGGCGCGTGGCCGAGAGGCTCAAGTTGCAAGGGCGCGTGTGGACTGCGGCGGATCTGGAACAGATTCGGGGACTGATCACATCCCATCCGCACTGGCACCGGCGGCGGATCTCCGAAGAACTGGCCCAGCAGTGGAACTGGCGCAACGCGGCCGGACAGCTCAAGGACATGGCCGCCCGCACCCTCCTGCTCAAGCTGCAGGATCGCGGATTAGTGAGTCTGCCGCCGCGGCGCAGGCTTGCGGGCAAACGGATGCGCTCGGGGCGGAGCACAGAGCTGCTCTGGGACCAGGAGCCGGTGCAAGGCGCTTTGGAGGACCTGCAGCCATTGAGCGTGGAGGAAGTCAGCCGCGAGTCTGCCGGGCGCAAGCTTTTGGACTCGGCGCTCCGGGAGTTTCATTACCTGGGCCACAGCGGCACCGTGGGCGAGAATCTCCAGTACTGTCTCAAAGACCGACTGGACAGGCCGCTGGCTTTGGTGCTCTTTGGCGCGCCCGCTTGGAAGTGCCAGGACCGGGACACCTTTATCGGTTGGAACATCGAGCAGCGGGAAGGCAAGCTGGGCTTGATCGCTAATAACACTCGATTCCTGATATTGCCTTGGGTCCGAGTTGCAGGGTTGGCGAGCTGGTTGTTGAGCCGGATCAGCCGGCGCATCCAGGAGGACTGGCAGGGCAAGTATGGACATCCGCTCGTGTTGCTGGAGACTTTCGTCGAGCAGGGCCGCTTCCGAGGGACGGTTTACCAGGCAGCCAACTGGCGCCGGGTCGGGCTGACCAAAGGACGAACACGACAAGACCGCCAGCACCAGACCCAAGCGCCGGTTAAAGAAATCTATCTTTATCCGTTGCAATCGAACTTTCGGGAGATCCTCTGCGCATGAAAAGCCCGGAGGAACTGCTGCGCCAACTCCAGGAAATAGAGCAGGCCCTGGCCACCACTCGCCAGCAATTACAGCAAACCAACCAGGAGCTGCGGCAAAGCCAGGACGAATTACAGCGAGGCCACCAGCAATTAGAACAAGCCCGGCAAGAACTGGAAGAGCACAAACAAAAGCTGGCTCAAGCGCAGGCCCTCATTGCCCAATTACAGCAACAGCTCTTTGGTTCGAAGGCCGAGAAGCTCAATCCCGAACAGGAAGAGCAACTCAATAAATTAGCGGGCGAGCTGCAAGAGCAGGCACAACAACCACCGCCCCTGAGCCAGGAGGTGGTCCAGGAAGAGCAGAAAAAAGAGAAGGACCAGCAGCGCCAACGAAAGAAGGATAGAAAGAAGCCACGCCACACGCCGCCGGTGCAGTTGGAAAGGCGGACCGAGATTTTGGAACCCGCAGATAAGTTCTGCCCCCACACCGGCAAACCGAGGCCCAAGATCGGCCAGGAGATCACGACGGAGTATGAGTTTGAGCCGGCCAAGCTGATCATCAAAGAGACGGTGCGGCCCAAGTATGGGCAATGCGGGCAGGACTGTTGCCAAGGAGTCGCCATCGCGGAGCTGCCGCCCCGATTGCTCCCGCAGAGCAAGCTGGGTTTGGGACTGGCGGTGTTTCTTTTGCTGAGCCGCTTTGACGACCACGTCGCCTATTACACCCTGGAACGGAATTTCCGGGAGCGCTTTGGGGTGGTGATCCCGCGCCAACAGATGGTGCAGTGGGTGGAAAAGATCGCGCACCTGCTGCTGGTTATTTATTGGGCGATCTGGGAAGAAATGAAAGCAGGCGGCTACCTGCAGATCGACGAAACACCGGTTAAAGTTCTGGATCCGGAGGTCCAGGGCAAAGCGGCGAGGGGATATCTTTGGTTCTACTCCGTGCCTGGTGGGGATGTTTTCCTGGAGTTCTGTGAGGGGCGGGGTCGGGAGGGGCCGGAAGCTCGACTCAAAGGTTTTGCGGGCACGATCCAGAGCGATGGCTATAACGTCTACGAGTCGCTGCGGCGGCAGAGCGGGGGTGCGCTCAAGCGGATCGGCTGCCTGGGCCATTCCCGGCGGATGTTTTACAAAGCACTGGAGGAGTCGATCAGCGAGGGGTTGTGGTTTATTCTCAAGATCCGGGAGCTCTACCGAATCGAGGATAAGTTGAGGGACTGCACCTTTGAGGAACGCCACCGCGCGCGGCTGCTGGGCGCACCGGTGCTATGGCGGGAGATGAAGCGGCGGGCTGAACAGTTGAAGAACAACCCGCGGGTTCTGCCTGCCACCACGCTGGGCAAAGCGGTGCGCTACTTTCTCAACGAGTACACCGCGATGGCCGGGTATCTGCGGGATGGCCGCTTCGAGATTGACAATAACTTAGTCGAAAATGATGTGAGACCCTCTGCGGTCGGCCGCCGCCGGTGGCTCTTCATAGGCCACCCGGATGCGGGCTGGCGCAGCGCCGTGGTATATACAATCATCCAGAGTTGTCGGCGGCGGGGCATCAATCCTCAGGAATATCTGACCGACGTGCTCAAGCGGCTACCCTCGATGACCGCCCAGCAGGCTCGAGAACTTGTGCCCAGCCGCTGGAAGCCCTCATCCCCAGCGTCCGGGAGTCAAAAACCAGACGCGGCGCAGCCATAGACTGATACCAGCGGCTGGTTCACTCCGCCCCCACGCATCGTCGCGAGCCCACGTCCCGCCCGCGCCGCCGTGAACGCACCACCATTGACGCATACAGAACAACCCTGCCCTTCC
>Ga0209514_10001647_pt1 | contig 37410 bp, 43 predicted proteins | sample Subgrocontami58m_FD_187452 | JGI IMG/M metagenome (GOLD analysis project Ga0209514, IMG submission 187452) | Subsurface groundwater microbial communities from S. Glens Falls, New York, USA - GMW37 contaminated, 5.8 m (SPAdes) (version 3) | ecosystem: Environmental > Aquatic > Deep subsurface >...
AGTGGACGATAGATGCGTCACCGCCGCGAGTTTCCTGTCGGTGTCTTCCACCCAACTATATATGGAGGTCCATCTGGGTGCCTTGAATTCTCCTGAGAGCCAACTGCGCATATTCGGGACTCAGCTCATAGCCGACCCAATGTCGTCCCGTCTGAAGCGCCGCGATGGCAGTGGTGCCGCTGCCCATGAAGGGGTCGAGAACCAGGTCGTTCCGGAAGGTGTACAGTTCAATGAAGCGTCGGGGCAGCTCGATTGGGAAGGGTGCAGGATGGCCCACCCGAGAGGCAGACTCCGGCGGGAACTCCCAGACCGAGAGGGTCGCTGCCATGAAATCCTCGGCCCCGATAGTCGACGCTCCCTGCCGCACGCGGCTGAATCTGCCTTTGGAGAAGCACAGGCAATACTCGTGAATATCACGAATGACGGGGTTGGCGGGCGACCGCCAGCTCCCCCATGCGGAACTGCCGTTGGCGCCTCTGCCCTTGCGCCAGATGATCTCCCCGCGCATCAAGAAGCCCACGCCCAGCATACGCTCGGTGACCAGATGGGAGAGCGGAATATAGGGCCGCCGACCCAGGTTGGCGACGTTGACCACGGCGCGGCCTCCAGGTTCCAGCACTCGATAGGTTTCCGCGAACACCTCCTGGAGGCTGTTAAGGTACTCCTCGAAGGGAGCGTCCGAGTCGTACTCCTTGCCGACATGGTAAGGTGGCGACGTGACCATGAGGGCTACGCAGTTGTCAGGGAGCTCCTGCATGTGCGTGGCAGAGTGGACGAAAAGCTGGTCCAACACCAGGCTGGCGTTGAGGGTCCTGTCGTAAGTTTCCTGTACGGGAACAAAGCGGGAATAAAACGGAGTTGAATCGTGGCGGGCTTGAGGGCGGTGTGTCGCGGAGTCTGCGGGTTCCGACTCGATTGTCACAATAAGGCAGCAGCGGGCTACTGCTTCCTTTCTCGGTAGTGACGCTCGATCCAGGGTCCGTGCTGACTGGCCTGGATTTTGCGGGCAAACAGCAAGGCGACGATGTTTTCCGGTAATGTGGCCGGGTCTCCGGTTGCCAGTATCAGCCTTAATTGTTGTTCAAGAGGGACAGGGGGCGTCAATCCCAGGACGGCAACATGAAACACGCCGCTCAACTGAAACCGGTAGACCGACAGGTCGTTGTCCCAATGCTTCTTTATCGTGCTCTGGGCGGTGAAATAGGCCCGTCTCGACACAGGCTCCGCTTGGAATTTAGAGACAATACAGAATGGCTCCGATGACTTTTCCGGTCCTCCTTCTGTTTCCGGGGATGGCATAAGGCCGGATTGTAGCACATCCGCCACAAAAGGAACAGGTGTACTACAGTAAAAGAGATGCGCACCAGTTGACATATCTATACATATGTACTAGTATATCTTCGCTTATGGACATAATGTCATCATCATTGCTGCGCCAAGACAAGGGGGTCAGGCCCATGACCACGATGCTCAACGAAGATTCGGTCACCGTCGCTCAAGCGGCGAAGCAGCTCGGCGTGAGTCAACAGACCATCTGGCGATGGATCGAACAGGGCAAGCTTCCCGCCTACCGAGTGGGCGAAAAGCGCGTCCGCATCAAGAACGCCGATCTTGGGCGGGTTATCACCCCGGTGGTGCACGGCGAGAAAGGAGCAGGTATGGCTCAAACTGAACGTCTGGCGCTGGGACCCCTGACTGCCGCAGAGCGGAAGCAAGGGTTGCGCGCCATCGAGCAGGCGCAACGACTGCAAGCAGAAATGCTTGCGCAACGTAAGGGCAAACTCTTCGGTTCCTCGAACGAGGTGCTGGATGAACTCCGAGACGAACGCACCCGCAGCTTGTCATGATCTGTGTTGATGCAAGCCTCGCCGCCAAATGGATCATCGCTGAGGAGTATTCTGACAGGGCTTTGGCGTTGTTGGCGACATGGATAGCGGACGGCGAGCGCATCTGTGCGCCTTCCTTCCTTACCATCGAAGTCACCAACATCATTCGGCGCAGGATGCTGCGTGAGGGCGTGACGCTGCCCCAGGCCCAGCGGCTCCTACGTCAATTCCTGGCCTTCCCGATTACCCCGGTCGCTCCTGCTGGACTGTATGAACGTGCGTTAGCGTTGGCTGAGGAGCATCAGTTGCCCGCCGTGTACGACGCTCATTACGTCGCCGTAGCCGAGTTGTTGGAGTGCGAGTTGTGGACGAATGATAGGCGGTTGCTCCGTGCACTGGACGGAAAGCTGCCCTTCGTGAAGTGGATCGGTGACCTGCCATGAACGCCGAGCGACTAAACCAAAATGACCCGCGTATCCAAAAGGCGGTGAAAGAGCTGCAAGGCCTGATTCTGGGCCGTTACCCCCAAGCGATCTTCGACGTAGCTACGGAAGAAGACCCAGACGGTATCTATCTCAGGGCAACAGTTGACGAAGATGTTGATGACGTGCTGGATGTGGTCATGGACCGGCTGTTGGAATTTCAAGTGGAACAGAACCTGCCAGTCTACGTCATGCCTGTGCGTCCAATCGAAAGTGTATTAGCCCGATTACATCGTCCAACGCCAAAGTTGAGGCCGAGGATAGAGATTGAAACGCCGTTGTCGACGCCGTGAAGTTTGAGCTTTCCCTCGGACTGGCTCAGGGTTGACTAGCAGTCCAGGATCAATGGCCTAAACTTGCGGACCTGTTTGATCAGGTAATTGCCTAAGCGAGCGTCACTCGGCTTGCTGAGCTAAGGTAGTTGGCTAGCATCCGGCGGAGATTGCCTACAACTTTGTCTCCCACCTTATAGATGAAGTTTCCTGGGCCGAAGGCGCTGTTGGCTTATTCCATTGCCTCAAGCAGCGAAGGGGCAAGGAGTACCTCTCCTGCCGGAGAGATTGCCACGAACTCCCCTTTGTGCTCGTTCTCCAAGTGTTTACCGTGCTGTTCGTACAGTCTATTCGAAAGGTCCAATCGTTCTTTGTTGTTGCTCGTCATAGTATTGATTTTAGCACTGCTGTCAAAAAGTTTTAGCCCATCGGGTCAGCGGCGGTGCCTATACCGTGATTTCGCTGGTATTTGATGACCCGTTGCATGAAGGCATGGGTCCATGCTCGAATAGGATACTGACCGCTTTCAATTGCTCTGATGTCTGCCAGCGAGATGCCCAGTTCTTTCGCTACCTGATTTTGGGATAAGCCGAGGTCTTTTCTTGTCTTCCAAAACCAGAAGCCGTCCAGCGTTTCCTTTGCCCTGAGCGCTGGTGGGTTTTTCAAAAAGGTTCGCTTTAGGATTGCCTGCTGCATAGTCGGGGGAGTATACCACAACAATCATGGCTGGCTTAGAAAATAGCTTCAAATTGGAGGCTTGACAAGACCTATAGGTCGTCAGGCTCCAGATGGTCTGTAGCTGCACCACGATCCGCCTATGTTCTTTTCGTGACAGCTCCAAAATGGTCCCTTTCTCCCCTGAACGAGGACCATCGCGATGTGATGCACTCCGCATTCGGGCGGAGTGTTGTTATCAGACTCGGCTAGAGGTAGCTTATCGGCCTTCATCAGCTTGGCATAGGTGCCCTGAGCGTAGGCAAGTGCCGCATCAATGCCTCCGGGGTCTTCAACGGTGACGGTGACCTTATGAGTACCATCTGTGCTCATGGTGATTTCGTAGGTTGTACGATTCACTTTGCAATCACCTCCTCTCGCGAAGCTTTGAGGTAGCGATATAGGGTAGAGCGGCCAACCCTGAGGGTTGAGCAGATGTCAGAAATTGAAGTCTGCTTGTTGTTGTAGAGCGATTGGGCTATCGCCACTTTCTCGGGTGTATTTAGACTTGGTGCGCGTGGATGTCCGCCAATTCTGCCGCGAGCTCTTGCTGAGGCTTGTCCAGCTAGCGTTCTTTCACGAATGAGGTCACGCTCGAATTCAGCGAGTGCGCCGAAGACATGAAAAATGAGCTTGCCGCCACTAGTGGTGGTGTCCATGCTTTCGGTGAGGCTCTTGAAGCTCACATGATTTGCCTCAAGGGTACGAACGGTGTCAATGAGATGTTGAAGGGATCGGCCGAGTCGGTCTAGGCGCCAGACCACCAGGGTATCGCCTGGTCGGGCAAACGAAATGGCCTTAGCTAGGCCCGGGCGGTCAGTTTTGGCTCCGCTGGCAATGTCAGAAAATATCCGGCCGCAACCGGCTTTTGTTAGGGCATCCTCTTGGAGGTTGAGGGTTTGGTCTTCTGTAGAAATTCGCGCATACCCAATTTGCATAGGCCGGGAGATTGTCCCATAACCGAACAGTCGTTTCAATAGGGAGATTTTGATTACGAGATGGGTAGGGGGACAAAGGTCCAGTCATTGACGGCCGAAAAGTTGGAGATACGGAAGAGTGTCCCGATACTACCCGTTTGAGAGATCCCATCGATAAGCAGTGTGTTGGTGGTCTACGATTATGTCAGTGACTAACTGGTCAGGGAAAATGTCAGTTGATGAAAGGACTGACTTCGACCATCAAGGAACAAGCGAGACTACAACTGCTCAATGGTGTGCTGGAGCGGCGAGGCGAGAGGCGAGTTCTTCCAGCTTGCGGTCATCGTGACCGGCCAGGAGCTCCGCAAAGTAAGCCCTGACCAGTTCTGGGTCCTTGATGGCCTGAACGCGAATGTCTCGTGCCAAGCGCGATACCACGTTGTGATAGGCTCCTAGGAAGAGCACACCCAGTTCTCCCTCTTTCAATGTCGCATTGATGGTCGCTGCTATGAACTCGTCCCGTTGCTCCAGGAGGCGGTCTCTTTGCAGTTGGCGGGGCTCGGCAGTCTGCTGGTCCTGAGTGGTCGGGTTTTGCTGAACAGCGGTGCGGATACTCTCGTGCTCTTGCAACAGGAGAGCCGGGTCTTCCGTCTTGCGGAGCTCCGCTCCCCGGCGGGCCAGGTCCCTGATGAGTTGATAGTTGCTACTGCCTCTCTCTGCTGCCTTCTCCATGACTCGCCTGCCTGTCTCGCCGTCGGCGGCCATGCCGTCTTGGTACACCTGCACCAGGTTGGCATCCAAGCCATTGAGACAAGACGCGATGCTTTCCCAGAATCTACGCACGGCCACTGTGTGCATTTCCCAACGCTTTTTTCCGGCCACTGCCGCGCTCTGGCGCGCGAGCGTTGCCCCGGCGCTGCCCATGTCCGCCTCGTCGTGAATGATGGGGACGTAAAGAAGCCGCCTCACCTCGGCAATGTGGTCCTTTCCCGAATCGCCTGCCTGAAGTGTTCACTCGTTACCTGGAAAGTCTCCAGGTCGGAGGAAGCAGAACCCTCCTTACTACAAGTTACAAACTCCCGAATAGCGCACATCGATGCCTGTCGACAGACCGCCTCGATGTCCGCTCCGGTCATGCCCTCTGTTGCGGTTGACAGCTCCTCCATGTCCACGCTGCCGGCCAACGGCTTATCGCGGGTGTGGACCCCAAAGATGGCCCGCCGCGCGTTTGCATCGGGCATTGGAAGGGCTATCTGGGTATCGAACCTGCCGGCCCTCAGCAAGGCGGGATCAATGATGTCCGGCCGGTTGGTGGCAGCAAGCACGAGAACCCCCTTGAGCTCCTCCACACCATCCATCTCCGTCAGAAACTGGCTCACGACGCGCTCGGCAACCTGGGATTCACCGCTGGCGCCCCTGACCGGGAGCAGGGCATCTATCTCGTCGAAGAAAATTATGCAGGGGCTCGCCTGCTTTGCCTTTTTGAATACCTCCCTGATGCCCTTCTCGGACTCGCCCACCCACTTCGAAAGGAGGGCCGGACCTTTGATGGAGATGAAGTTCACCCCACTCTGGCTGGCCACAGCCTTGGCTAGAAGGGTCTTCCCCGTGCCGGGAGGTCCCGTCAGCAAAATGCCTTTGGTCTGAGTCGCCTTGGCCCGCTGGAATACCTCCGAATACGTGAGCGGCCACTGAATGGTCTCAATGAGGACTCGTTTGGCCTCTTCCAGACCCCCCACGTCATCCCACGTTACGTCAGGTATCTCGGTAAAGACCTCCCTGATGGCCGAGGGTTCCACCTCTTTGAGCGCCTCTAGGAAATCATCCATGGTGATCTCCAACTGCGAAATCAGCTCATAGGAGACGTGGCCGGCGTCGAGATGGATGTCGGGTAAGATCTTCCGTACGGTGGTCATGGCGGCCTCGCGGCACAGCGCTTCCAGGTCTGCCCCCACAAAACCATGAGTGATTTCCGCTAGTCTCTCCAGGCTCACCTCCGATGTCAGAGGCATCCCCCTGCTGTGAATCTGGAGAATTTCCAACCTTCCGTTCCTATCGGGGACACTAATGCCTATCTCCCTGTCGAACCTCCCCGGCCTTCTCAATGCCGGGTCTAGCATGTCGGGTATGTTGGTGGCTCCAATGACGATTACCTGGCCGCGCGACTTGAGGCCGTCCATGAGGGCCAGAAGCTGGGCTACCACACGGCGCTCCACCTGTTGGTCTCCCCGAATCTCCTCCCGCTTCACGGCAATGGCATCAATCTCATCAATGAAGACAATCGCCGGCGCCTTCTCGGATGCTTTGTCGAAGATAGCCCGAAGATGCGCCTCGCTTTCGCCGTAAAACTTATGAATGACCTCAGGGCCGCTGACCTGGAAAAAGGCGGCGTCCGCCTCTTCAGCGATGGCCCGGGCGATGAGGGTCTTGCCACAACCCGGCGGTCCATGCAACAGGACCCCTTTGGGGGCCTCTATCCCCAACCGCTCAAAAAGCTCTGGGTACTTTAAGGGAAGTTCTATCATCTCCCGTATCTTCAGGAGCTCTTTCCGCAGCCCCCCAATGTCCTCGTAAGTGGTCCCGCTCTTCTCCGCGGCCGACGAGCCGTTGCCCTTTACTTTGATAAGAGTGCGGGCCCCAACCACCGCGACGACCCCTTCTGGGCTGACCTCGCGCACCGAGAATTCCTGATAGCGGGTTCCAAGAAGCGTGGCGCGTATCCGATCGCCTGGTGTGACGGGCAGACCCTCCAGAACTCGTCCCAAGTACTTTGCATCGTTACCTGACACAAACGCCCGAGACGCCGTGGCGGGAGCGAGGACTAAGGCGGTGGCCTCTCGGAAGGTGGTTGGCCGAACTTGCACCGGGTCCCCCAGACCGACCTGAGCATTCTCCCGGGTAATGCCGTCTATTTGGACGGTCCCCCCGCCCCGAGCCTCCGGATAACAGGGCATGACCCTGGCAGCCGTAGCCTTCTTGGCCACCAATTGCACAATATCTCCCACTTGGACCCCTAGGGTGGCCATATCCTGGGGGTCCATTCTGGCCACTGCCCGACCGGCGTCTTTTGGCAATGCCTCGGTGACTGTGAAGGTTAAGGGTTCTCCGCCATCTGCTGCCATGCGCTGTCGCTCCTTGAAATCAACCTGCTCGGGCCTACTTTTTAGCCATCTTTATCTCCAGGATACCGTTCCGATAAGAGGACTCCAGAGTCTCCGGTTGGACGAAGGCCGGCAGCAGAATTTCTTTCAGATACTTCCTGTCCCTGCTCGCCGCAGCTATCTCCAAAATATCGCCCTCTACCCGTAACCGGATGTCTTTCTCGTCGATGCCGGGAAGCTCCGCTATCACCACCACACGGTCTCCTTCGTCCAGCACATCCACCAGGGGCTCCCGGGTTTCCGTCACCTCTGGGCCCCGCCCAGTCTCACGAATGTTGCCAAACTGCTCAATGACTGGCTTGCCACCCAGGCCAACCCTCATGGAGAAGCCATAGACGCCCTGGAGCTTTCCCCCCAGAGCCTCAGATTTGCCCGTCTGGGTGAATTCCTCGGTATCGGCTTCGGCCATCTTAGAAATAAGATCGACGAAAGTCCCAATACCCTTGAACAACCCCCCGAGTCCGAGATCGGCGCTGACCTCGCCCTTCTGTCTTTCCGGTCTCATGGAAATCCCTCCTGTTCTGCGGTTCGAAGTCGCAATTTCCCGTTGCAACTCATCTAGCTTTAAGTTGATGATGGGAATGGGCTTGGTGAGGCCACTCTCCCAGCGCCACACTGTCTGAAGGGAAACGCCAAGCAACTGAGCGAACCGTTCCTGGGATAGCCCGCAGCGTCTCCGAAGCTCTCTAATACGTCTTGTTTCCATGAACCATATCCAGTCATGTGGTTGTCATACTCCAAGATAAAGCATGTTTAAACATCTGTCAATACACGTGGCTCAAAACTGTTTACTCACTCGGCACGGCAGGCTAAAGCCCGCCGCATAAGGCTCACACACCGCAGACTTCAGTCTGCGGTGACAAAGGAACCTACGCACCACTGCCGACACTTCCGGGGTTGCTAAACACTCACGTGGCTCGAACGTGGCATTTGGAAACGCTCTGTGTCGGAGTATGGGCTTCCCTGCGAGAACGGTGTGGGGACGCAGGCCTAGTGGCGTACTTCCAAATCGGAGGAGCTTGCCCTCTTCTCGGCGAGGTCCGCCAGCAGTTGCAATAACTCGTGGCTACTGCTGCTGATGCTCTCACTGGTTCCGCCCGTCAAGGCTTCTCTGACTTTCGATATCGCTTCGGTCACCTGCGGTGTTGGCAAATCTTCATGAGCGCTCGCCAGCTCCTTCAGGGCTATTTCTGCGGCGGCGATGGCGTTGGCAGCCCGGATCCTGGCCTCGATCTCCTGTCGCCGCTCCAGATCCTGATTTGCACTCAATTGAGCTTCTTCGATAAGGCGATGGATCTCCTCCCGGTCAAGAATCTTAGTGGATGCTGTCTTCACCTGTATTTCGTTGCCAGCCAACAGGTCCTTAGCAGAGATGTGCACGATGCCGTCCACATCGGCCTCGAACGCGACTTCTACCTTAGGCACACCCTTGGCTGCGGGCGGAATGCCGGTGAGCTGAGATCGCCCTAACGATATGTTATCCACTGCCAGTTCCCGCTCACCCTGAAGGATATGGATATCCATACATGCTTGACCATCCTGCGCGGTAGTGAAGATGCGCCCCTCCGAAGCGGGTAGCGGTGTGTTTCTTGGTAGTATCCTGGCCATGAGGCCTCCCTGTGCCTCAACACCAAGGGAAAGGGGGAGAACGTCGAGCAGGGCAACTTTCTCAATAGCGCCGATCAGCATGCCAGACTGGATGGCCGCGCCTATGGCGACAACCTCGTCGGGGTCGATGGAACGGTAAGGCTCCTTTCCGAGCACCGTTCTGACCAACTCCCGCACCGCAGGCATCCGGGTTGCGCCGCCCACCAGGAGCACCCTGTCGATTGCCTCCGGCGCGAGGCCGGCGTCCCGCAGGGCCTGTTCCACGCACACCACCATTCGGTCTCGCAGGTCTGCCGTGACGCGCGCCAGTTCCCCTCTGGTTAGGTCCATTTCCAGACCCCTGTCTTCTCCTAAGCCCGGCAAAGGAACGCGTACCACAGCCAGTTCCGACGAGGAAAGCTGAATCTTGGCTCTTTCCGCTGCCTCTCGCAGCATTCGCCTGGGTCCAGGCTCCGTTGGGAACTCGGCCCCATGGAGCCTTCTGTACTCCTTGGCCAGACGGTCCATCACCCGGCTATCGAAGTCGTCCCCACCCAGCCAGCTATCTCCACTGACGGCCCTGACTTCAAAAACTCCATCACCCAGCTCCAGGACGGATATATCGAAGGTGCCCCCGCCCAGGTCCCAGACCAGGACCGTTTGGGCATCTTCGCGCTGTAGGCCATAGGCCAGGGCTGCTGCCGTGGGCTCGTTGATCAGCCGCATTACTTCAAGGCCAGCGAGGAGGCCCGCCTCTCTGGTTGCCTGCCGGTGGCGATCGTTGGCGTACGCCGGCACCGTGATGACGGCCCGGTCGATTCTTTCGCCCAAACATTCCTCGGCGTCGGCTTTGACCTTCCGGAGAATAAGGGAGGAGATTTCCTGGGGCGTGTATTCCTTATCTGCGACTCTCACTCTATAGCCGGAGCCCATACGCCTCTTGATAGAGAAGACCGTACCATCAGGGTTTATCGTGGCCTGCCCTTTGGCAGGTTCACCCACTAGGGGTTCTCCTCCGCCGGTAAAGGCAACCACTGAGGGTGTCAGATGCTGGCCCTCGGCATTGGGTAGAACCCTGGCCCGCCCATCCACGATGGCGGCCACCACGGTAAACGTGGTCCCCAGGTCAATTCCGACTGCTCTCGCCACGCTGGGTCCTTATTCTCCTGAAACAGGCTGCCCTCCCCCTGTGAGAACCCCGGGCGGGGGTCCCTCCAGGGGTTGGGAAGCCTCGCGCGATCGCAGTTCTCTGTACCGGATATTCTGGTCCCATTCCTTCATGACGCCATAATTCACCATGGTCTCCATTCCCGCCAGGGCAGCCCTCAGATTAATGCCAATGAGCGGAACACCAGCAAGTGAAATGATGATGTCGGCGTTTATCACCACGCCGCGATCAAACACCCGGTCCAACAAATCCACTAGCGTGGCCTGAGGCCGATCCGCGTATTCCATAGGTGTCCGTTCCGCTGTCATTAGCAGAAGCTGTACGGAGGTAGCGGACCAGCCAGGCGTACGGAAAAACCGTCCATTTTACTCACTTTTTCCAGCTCCGCTTCCAGGTCAGCGTACTTTGCAGCCGACACCAGACACGAGAGGTTCATGAGCATCTGGCGCTCCGGCTCGCCTTCTTTCGTCTTTTCAACCTTGACGTTATCCACACAGCGGGCTATTAGCTCGTACAATGATTTGCATTCCTCTGCCGCCTTGGTTTCAATTTCCTTCTTCAGCAGCCTCTCCAGCTGCTGGCGGTACATGTACGCAAGGCCCCGCGGCTTAGACCGTATTTCTTCCTCTAGTCTCGCGATGCCCGGACTGGACCCGGCCACCTGCTTGCTGATGAGCTGCGGATCCCAGAAAATCTGGAGTCCATATTCGGCCTTGCCGGTGAGAGCATTCAGTTTTGCTTTGAGCCAATCGTGTTCCGCGTCCAACCACGCCACCAGATTCTCCTCGGCATCGCCCTGCTTCGCCATGATGATGGTATTGAAGGTCAGCGGTAGCACCATGCCCCACCGCTTCCAGGCAACAGCTACCACTTTGTGGTGGGCCAGGACACAGGCCGCAGCAACCTCCGGGTCCTGAGACTCATAAGGTTGCGCTCGGCAGTGGTGGACGAGGGCACATAGGTCGTTAAACACAACAGTATGGACCTCGCGTTGGTCAATGCCGATTGGTCCAAAGCTAACCGCCTCGCTGGCCCGAGCAATGCAATAGACATAGCGGTCAGTCTGCTCCTCGGCGCCTGCCGCCTGGTCAGCAGATAGCTCCTGAGTCTGTGCACTCCGTTCCATCGCCAATCTCTCCGTCGCTAACGTACCGACTGAGTTTCTTCCCAGCGGCCCGGGTTCAGCATGCTATCAAGCAGATCGTCCACTACCCTGTCCAGGCCATCCCTGACGGCCTTTACCGATTCCGTGATTCCTATCTCCAGCTTTATCTTCTCGATGGCGCCATCAAGATCCATCAGGGCCTCCCCCAACCTCTCTATCTCTGGCTCGGTCAGGCTACCGGCTTCCATGCGCTTCAACGCCTGGAGGCGTAACGCCTCCTTAATAATCTCAACAAGAGCGACGACCAAGCCCAGCACGCCGTTCTTGAGGTCTTTTTCGTCAATGTCCAGGATCATGGGCCTTGCGTCTCCGCTATTGCTAGGCGTTCCTCGGTGTCATGGCGGCCATGCCGACCTTATCCATGTCCAAGCTTCTGCACGCGCACCTCTAACACGCCATTACGACATGTTGCCCGCAAGCTGGAAGGTTCAAGTTCAGCCCCTAAGCGGATCTCTTTTCGATAGCTCCGCCGCGCGGTGGCCTTAGATGAAAGACTCACAAGGCTCCCTTCTACTTTCAGATCCAGCTCCTCCAGGCTGATACCAGGCACATCAGCTACGATGGTAACCTCTTGCCCCTCGTCGAAGACGTCAACGGGCGGCTCTGTCACCTCTACCTCTGGAGCGGCGCGGGTTGGCCCTCCCGCTTTCCTTCTTTGTGACCTTCCCAGGGTGCCCACGTGAAATTCCTGCTCTCCCAGGAGGCCATGGGTCCGAATGTGCCCCGTAATACTGGCTCCCCCTTGCCGCCACTCCTCGTCGGACAGGACCTCCTTGCCTCCGGCCTCTTTGAGCTTTTCCCGCAGCGCTTCCAGGCCACCCTTGAGCTCCTCTGGCGAACTCAGGAGATCCCCCAGGTCGAGCTTGAACCCCAGGATGTTCAGGGTTCCGCTAAGGAGGCCGGATAGCTCTGGTTCCTTTTCTTTATCACTCTTGGTCATGGGGTTCCCCTTCACTTTCTTGTTGAATCGCCCGCATGGTGGCGCCTAGCACTTCAATGGGGAAAAGCACTGGGCAGGCCGCGGCCCAAGCCACACGGTACGCGACGCCATGTTTGGCGAACGTCCGGATCCTTGTGGATTCAGGGGGCAGGCCCGCTCCTAGGGGCACGGATAACAATCCGAACGCCCGCCGGATGCTTATTCGGTTGGTATTTTTCATAGGGGTATCGGCATCTTCTCATGGCCGTTCCGCGACGGCGCTGCCACTCGAACTCCGCTTCCCTGCGGCGCGCCCACCGTGCCCGCCCACTCCGGCAGCTTGGTCCCGGCGGGGAACTCCAGGCCGTACATGGCCGCCGTCTCGAAGGACGCCAGGGCAGCCCTGATCTTGATGCCCAGGAGTTCCACACCGACTACCGCTACGGTGATATCGGCATTGATTATCAGGCCCTTGTCCAGAATCCGGTCTATGACATCGGCCAGAGTGCCGCTCATGTCCTTTTGCAACGCCATCTGCGATTCCTTTCTCTTGCGACAGGCCCTAGGCCCCCTCAAATCCGGGCTGATTGGTCCCCCACCAACGATGCCCGATTGAGGATCACTCCTTCGGACTCCTCCCCTGTCTCGCACCGCAGCCTGCTCCGTCTTCGTTCAAACCTCAGCAGGCCGCCGCAGTCATTCAGGAGCACTTCGTAGTCCCCCAGCACGTCGCTGCTGGTGGGGATCCTGGACATCTCCAGCATTGCTACCCCGACGTGCCAGCCCTCTTCGTCCTCAAAAGCCCGGGTGATGGCCACCGGCTTGAGCCCGGTGGTGTCCGCCAACTGCTTCTTGGCCCGGTCCAAAACTTCTGTCATCTCCATGCCTCGGCACCTCAACTCTCTTCTTTAATCTGACTCGGCAACTACCGCTGTCCGCCACGTTGAGCCTTCAACTCCCGAATGGCGTTGAGGCGTTCCAACAACGCGCTTTCCTCTTCCTCATACTCCTCCTCTCTGAGATCGCCCGCCTCATACCGCGCTTGGAGCTCCAAGAGCCGACCCCGCACACTCCCTTCGTCGAAGAGCTCCCGCTCCGCCTCTTGGGCCAGGGTCGTAGCCAGCCACTGGACGAGGCTCGGCCCTCCCAAGGTGAGCAGGTCAAAGAGAAGAAAGCCCATCTGCGCTCTCACTCACAGCTCTTGCCAATTCACGACGATGTTGACGAAGTTGTAAGGGGCTACCGGCCCAACGTACCTGAAAGTGATCCTTTCGCCTCGCTCCTCGTCCAGCGTGGCTACGGCCTGGTCGAACTCGACCTCTTCGGCTTTGTCAACCAGGAACGCGACATTAGCGATCATCCTGTCCAGGATCACAGGGTTTTCTACACAGCTACGAGCCAGCCGTCGCAACGGTGTGATGATGCTTGCTGCCTCGCCGTCCTTTTTCAGTTCCAGGGCCTCCTTAATCATTTCGCCAAGGCGGCTTCGGTCAGAGTGGGATGCCTGGGCCGGCTTAGCGGCCAAGGCATCCCGCAGCTTCCGCAGCCTCGGGTTCTCTGCCAGGATTTCATCGAACAGGAGTTTCTCATCTCTCCAAAGGGCCTTAAGGCCCAGTTCGACCTGCCCTTCCATCTCTGTCAGGAGACCTTCGAACTCCCCTTTCCGCTTATCAAGGAGTTTCTGAATGTCCTTTTCCGGCGCGGTCCCTTTTGCTACGGTCCCGAAGCGTACCGGCAAGAGCGTGAACTCTCTGAGCACCCTTTCCTGGACGCGCTGGTGAGCCAGCATGTAGCTCCTGTTGCTTGGATATTCTGTGAGGGGAGAATCGCTGACCACCGCTGCCAGGCCATCCCAAGACAGCGTGTGCACCGTAGTATGGGGGTCGCCCACGGCCGGGGCATCGTCGAAGGTATGCTCCCCGCGAGATCGGATAATGGCGTAGAGGTATTTCCCCACAGGAGTCATCGCGTTAAGCCACCCCCTCGGACTTCCCAAAACGGGCGGCTTCAATCTCGGCGCCGCCTGATCCCTTGATAGCAATAAGAAACATAGGTTCTCCGGAGCGTCCCATGAGTGCACGGCCTTGCGCATCCTGTGGCCCTGCGTCCTGCCGCTGGCAGCATTGCAGCAGGAGTTCGGAAGCCTGCCTCACCTCTTTGAACCTCGCACTAGAAAGGTGGTCTTCCAGGTCCGGGCTACGGAGCGTCTCAGCGGCGAGCCGCCGATATGCCTGCCTCACGGCAGCTTGGGATAGCGCCCCTGTCAGTTGCAGGGCCTGTCGGGCCTCCTCTATTTGTTGCTGGGTAATGCGGGTTATTTCCACCATGTTGAAACTGTAGGGTGGCAGCGGGCTGAGCACCCGAAAACAGACTTCTGCTCCAACAAGCCGGTCCAGCTCCTGTAAGGCCCCATCAAACTCGTCCTGTCGCTGGCGGTCCACAAGAAAGGCTACGTTCATGACCAACTCATCGGAAATGAGGGGGTTCGGAGCCACGGCCAGGGCGAAGGGCTCCAGAGCGGCCAGCATGAGCTTCCGGTAGCGATCCCGACGCTGGTCCAGGTGCGCCTTCACCAATTGGCCCAGGCGCACTCGCTCTTCCTCGGTTGGCCCACCCTGACGGGTGGCAGCCTGCCTGGCGCGCACCACCTCTTCCGCCTGGCCTATCTTCTGAAGTATTTGGCCGACATCCCAGGTGGCAGCCACCTCTATCTGGACTTTGTCCTGAATAGACGCCAGGGCGCCCGTGAACTGCGCGCGGCCCTGAGCAAGCAGCTCTTGCGCGTCATGCGAGCTGTCCAGGACGGTCCCAAATTTTGCCGGCAGCACGGTGTGATCCCGCATGGCTTCCTCTACGGCTCGCTGATGGGCGAGCAGGCTTGTTAGGATCTCCTCTTTGGCCAGCTTCCCAAAGTCCTCGCCGTGGTACTCGCTCACCAAGCAGGCGAGGCCATCGTGGGCTACCGTGTACAGAGAGCTTGCGACATACAGTCCAGGGATGCCCAGGTCAACCCTGCCCGGGTCCCTTATAATTCCGTAAAGATAAGTACGACTCACTTGCCTGACTCCGCATCCATGCTGAGGCGGCTGCCGCCTTCCGGAACCACCCCTGCTCCATGACAGACTAGACAATAAAACCCTGTTTCGCTGTGGGGGTCCACACCCGTGCCAAGGCAATGGGGGCATTGAGGACTCGGCCCTTCAACAGGGTGCACTCCCACGCCGCCACAGGCGGTGCAGGTCTGCCGGCTGCTAGGATAGACGCCGGCGCCCTGGCAAAAAGCGCAGCGAACGTAGGGAGTCTTTACTGAAACGGTTCCTAAACCGCCACAGACGCAGCAGGTGGACAGGGCAGACATGATGCCGAAGCGGTCCCGGCCCTTCCCCTCGCAAAAGCCGCAGGTAACAGCTATCGTTTCTACAGCTACGGCCTCGCTCGTCCCTGCTCCTTTCCTTGCTCCCCTCCTGGGGGCCACCTTTCTCGCTGTCGTTGTCATCTCGCGACCTCCATTCCGCGCTATCCTATTCGTTCGTTGTTTCAGTAACGCCAAGTTCGGCCTCCCCTAGTCGCTCATAACTTCTGCCTGGCTCTTTCTTCTGCCCAGCGCCGGCCCGCTTGCTCCAAGGCGTAAGCCCGAAGGTCCACCGGTTTCCTGCCCAGCGCCCTGCCTCGCTCTATAGCCATCAGGCGCCGCGAAAGGGCGCATACCCCGGCCATGCCCACTCTCCGCGTTACCGTTTTCGCAGTCCCCTTCTCCTCTTCTTCCCGTCGCCCCGGATTATAAGGCTCCCAGTCCACCTCATCCTGCGGTGGTTCATTGTCATTGGCCTGGAGAGACACCTGCTGGCGGGAGAAGGGGCTGGCCTCCACCTGGCGGGGAATCCTGAGCCTTTCCTCCTCCGCTTTCCCGGCCTGAGCTTCCTGCTGCTTCTCCCACTCCGCGGCTGCAACCTCAAGGGCAGACGGCTGGCCGGCCTTCTTCCCGGTAATCCTGGCCTTTTCCCTAGCCAACGCCTGCCTTGCCGTAGCAGTCACAATCCGGCTACCTTGTCTTACCTGGCTGTCTTCTGACCGATTCACTGTTATTCCCCCAACGTCTCCCTTAGTATCCTCATCCTCGGGTCGTGACGACGCCCTTACCCCTACACCTCAGGCAAGGAAGATTGCTTTCGCGGGCAGCGCCCGTTCCTCGACAAGAGGGGCATGCCTCTATGGGCTGCTGGACGCCGACAACGCCTCTGCCGCCGCATACGGTGCAGGTGAGTCCCGAGCGGACGGGGACCTCACCCCTCCCCCTGCAATAGGCACAGACCGCGGCCGGGGGAGTAACCCTGACGACACCCTGCCCACTACATACGGGACAGCGGGAATGGGTCTTGGCAACCTCACCCGTTCCCATGCAGAAGGCGCAGGGAAACTCCTCGCCCTCCAGTATTGTCCCTGCCATGCCGCTTCTCTCCCCCTTCAATCGGTAAGGGCGCCACTCCATGCTTTCACCAGCTTCCCTTAGTAATCCAGAGTCATCTTTTTCCATCGCTGCTGGCCGTATTGACGGGCTGGCGCCGGTTGCTTTTCCCCAGCGCCGATGTCCGTCGAAGGCTCCCCAGAGGACATTGCCCGCTCTGTCTCCTGGTCCAGCTTGCCCATGGCTTGGCGGATTTCCGCTAGGTGCGCCTGGATGCGCCTCTGCCGCTGTTCCAGGCGCGCCAGTTCCTGTTCTAGCCTCTGCTTCTCCTTACCGAGCAGGTAGAGATCCAGATGCGCTGTCCCCTTTTGAGGGGGTTTAGTGTGGACCCGGGTGGTTATCGCTGTTCTCAGGTCGCTTAGACCTTTAGCGCTGGTAACGTCTTTCATCCCACCTCCTCAAGACATATTGCAGAGATGGCATCACGGCCTACTTTTCGGCCGGCGCAGGACATCGCGCGCGGTGGCGATGTCCCTTGACGTCCGGGGGGCATGTTCCGCAGCCCGATGATGTTGGAGACGCATCAGGCTGGTATAGACCTCTCCGCACCTCTCGCATCTGTGCTCTTTTGTTCGCTTTTCTGGCGGCATTTTCAATCCTCCTCAGCAGTGCTGGTCGATGAGCTGGCCCACTACCTCTTTCACCCTGGCAGTCTGGGCCTTGCTGCCCACCCTGGTGGACTCGGAGGCCAGGATGTCCAGGCACAACTCTCTGAAGAGGTTGTTTTGAGCGCTCGCCGAGCCACGCTGCACCTCCAGGGCCTTCCCCACCATGACGCAGCCCCGAATGGTCGGAGCAAACTCGCATACCCCAGCCTCCCTCAAGCCGCGCACAACCCGCACGATCCTCTCAGCATCGGCACGCTCAAGCCCGGTCTTAGCCTCCGTTATTGCTATCTCGGTCTCCTCGTCGAAATGCTCCAGGTCCAGCGTAACCATTCTGTCGCGCAGGGCATCCTGGCTCCGGTACACCCCGGCGTACTCCTCCGGGTTGCTGGTAAAGATAGCGGTAAAGTCCGGGTGGACCCTGAGATAGCCCTCCCCCTCCCTGGCCGCCGGCATGTCCAGCATCTTCTCCTGGAGCACTGCAAGCAGGGCGTTGTTGGCCTCAGGGCGGGAGCGGGTGAACTCATCGTAGACCAGGGTAAACCCATACTTGCAGGCCACGGTGAGACGGTTGTCCACCCACCTCCGGCTCATGTCTTCCTCGGTCTTGAGCACCGAGTGAATGAAGTTGTCAATCACCTTTGTCATCCGGTAGCCATATTCACCGCCCACCAGGTCGGAGGTGGAGAACTCTTCGTCACCATGGATCAGCACCACCGGGCGCCCAAGCTTGGCGGCCACGTGCATCGCCAGGGTCGTCTTTCCGGTCCCCGAAGCGCCTCTGAAATGGACAGGAAAGCCAGCGGCAAAGTAGGTCAGGGCGCGCTCTACAATGCCGCGCACAAAGGGCGTCTCTACAAAATTCGACAACGGCCGCGGCTCCAGCAACGTCGCCGCTCCCTCCATCATCACCATGGGCATCACCTCCTTAGGGGCTTTCAGCTTCGGTTTTTTGCACCCCTGGCTAAAGCCAGGGGCAATTCTTTTGTGCTGCGGGCTTTAGCCCGCAGGGGAAGGAGTTCTTGAACGCTCGCGAGTACCGCAACGCTAAATGGCGAAGTAGAGCAGGTCGCGTTTTTCCACCTTGCCGCGGTCCGTCAAACGTCTGACGACCCGGTTCATCTGAAACCTGCCCAGCGCCAACTCCTGTTCAAGGTCTGCGAGCCGGGCGCCATCGGGATGGCCGGCCAGGTAGTCGAAGGCGCGATCGGCCAAGATTGCCAGGGACCCGTCCTCCTCACCGTTGCCAGCGGTCTCCTCGACCGGGATCTCGATGGTCAACGCTGGAGCGGCCGGGGGGCCGCCTGCCTGATAAGAAGGCCCAGGAGCCTTGACGACCCTCGACGGGGCAGCCCTCTTCCTCTGCATAAGAGCGGTCAGGTTCTGCCAGGCATCCCGTGCCCCCGCGTGAGTGGCGGCCACTTCATGCATCCAGACCCTGACCTCACTGGTCCGGTCGGAACGCCCCTTGGCAAGCTCCGTCCGCAGTTGCTGCGCTGTACTGGTCCGGTCGGAATGCCCCTTGGCAAGGTCCGCCCGCAGCTCCTGTGTCATGGCGTGATGGGCGGCATCGATCTGGCTGAGCTGGGCCGCCACCCCGCTGGCCCGGTTGGAACGCCCCCTGGCAAGCTCCGCCCGCAGTTGCTGCGCTGTACTGGTCCGGTCGGAATGCCCCTGGGCAAGGTCCGCCCGCAGTTGCTGCGTCATGGCGTGATGGGCGGCATCGATCTGGCTGAGCTGGGCCGCCACCCCACCGGTCCGGTCAGAATGCCCCCTGGCAAGACTCGCCCGCAGTTGTTTCCCCTCACTGGCCAGGTCGGACCGCTCCTGGGCAAGACCTGACCGCAGCCGCTGTGTCATGGCGTGATGGGCAGCTTGTGTCGTCCGTGTCTGTGTGACGACCTCACTACGAAGAGACCCCAGAGCTGCTACTCTTGCCTCATAGGATGAGGTAATCTCATCCGCAAGGCTGTGCATGGCTTCCCGTGTTGGCATCTGTTGCCCCCTTTCATAATTTTTGTGTCATTTAGGAAGGGTTGTGAGTTTTTGCGCTCTTGCGACCACGGGCTGAAGCCCGTGGTATCTGCGGTATACAGGCCGCAGGCTTTAGCCTGTGGTGGCAGAACAGTATTTTCACAGCCTTGAAGTCTCCGGGTGGTCCCATGCGGACGTGGCCCAGGCCAGCGCCTCTTGAATGAGACCGGCCGTCTGTGCCCGCGGCGTACCAGATTGGGCAGGAGAGGGGAGCCCGGCTTGCCCGGTCCAGCCCCGCACAGGCCACCCGGAGGCGCAGCGCCTACCGCCTAGGCGGCCGCCGCCGTCAACCCCACAGCCTCGGCGTACTTGAGGAATGTGTCCACGCCGGCCACCACCACTCTGGCCTCGATGGCCAGAATCTCGATGCCAACCAAGCTGACACGGACCCAGGCGTCTACGACCACACCTTTGTCCAGGATGCGGTCCACCACCTCGGCCAGACTCGAAGATCCAATCGCTTTCTCTATCGCCACTGATTCTCACCTCCTATAGATCTTTTCCGTGAGCCTCAATTTCGGGGACGCAACGGGCTCCCAAATCGCGTCCACCGTCGCCCATATGAAGCCGGAACGACAGCGTCATTCTGCCAGGGGCCTCTAGGGACTCACAACATCCCAGGAGATACTTCTCAGCTATCCCAGTGGATCCATTTTGGGGATACCCACAGTACATCCCTGCGGATGTAGACTTTGCCGTATGCCCCCGTTTACTATCCTGTCAGGAACGGTCGTTGCACCCTGTTGTCAACGCCGTATTATCCTCTCTGGGGTATCCAATGGATCACAGGGAGGGTATCCGTGGCGCAAAGGATGGGTGTGATGCAACAGACTTGCCCTTCAACCCGTTAACGTAAGGGTATGTCCGCGCAAGCGCGTAAATCCAAGCGCGCTTTCACTACCGTAAGAGCAGAGTCAGGCCACCATGAGGGTGGAGTCCGTTGGGTCGGCGGGTAATCGTGGCTTTCGGGGAAGCTGGGCTCTGCCGGAGCGCCCAATCTGCAGACCATAGGACGCAGGAGGAGGAGTTTCAATGGACAGGAATGCGCAACAGGAGTTACAGCACAGCGCTGCCTTTCGCCAGGAGTTAGCTTCGGAGCTGGCGCTGGCCCACACCAGCACGGTGGTGGAGGAGGAGCGCCGCTGGATTGCCGCGGAGGTCCACGACCGAATCGCCCAGAACCTGGCTGGGGCCTTTCAGCAACTCCAGAGCCTGGAATCGCTTTTAGCCGATGACCCTCCAGTACAACGTGTGGTGCTGCGCGCCTCGTCTCTTCTGCGCGAGGCCATCCGGGAGTGCCGGGACATCATGAAGGAGCTTCATCCGCCTGGCCTGGACGAGTTCGGCATTGTTCCCCTGATTGAGGAGGAGCTAAAGCAGTTCAGCGAAGATTCGGGGTGCGAGGTCCGATTCGTGGGCAACCGGCAGGTGAGACGGTCCGGAGCCATTGAAGTTGCCCTGTATCGGGTATTCCACGAGGCCCTGACCAACGCCAGGAGGCACGCTCACACCGCCAGGAAGGTGGTTGTCACCTTTGAACGGAAGGGGCAGTCGATCATTCTACACATTGAAGACGATGGCCAGGGTTTCGACGTCGCTGCCGCACGTCGGAGCGGGCATGTGGGAGGCCTGATGAGCATGCAGCGGCGGATCGAGAGCTGCGGCGGAACCGTTGAGATAATCAGCATCCCTGTACAGGGCACCAAGGTGACGGCGCGGGTTCCTTTCGGCCTGAGCCGAAACAATGCAGAGATTCAGGAGCTCTCCCATGCCTCCAGAGCTTAGGCTGCTCATAGTGGACGACCATCTGGTCGTCCGGGAGGGCCTCCGCTCCATGTTGCAGAGCGATCCCACCATCATTGTGGTGGGGGAGACCGGAACGGGAGAGGAAGCTATTGAACTGGCGCAGCAGCTTCAGCCAGAGGTGGTGCTCATGGACATTCAGTTGCCTGGCATGAGTGGCATTGAAGCGACGCGGCGCATTAAGGCGGTTCAGCCCAGCGTTGCCATCATCCTTCTGACCATGTACAACAGCAATATGTACGTGGTGGAAGGGATCCGGGCCGGCGCAGCGGGATACCTCACCAAAGATTGCTCGCGGGAGCTGCTGTGCCACACCGTCAACGCAGTGTTGGACGGGGGAAGCATGGTGACCGCCACCCTCCTTCATCACGCCTTCCAGGGGCTGGAGCGTAAGCAGGCGCCGCAGGAAGAGGACGGTCCACTAACGGAGCGGCTAACCATTCGAGAAGTGGAGGTCCTCCGCTTGGTGGCCCAGGGCTACCACAACAAAGACATCGCTTCGGAGCTGCACCTGGCGGAGGTTACCGTAAAAAAACACGTGCAGAGTATTATCGGCAAAATGGGCACGTCTGATCGTACGCAGGCCGCTATTGTTGCGTTCCGTCTGGGCTTGGTGGATTAAGGTGACTGATGAGGCCTAAAAGCCGTGAAAGCCCGTCACCCAGCGCCACTCCAACGGTTCATGGCATGATCCATCACGCGGAAAAGGTGCACAACATGGACACACCACTACGAGTTTTGATGATCTCGGACTCCGAAGAGGACGCTGCGCTGGTGATCGATGAACTGCAACGTGCCAGCTTCAACGCAGCCCTGACGCGAGTGGACGATCTGGAAGCCACCAGCGCCGCTCTGACCGCGAAGGTCTGGGATGTCGTTCTGGCCGATTCCGCGCTGGCGCACTTGTACGGCTCGGCGACGTTCGCCCTGCTGGAGCAAGAGATGCTAGAGCCGCCCCTCATTGTCCTCTCCGGGACTGAGGTCCCGCCGGAGGTCACAGCAGCCCTAACAGGCGGCGCCCGCGACTACATTCCAAAGGGAAATCTGTCGCGACTTACGCCGGCCATCGAGTCGGCGCTGCGAGAGACCAAGGAACGGGGCGGAACCGATGGCACAGAAGTGGCCCGGCGGGGCAACGAAACGAGCTTTGCCTACCTCCTCGACATTGCCGCCGATGCCATAGTCTCAACAGACCGGGACCTGCGCATCGTGCTATTCAATAAGGGGGCGGAGCGCATCTTTGGCTACCACCCCAAAGAGGTCTTGGGCACATCCTTGGAGCTCCTGCTGCCACCTCGCGATACCGATGCGGATAACCATCTCAAGCAGCTTTTCGCTAGCTCCTCGGAGACTCCCAGGCAGACGGGGGAACGCTGGGAGATGCTCGCGCGACGTAAAGACGGCAGCCAGTTCCCCGTTGAGACAAGCATCTCCCAGCTAGCCCAGGATGGCCAGACCGTGTTCGTCTGCATTTTACGAGAAGTCACCGAGCGAAAGCTGAGCGAAGAGCGGATCCAGCGCCAGGTGCGCCACCTCTCAGCCTTACGGTCTGTCGATGCGGCTATCACTTCCAGCTTTGATCTTCGGGTCACTCTCAGTGTGCTCCTTGACCAAGTCACCACTGCACTGCGGGTAGACGCCGCGGCAGTGCTGCAACTCGATCCCTTCTCCCAGATCCTGGGGTGCATCGCCGGGCGCGGGTTCCGCACTGACGCGCTCGTGCGCACGACGCTGCGCATTGGCGAAGGGCCCCCTGGTCGCGCCGCACGAGACCGCCGCGTGGTCCACCTACCTGACGTAGCCCGGCGCACGGACCAAGGAGGTCACGGCAGGATGCTGGTGGAAGAAGCGTTTGTCGCCTGCTACGCCACCCCCCTCATAGCTAAAGGGCAGGTGCGGGGGGTACTGGAAGTCTTCCATCGCGCGCTGCTGGACCCCGATGAGGAGTGGCTGAACCTTTTCGATGCCTTCGCGCAGCAGACGGTCATAGCCATGGATGCGGCCGGCCTGTTTGAGGACTTGCAACGGGCCAACGCGGAACTTGCGCTGGCCTACGATACAACCCTGGAAGGCTGGGCCAGGGCCCTGGAATTGCGGGATATAGAGACCGAGGGACACAGCCGGCGGGTGCCTGCAATGACCCTACGCTTGGCCCGGGCCGTGGGGATGAGCGAGGCGGAGCTGGTTCACGTCCGCCGGGGAGCGCTTTTGCACGACATCGGCAAGATGGGTATTCCTGACTTTATTCTGCTCAAGCCCGGCCCCTTGACGACAGAGGAACAGGCGATCATGAGCCGCCACCCGGTATACGCGTACGAGATGCTCCTGCCCGTCGACTATTTGCGACCGGCACTGGACATTCCTTATTGCCACCACGAAAAGTGGGACGGCACGGGCTATCCTCGAAGGCTGAAGGGAGAGCAAATCCCCCTAACCGCGCGCCTCTTCACAATAGTGGACGTCTGGGACGCCCTGCGGTCCGACCGTCCCTATCGGCCGGCGTGGTCGGAAGACGAGGTGCGTGAATACATCCGCTCTATGGCAGGCAGCCACTTTGACCCTGAGGTCGCGGAGCTGTTCTTGCGCACGGAGATGCACGAGTTGGGGCAGAACTAAGAACCTAACAGCAACGCGAACCCCAAGGCAACACCCTCAGCCTACCCGTTCAGGCTGAAAGTGGCGCCGTCGTTTCTCGGGCAGCTCGTCCAGGACATTGTGGCTATGCGCAGCGCCAGTTGGAAAGACATTGATGAGAACAGTCGTTTTGAGGGTCTTGGGAAGGTTGAAGCCACGCTAGTCACTAAGCAGAGGACTACTGGCCACTGTCAGCGCAATTCTCGAGTGGATTGCGGTATTCTACAATCGACAGCGGCGGCATTCCGCCCTCGGATATCGGAGCCCCGCCGCGTTCGAGGAGACCTTGCTCGCGGCAGAGGCCGCCTAAAAGCTAGGTATCTACTAAATCGGGGCAGGCCCAAAAGATGTTGTTGGTAGATTCTCAAAAACGGTGGTTAGTGGAGCAGTTGGGACGAACCAGCACTGATTGGCTTCTTCCAACATCCCGAGCGGGGTGCGGCAATAGGGGCAGGAAGAGATTAATCAGTGATCGATGGGAATGGTCAGTGCCAGATGCCTTGGAGTTTTGCCGTCCCGCGGTAGCGAGTGGGCCGGAGGCTCTCGATGGTCTCTCATCAGCTGAATATCTCTCCACACGCATGCGCTGTCGAACCACACAGCCGGGGGTGCTGGGTAGTCCGGCCATTGATGGCCCTGCGGTGAGCATCAAAGGGGCTTGGACATCCAAGCCCCTTTGATGCTGCTGAACAGTGGGCTTGCTCTAATAGGAACTGTAGATGAAGCTAACAGGCTCCCAAGAGCCAATCCAGAGCCATCTCTCACCGTCGCGCCCGTCGAGATTCCAATTTCTGTCACGAAGGTGGACGCATAAGCCACTGCACGAAATGGCATCGACCCAACCTACGTGACCGTATGAACTTATCGCGGTTTGCCTCCATCCGCCGTCGGCATCCATGTACCAATACTGTCGGCCGTTGTCATAAGGCATCACTATGACCGAAGACGTTTCTGGGGAAGAACCGACCGTCCAGCCTCCAACTCGCGCCTGGTCAGGCCACTGAAAGGCATGACCAGTAACCGTCATCCAAAGATTGGTCGCTTCATGCATCATTTCTTCGGCGAAGGCAGTGCACTGATCGCAGAACGAGCCCGGGCAGTATGGGTTCTGCCGTAAACTTCGGCGGCTACTGCCTGCACCCGCATCGCGGACAGTAATGTCAATGAAGAAGTAAGGCCCAATGCTTTGGCCGTAGCGCGTTATGAGAAAGCCATAACGATATACGCCAGGTCGTGTCGGAGGAGTGACAGTGTCACCAAACGTAATGGTACTCCCTGGGCCCACATCACGCCAAAGGTCAGCTCGCCCATAGGTGGCCCATCCATCCAAGCCAAAGAAGCCGTAGCCGTCTCTGCCATTGGCGCGCCAAGTCGTCGACCCAACGTTAACCACCCGAACGAATATGTAAACGCTGTCCCCGGGATTGATGGTGGGATAGACGCTCTGGGAATCAAGGCCTGCCGAGTCGCTAGGCGCAGCCTGAACTTGAGGCTGCGAGAGAATAAGTGGCAAGGCACTTGCGAGGACGATCGCCACCGCTAATAGGAATTTCGTGCGACCTTTCAGGAATAACATGTCAGACCTCCTCTACAGTTCATGCTGGAAAGACGGAGAATTGGACATCGAATCGCTGTCGGGGCCATAGAGAGGCAAAGGAACGTAGGTCCCTAGCAGAAGGCGGCTATGCCGCTACAGGAGCGGGGGCGATAATCGCCCCCGCTCCTGTGCCCAACTAACGACTGGTAGACCCCAACGGAGACACCCCGTCGGACGACGGAGTTGCAGGAGGGTGTGCCGTTGTTGACCCGACAGACTTCCTCCCAACGGACTTCGTGCCATTAGACTCAGGCTCCGTGAGGCCGAGCAGCTTGGCCAGGTCGTATACGCGGGCGCTGAAGACGATTGGAGGAGTGCCAACAATCGCCTGACCAGAAGCTTCAGATGTGGCAGTCTGGATCCTCGCCCTGATGGTCCAGTAATTCCTCCAACCTGAGATGAACTTCAGCTCTGCCTCAGCAATGTCCCTGTCCGCCGCGTTCACCTCTCCACCTGCTGCAGAGTGTCGATAGGCGGCAATGACCAGCCCAAATCCCTCGATAAAGCGGGCGCCGCCGAAGACTACCAAACTGTGGCTGAGGAACGTGAGCAGTCCTATGGCCGCAAGAAACATTACATCCAGCTCTTCCTGGTAGCTCGTGTAGGCCTGAACCGTCGCCCATACAGCGGCTCCCACCGCAAGGACGGGTAGAATTCTAAGTGCGAACCAAAAGCCGGGTGCCGTCTCGGAGCGCCGAGAATCCATCGTCGCCCGGACGACGAAACTCGCGAGGAGGAGCTCCAGGATGACGACGCAGACAGCGAAGATAAAGCGGGCCACCTCAACGATCTCTCGGCTGTTAGGAAAGAGAGAGTTCAGCGCGAATACAGCAAGGGGCGCCAGCAACACGGAATCAATGAGCACTATTACCAGGACGCCAATGACCAGACCCCAGGCCATGACCAGGTGGACCGGTCCTTGGTTCAACTCTTCGTGCTGCTCCTCCAAACGTACCCGGCGAGCTTCCGCATCGTCGCGATGACTTTTGGCAATCTCGTCGTCCCGTGCCGCCCGCTCGATGGATTCGGCGGCACGACCTGAATCTGCAAAGGCATAACGAATCCTGTCTTTAACTTCCATGATGTCCTCCTTTGATCGGTGCGATTGTAAATGATAGGTTGGAAACACTAGTGGGTGAGTGCTTCTCAAGAAAGAGGCGGAATTCCCACTGAGTCGTGCTCTACGATGTCGACCTCTCCTGCGCCTTCGGACTTTAGCCAGAAGGCCATAGCGGCAGTCCGCTTCATCGCAGTATCAAGATCCGACCACCAAGCCCCGATGACGAAGACTGGGGAGCCGTGGAGCGCGCAGCAGCCCGCCCACTCACCCCAAGCCTCCCGGCTCTCGTCCTCCACGAAGACTGCCACCAGCTTCGACCCCCGAGCACGCTGCAACTCCGGACTGAGCTGTCTTAGGGCGGGCCATACCCATACGGGACCGTCAGGAGGAAGTTTGTGGAGCTCGGTTCGAAATTGCTCTAGCTTTGCCAGATTCTTCGCAGCACGATCCTCAAGGGCAGCCACGCTACGCCGCCAAACGGAGAGGCTCTTCGCATCTTCGAAGGCGTTGCCGGACTTAGGGGGTCGTGGCGGAGGGCATGCTACCGGCAAAAACTCAAAGGTCTTCGGCGTGCGCAGGCTGGTGCCCCCGATCTTTGTCATCACGACTCGGAGACCTCCCGTTCCGTAGCCGGCCAAGGCGGCCAGGCTGTCGTCTACGAAAAGGTCCACCAAGCGGTGGCGGTTCTCCTCACTGTGGGTCGCAGGCCCAGAGATTGCGAACACCGACGCGGGCTCCCGCGCCACGCAGGCCGCTCCTGGGTCATCCGTTGCTACCGTGGTTCGCTCCGATCCCCTCTTAACAGGACCCGCGCTACTAGTCGTCATCAAGATTGCCGCGACCCCCACACCAGCGAGGGCCAACCAGGGTAAACCATTCATATGCACCTCCTCTGTTGGACTGGCCAGCGTAATCGCTTTGTTCTGGAACATTGATGGTTTCGCAGTATTCACCTCCTATCTCCGCGCCCCGAGGTAAGGACCTCGCCTCAGAGCAGAGCCGCGGCGAAAGCTCCCGGCCCGTCTGGTAGATGAGGACCATCTCATCAAGAGGGGCCGCTATCCCCTTCTCCCTGTGCGTCACGGTGGCGGTCACTATTCATTGGCCTACCTCCGTACACATTGGTATACCGACTCGACTGATTTTCCTCCCTCGGACTGTTTTACGACGGACGCGAAAAACAAAAGTAGAGTATATGTTCTATAATGGGAAAAGTATCCATTATAGAAAGGAGGTGATATATTTGTGGAAAAACATGAAACTCCTACTGGTGGAGATGTGGTAAATCAGTTTAAGAGTCGCGCACGACGGATGCGTGAAAACGCAGCTGAGGTAACTCGCGAACTTGGCCTCCCTGCGGAGGCTGAAGGCACGGTTTTGAGGACGCTGTATGGGAAAGAGCGAAAACCGCGTCGGGAAGAATCCGACGCGAGTTTAGAACCCAACTTGGACCGTTCAGAAGCCAGTCAAATTGAGAAGGATTAGGGACGAGAGATTGCTAAAGGACCTTTGTTGAGATGACGGCTGATCCTTCTACCCATGAGTTGTTGATACGTATAAAGCGGGGTGTTGACGCCGTAGAGATCCTCTACGCGCAGTATTGGGAAGACCTTATTACGGTGACCAGGCGATTACGGCTTTTGGAAAGCGACGGCGAGGATATTATCGAAGAATTCTTTGTTAAGAAAATCCTCCCAGGTCCGGAGTACGATGAGAAGAGGGGGCTTATTGCGCCAAGCGCAGGACGTGCTTGGCTCATGAGAGTTTTTAAAAATCAAGTCGTCGACTGGATAAAAGCTCGTAACAGGCAACATAAGCGTATGCCGGAGATTTCTTTGGAGCAACTCGAAGAAGTAATTCAACGACTTGACCAGAAGACGGAAAAAACGTTCTTTTCAGGTATTCCCAAGGAGATAGTTGAGGAAGCCTTAGAGAGAGCGCGCGACAGAGTGAATTCAGAAGATATTATTCTAATCTTAGACCCTCGCAAGGACGGGCGCACAGCTGAGGTCAGAGCCGCACGACAGCGCCTGCACGAGATGTTTGACATATGTCTATTAGAAATAAGGAAAAACAAGTGAGTCGGGACATGGCATCGGATTTTGATTATCTCGCTGAGCGATTTAGAGGCCGGATTCGCGAGATGCGTGAAAACGCAGCTGAGGTAACTCGCGAACTTGGCCTCCCTGCGGAGGCTGAAGGCACGGTTTTGAGGACGCTGTATGGGGAGCACCACGATATGCTCGGGGCGGCGACTGAAACGATATCACCATCCGATGCTGCTAACGCTAGTGTCCTGGCGAAAATCGCTGTTCTCATAAAGAAGACCGTCGAAGGCATCGCAATCCTTGATCCTATACCCGTGCGTCTTGCCTTCGACTCTCCGATGTTGGGTTCCGGGCAGTCGGCTACATCTTCTGCGCCGCCAGGTTCAGGATCTTTCCGCCTACCATTAGTTCTTGTTCCAGGTGAAACCGGGAACCAACGAGTCCGTGTTATCGGGCAAACGGTGCCTGGCGTGGACGGAATCAGGGTAGAAGTACGGTTAATGCGCTATCAGGCTCGCGGCGGAGATGTTCCCTTGGAGGGGTATGGGGTCATTCTTCTTGACCCAGTCATGGGGGAACCTATCCGCATAGCCCCTACTGATAGTACGGGTACCGTATCCTTCACGGAAATACCTGCTGATGCTATTCGTCAATATGCCCGGTTGGTCATCCTCACGCCTGCTCTTCTTTCAACCTTACCACGCTCCAACGAGTAGCTTAACGGGGTCTTCAACAGCATCTAATCGAAGCCGATAGCGAACCTTCGAATAGTGGGAGGAGGGCTACATGGACCACTTAGAATTCCTCACTGCCTTTATGACAGTTCCTCGGGATGCTGAGTTAGCCTTCGTGATCCGCAACAAGACTCTGCTGGTAACGCGAGAGTTTGCGGAGGGGATCCAAGTCATCGTCGAGGTCGCGCAGTCCGATCCCGATAACGTCATGAGTGTAGGTACTCGCCAACTCTTTTTGGCACTTGGTCGACGGCTCTATGAGGCAGCCAGCACCGACCCTGACTTTCGCGGGATCGCTGCTTTCGTGGCGGCGGCCGCAGGCTCTGTCCCAGAGGAGACGCCGGCCCAGAAATATCAATCGTTTCTGATGGCATACATGGCGGCGCCTAAGGATGCCGAGCCTGCATTGATATCGCGTGGTCGGGGATTACTCCTAGAACCAGGATTTCGCCAATTCCTGCGTGAATTCAGTGAACGTGGGAAGGAAGAAATGGATGATGAAGGGAAGGAGACCGCCTGTGGGTTGCTTCTGGCTCTTGCACAACGTCTGTACCAGGCCGGTGAAAATGATCCTGAGCTTCGTGCTATCGCACGCGCCGCTCTCGACGGTGGGCGATCTTTAGCCCTTACCCCCTCGCTGCGCTATCACGCCTTCGTCATCGAGTTCATGGGGGAACCGGAAGGTCGTGAGCGGGCAATGGTGGTTTTCAACCACAGAGAGCTGATTGTTGAGCCGGCTTTTGCAGATTGGCTTAAGTCAATCGCAGACGAGAGGGGCACGGCGAGTCCGGAATCAGCGGAGCGGCAAGCCGCACTCAGTGTGTTCAGGGAACTCCACATGAGCTTCGCTGTCGGCTACACGATGGCACCGTCCCTCAAACAAGCTCTGCTGGCCACCATTGACGGATTCCTCTTATTGGCACTTCCAGAAGATCGGGCACCACTGTACGGGGGGCTGTTCGCCGCATTTAACAGTACCCTCGAGCTTGAGTATCGCGACGCCCTGCTCGGCATCCATCGACGAATTTTTGATGACCCTGCCTGGGTGGCATGGCTGCCCGGAGCGCTCGACAGGTTAGCCGATTACAGCGGTATCGACAAAGTTCTGGAAGTCGGTGAATCAGCATTCCGCGCCTCAAACGGTGCCACGGGGCCTGTCCTTACGATTAGCAGATCCGTCGTGGAATGGGCCAAGGGACGTATCGATGTGTCAGCCACGGTATCTGCACGGTGTGATGCGTTGGAAGGGTCATTGCGGTTGCATCACGCCTTATATCACAGCCCAGCGGAGCTGGAGGAGATCATTGCCCTCTTGGAACGAGGCGTACAAGCTTTCAGCTTTGAACGAACGCCTGAAGAGTGGGCATATGTCGAAGCTGATCTCGCGGAGGCGTACATCCAGCGTATTAGCGGCGACCGCGCGGAGAACATCGAGACGGCTCTACAGCATTTTAACAATCTCACTTCGATTTGGACGCGTGAAAGTGCCCCTGAGAAATGGGCCGCAACTCAGGCTGTCCTAGCAAACGCTTATCGAGAAAGAGTCAGAGGAGAACGTAGGGACAACATTGAGCAGGCTATAAGGTGCGGCGAAAACGCGAGCGAGTTGCTTGTGCGGTCAGAATATCCCGAAGCATGGGGGATACTCCAGATGAATTTGGGTGCGGCGTACGTCAATCGACTCACAGGTGAACGCGGGCAGAATGTTGAGGATGCCATAGAATGCTTCAAGGGAGGATTGGAAGTTCTATCAATCGAAGCTCACCCAAATGACTGGGCTAAGCTGAACGCCAATCTCGGCAGTGCATACGAGCAACGATTGATGGGAGACAGAAGCACCAACCTGGAACTCGCAATACATCATGGCGTTGAGGCGTGCCGGATCTGGACGGAGGAATCGTCACTCTTAGATTGGGCGACAGCGCAGAATAATTTAGGAAGTGCATTTCGCGAACGGGTTGAAGGTGACGCTGCCGAAAACATTGAAGTTGCGGTCGCGTGCTACGAGCGAGCATTGAAGGTCGTTCAGCAGGAGAATGCCCCCCTGCTGTGGGCCCATCTAATGGCCGGGTTAGCGACCGCTTTAGGGAGACGGCAGGTGGGGAACCGCTGGGAGAATATCGAGCAAGCGGTAAAGCACTTATCGGAAGTTGCTGGCGTGATAAAGACGAATAGCACCGCCCATGAGTTCGCCATGCTCCAACATAATCTCGGCAATTTGTTTCTTCAACGACTGGCAGGAGAGCGCAGGGATAACATCGAGAATGCCTTGAGCTGTTTCCGTGCTGCAGCATCTGAATGGACTCGTGAAGAGTCGCCGTATGACTGGGCGCAGATTCAAATGGCATTGGCACAAGCGTACTTCTTCCGTCTAGCTGGAAGCCCTCGTCGTAACCTGGACGAGGCGATAGAGCACTGTGAACGCTCGATGGAAGTGCGGACTAGAGAAACAGCCCCGCGAGATTGGGCACGCGCCCAGGAAACCCTGAGCACTATTCTGATGTCAGTTGCGCAGGAGGCACCAGAACAAAGGGATGAACTTGAAGAACGAGCGTTACGATGCTTACTTGAAGCCGAAGAGGTATTAACTATAGATGCGTATCCCCACGAGTGGGCCGGCATCAAATTGAATCTCGGCAATCTTTATCAGCAAAAACATCGCGACGATCTTGGAGAAAATATCGAGCAGGCTATTGAATGCTATCAAAAAGCCATTGAAGTAAGTACGCCGAAGAATGCCCCCTACGACTGGGCTAAGCTCCAACACAACCTCGCGGGCGCATACTTTCGGCGAGTCGTTGGCAATAAGGACGAGAATTTCAATGCTGCAAATGTTCATTATCGTCGGGCCGCCTGGGGGTTCGCCGTAGCGGGCGACTTGGAGCATTTGAGTCGGTCAGCGCGTGCCGCAGGAACGCTCCACTTAGATATAGGCACCTCCCAACTGAGCCGCGAGGGCGGATTGCAAGAGGCGTATCATGCCTTCCTACTTAGCATGGCCGCAGCCTATGCAGCTAAAGAAGGGACAGACCACCCGCTGGAGCAGTTCCGGCTCCAGGACGAAGCGGCAGAGGCAGCTGTGGGAGCTGCCCATTGTGCTGCGTTACTGGGGGACCTCCGGGCAGCTTGCGCTCTTTTCGACATGGCAAAAGGCAGTGAGTTCCGGGACCATTTGCGACGCGATCCGCGACGCGTATTGGATAGCCTCCCGGCAAGCGAGCGAGAGTTTGGCGAATTGGTCCTAAGACGTTATGAAGAGGCCAGGTGGGCGGTCTACGGCGCTGCGGCGACCAGCAAGGACGCCCTGGACGCCGAAGAAGCTAAATGGCGTGACATTACGAGCGAATCTTCTGAGCGATTCTTGGCAACGGCGCGCCGTGCACTACCGGAAATCCCTCCGATTGTCGGGTTGAAGAAACTGGAATCCGGGCTGATGCTCGGAGGATGGCTGGGCCAAGCTGTGGAACAAGTGCGAAAGGTTGCATCCGATTCTATATCGAGGGATCTGGAACTAGACGGGTCGGTTAGGATTTTGTTTAATCCAGGCATCAGCATGCTAGTTAAGGTGCAGGCAGAGCTGTGGTTTACAGGAATGCCTGGAATCATGCCAGGCATCGGGGCTGTGCTTGCCTCTCCTCCGGAACCGCGGCTGGCAGTGATCCTCGGGGTGTCGCCGTGGGGAACTCATATCATCACTATTCGTTCGGGCGTGGACCGGTCTGATGAGCGACGGGTTACGTTACAGCATTGGTCAGTGTCTACAACCGAAGAGCAGTGGCTGGAACTCTTGACAGAAGATGCCGAACAATCGGCGGATGGACAACCACGAGGGCTTCAGTCCCCCGCCGAGTTAGCTGTGCTTCTGTACGAAGAACTCGGGTTTCCTTCAATGGGTGAGATTGTCGGAGATGGAAAGCGGATCGTAATTGTTCCGCATCGGTTGTTGCATTATGTTCCCTGGTCTCATCTGCCATTGTCCTCAGATCCCGAAGTCCTCTACAAGGGACCTTATCTTTCTGACCGTCCAGTGTCTATCTTACCCGCGCTGTTTGTGGCAACCGAACTGAGTCCAAGAGGACGTACAAGGGTCGACCGGAACGCGGGTCGAGTGATTCTCAGGAGTGAGGGCGCTCGGCGTCTAACACATCACCCAGAATTTCCCGCTAAGCCACCACCTTACAATCCGGTCCACTTTGGCTGGGCGCACGCTGCTGCCCTCACGAGGGCTTGGCAAGCAGCTCCACGGTCAGAAGTTGAAGAATTTCATGCTGGTGAGCTACGTGAGTTTGAGGCTGAGCCGGAACAATTCCTGGAGGCGGCTGCCAGGAGCAATATTCTCGCGCTGTTCGGGCATGGACTTCTGCACAGTCGTTGGCATCTAATGAGCGGATTCCTGTTGCCTGGTGGGGATGTGCTGACGGTGGAAAAGCTTCATGGTAGCCTCAACGTTCCAAATGGAGAGGTAGCAACGGTGCTGTCTTGTTGGCTTGGCACACCTCTGATGGCAGGTTCTACGGCCAGTGATCCACTCGCCAGTGTGCCATGGGCGCTTCTGCAAGCAGGATTCCTGCAAGTGGTGGCGGGTGATCTGCCCGTGAATCCCATTGCAGGGATATTGGTAGCTGGCATGGTCCACGAGCATTTGGCCACTCAGGCGCATCAAGGGCAGCCTCTTGACGCTGCTTCTGCTCTATGTACCGCACTGCGCCAACTTCGTGCCCTTACGGCGACTGAGTTGCTCGATATCCTCCACGGATGGAAAAGAACACTGATCGAACGCAAAGAGGGACTATCAAAAGGCGGGGACGATGGCGGCGCAGCAGTGTTTGCAGCTTACGAGGCTGATCAGAAGTTGCTGGAGGGAAACCTGGCAGCCCTCAAAGCGTTCGATCCTTCCGGGAAGTGGTACGAGTCTATTTGGGCTGAACACGTGCCGCTGGTCGTATACGGACTGTGAACGCTCGTCGCCCCGGGTCATGGCAGTAATCCATTGCGAGAACCCCGTGCTTTTGTATTGAGGTGGCCTATTGTTCCCTCGATCGGTCCTTTCTCGTGAAGAGGGATCTGAAAAAGGGAACTTCGGCCGCGGAGAGTCTCATTAGGACGTGATAGACAGCCAATGTGGCCGGACCCAAGCTAGTATCAATCCCACCGGCTTTGGCTAGTTGGTCTCCGAACCATTCCAGTTGTGATTTTAACATAGGTATAGTTGAGGCGTAGTCATCGTCGGCCAACAAAGAGTCTGCAGTGCGCAACAGTGCACCCTCGAAGTCCGGATGGACGATTATTGTCCGCCATCGCTCTATTATCGCTGCGTCTTTGGCGACGAGGTCCGTAAAGAACTGCGAAAAAAAAGCATTACTAAAGTAAGTAATGAGTTGTCGCGTCAAGTCAGTTGCTGTAGCGGCCGCTTGAAGGTCGGGGTAAGTCCGCGACATGGGGGACAAATAAGAGCCGAGAGCTGCTATGTACTGGAGATAGAAATTCCTGTGTGGCTCGTCTTGTGGAGCTGTGGCGAGAACCATGATTCTCTCGGTTAACCACGTGGCGAAAGCGGGTTGTGCGATGAGAGAGAAGTTATCAGCGATCAGACTTGGATTCTCATCTCCATCAGTAAGAGTCCACTTGTCGAGGAACAGTGCGCATTCGAATTCGAATGGTTCAGAAGTGTCAGTGAAATGATTGAATGCATGGGCGACGCACGTTCGAACAGCGGTCCATTTTGGGTCCTCGCTGGAGAGGGAAATGAGAACTCCCTCAAGCATCGCTAAGAAGCCCGTGGCTGATGGGGCCATATCCGACTCGGTCTTTGCAATGTCTGCCAGCATAAATGCCCACTCAGCAAAGTCGAGAGTTTGAAGGATGGCTATATGCGCCCGGACTACGGCTGTCTCCTGGTCTTTTGGAGCGGCTAGGAATGATTTAAAGAAGTCGATGAAAGCGGAAGACGTATCGGGCTGTTGCGAACCCTTCGTGAACACGAGCGCCAGCCTTCGATTAGTGTTGGAGTGCTCGGCTAGCTCCCAGCCCTCTGCCTTAAGCTGAGCCTCATATTCCGAAATGGGCATCCGGTCAAAAACGCGGCGTCCATTGATCATGTAGACAAGCGGGTCCTTATACGTACCATCACATAACACATGGAGGTATGCTGATTGCTGCACTCGACCCCTCCTAAATGGAAACGTCGCCATATGACTGTCTGACCATTAGCGAGGCCGCCCCGTGACCCCATTCAGAACTGCGTTTGGATAAGCAGTGAAGGCTATGCAAAGCGGCGCGAGTATAGTTCAGGACAGTGGGAGATTGCAAATCTAGGATTGAGAATGGTGGACCAAGGCTCAGACTGCAGGGTAGCTTAATCTCACAAACAACGCTCAACGTGTCCTAATCCTCCCGAGAGATTTGTTCTTGCTTGAACCCCATTCAAGTGCGTTATCAGGCGGTGTGAGCCTCACCGTGTGGACTCAGGGCAAACACCGTTCTGGATTTTGCATCCCCGCAAGCCTTTAATCCTTGGGGTCTTGGACATGAGAATAGGTAGCTGTTCAGAGTTGAGGGGAAACGAGGAGTTGGCGGCAGGCAAGCAGCGGGTCGAGCCCTTGAGCGCGCCAGGTACCGAAGAGCGTGGCGAGGGTCATCGCCGTGCTGGTACCCCGGGACGAACGGGTACCGCCGCTGATCTTGCGTCGGGTCACCAGGTGGCGCAGGCTCCGTTCGGCCGGGTTGTTGTCCGCGGGCACCGCGGGGTTCGCCAAGAAGGTCAGCAACTCCCCCAGGTAGCGCTGGATGCGCCGGGACAGCTTCCCTTGCACGGCCAGCGAGTCCGCCAGGAAGGGCTGACAGGCCGCCACCAGGTCCTGCGCCAACTGCCGTTGCGCTTGGTGCCGCTGACGGGGATCGCCCGTGACTACAGCCTTTCCCCGGTCGAAGACCTGCCGCACCGTGTGCACCCATTGGGCAAGATTGGCGTCGTCGGGATAGAGCTGCGTCAAGGCATGCATCTCCCGCAGCAGGTGCGCCCAACACCGCTGGTGCAGACCAGTGTAGTGGTCGTAGGCGGCGTAGAAGTCGCTCACCAGCACCCCCTGGAACTCCTCCCCCAACACCTCGTCCACGACCCCTTTGCCCCGGCCCCGGCGCAGGAAGTACCGGGCGCTGGGCGTGCTGAAGGTCCAGACATACCCGTTGACCCCGTCCTCCCGCCAGCCGGTCTCATCGGCATGGACCACCGGGCTCGCCCGGATACGGTCCTGGATGGCCGTCACCGTGTCCTGGCCCTGTCGGGCGACCCCCTGCAGCACCGCGGTGATGCCGCCAATGCTCAACCGGAGCCGATAGAGCGTTCTGAGGAGCCACTGCACGGTGCGAATGGGCAAGCGCCCCACCTCCTGCAGCGTGGCGATGAGGCTGACCAGCCCCACACCCAACCGCTGCTTTCCTACTACTACGCCACCGAGGTGCGCGGGTGGTACCCGTCGCTTGCCACAGACCGGGCAGAGCCGGGCAAGGAAGCGGTGCTCGATGACCCGCAGCGGTGCCAGCGGTACCTCCAGGACCTCCCGCGTCCGCTGTACCCAACCACCCCGCAGCGTCGTACCGCAGTCGGGGCACTGGTCCACGGCATGGTCCACCCGTTCCGTCGGCGTCATGCGCACTCTGGCAAACCCGTGGTCCCGCCCTTTGCGCCGCTGCTGCCGCTCTTGACGCCGGGTCGTGGCGGGCTTGGTGCCAGGCATCGCTCCGCCACCCCCGCTGCGGCGCACCTGCTCCTCGAGCGCCGCAACCCGCCGCTGCAACTCGTGGATGATCGCCTGCTGCTGGGCATTCACTGCCTGCTGTCGGGCAATGATGGCGAGCAACTCTCCGCGGCTGGCAGTGCTGAAGTCGGCGTTCTTGTCCATAGCCCTCTATCCACAAGAACGCGCGTGCTGTCGTTTTGTAACAACTCGTCACCCGAAGTCTGAACACTTACGAGAATAGGATGCCCTACAAGACGAACCTGAACTCTGCTATAGTTACTCTTGTCCAAGCGGCAAAACCCGCGCGAGGATGCCTAAAAGAGGATAAGGGTCATATCAGGCAAAGAGCGGTACCCGCAATTGCTTGCTTCCCAAGCAAGATGTCGAGGGTTCGAATCCCTTCACCCGCTCCAGACCTCTAAATCAACAATATAATGGAATATTGCGCTGGCCGTCCTTCTCATCTCCAAATAAATAGCC
>Ga0209514_10001650_pt1 | contig 37357 bp, 36 predicted proteins | sample Subgrocontami58m_FD_187452 | JGI IMG/M metagenome (GOLD analysis project Ga0209514, IMG submission 187452) | Subsurface groundwater microbial communities from S. Glens Falls, New York, USA - GMW37 contaminated, 5.8 m (SPAdes) (version 3) | ecosystem: Environmental > Aquatic > Deep subsurface >...
AGGCCGTCGCCCGCCGCGGCGGCGCCGGCGAGCCGCGTCCACTCGGCGCGATCCCAGCCCACCGTGCGCTCGACCTCGCGACCGCCCTTGAAGCGGATCAGGGTCGGCACCGTCTCGACCTCGAGCAGGAACGAGCGCTGCAGGTCGTGGTCGTCGATCACCGTGCCGACGCCCGACGGAAACGAAGGATCGTCCTGGGTGATGACGGCGAGCGGACCGGCACGGTCGAGGCTCCGCATCACCGGTTCGACCAGCGTGCAGGTCGGACAATCGCGCTTGGCGACGATGACGAGGCCGTCGCTTGGCAATCCGTCAGGCATTGAGCAGAGCCTCCACCTGGGCGTCGATGAACGCCGCATCCTCGGGATTGGCGAGCGGGTTGCCGGCACGATGGCCCCAGACCGAGGGGATTTCCACCAGCTTCGCGTCCTTGAGATGGGGCAGCTCGGCGCGGTTGTCGTCGGTCTGGAAATAAAGGTCGGTCGCCGACGGCATCAGCAGCACCTTGGCCTTGATGCTCGACAGCGCCATCTCGAGATCGCCGCGGAAAAGATCGTTGGCCGAGATGTCGCTGTGCTGCCAGGTCCAGAGCTGCGCCAGCAGATCGGACATGTCGCGGCGCACGAAGTTGGCCTCCCAGGAGCGCACCAGGAAATCCTCCAGGCTGGCGAAGCCCAGCCCGCGCCACAGCTCGCGGCGATAGAAGGTCTGGCTGAGCGCCCAGCCGGCATAGATGCGGCCCATGGCGCGCAGGCCGCGCTCGGGCGTGGCGGCCGCCTGCAGCGTCGTGCGGATGCCTTCGAGGAAGACGAAATTGTGCGGCGCCGTGCGGGCCGAGCCGCAGACGACCGCGATGCGCTCGACCGCCGCGCCGAACAGGGCGGCCCAGTGATAGGCCTGCTGCGCGCCCATCGACCAGCCATAGACCAGTTTCACGCGGTCGATGCCGAACAGTTCGAGCAGCATCTGCCGCTGCAGCATGACGTTGTCGCAGGTCGTGACCTCGGGAAAATCACCCCTGTCCCTCGGCGTGTTCGAGGGCGACGAGGAGAGGCCGTTGGCCAGCATGTCGGGGATGACGATGAAGTAGCGGCTGGGGTCGAGGCAGTGCCGCACGTCGACCAGCCATTCGATGTCGGTGTGCTGGGCACCGTAGCTGGTCGGATAGACGATGACGTTGTCGCGCCGGGGCGAGAGCGTGCCGTAGGTCTTGTAGGCGACGCGGGCCTCGGCGAGCGTGCCGCCGCGCTGCAACCGAACATGTTCTGACGACCAGATACCTTCGGTTGTTCGCATGTGTCCGCTCGTGTCCGGATGTGTCAGGAAAGGCTGCGCAGGATTTCGCCCTGCACCTGGATGTAGCCGCGCGCCACGTGTTTCAGATGCGGCCGCAGATGGGCGTGCGCCTCGGGCAGGTGATGGAACGGGATGTTGGGCAGCAGATGGTGCTCGGCGTGGTACGGCAGGTTCCACATCAGGAAACGCACCAGGGGATTGGAGAGCGTCGTGCGGGTGTTGGCGAAGCCGTCGTCGCTGTTGGGGCAGAGCGTGTGCTCGCAGAGCAGATAAAGACGCAGCAGCGGCAGGCCGACTAGCAGCGGAACGAACCACACCCACAGGACCGCCGTCGTCTGCAGCACAATCGAGCCCGCGCTCAGCGCGGCATAGAAGGCGAGCAGCAGCCGGCCCCAGCGCCGCACCTCGGGCCACGCCGCCTCGTGGATGTAGGTCACGTCGCCCTTGAAGCCGAAGGGAAACAGGAAGATGTCGCGCACGCGGATCGTCAGGAACGGCACCGAGCTGATGCGGAAGAGATACTGGCCCCAGGTCGTGGGCGTGCCCGAGGTGATCAGCTCGGGATCGCGCGCGGGATCCTGGGTGTAGCGGTGATGCGACATGTGATAGTGCCGGTAGAAGCCCGCGTTGTTCAGGATCGCCGCGCCGGCAAAAAACGCCAGCACGTCGGCCAGGCGGCGCGTCCTGAATGAGCCGTAGTGGACGGACTCGTGCATGGCGCCGAACAGCGCGTTGACGAACACCGCCTGCACGAGCAGCGCCGGCACCACCCACCAGGTGCCGCGCGTGGCGAGCACCAGCCAGCCGCCCAACACCAGCAGCACGAGATGCGCGCCGATCTGCATGAAACCCTTGGCGTCGGAGCGGACATAGAGCCGCTTCAGCACCTCCGCCGGCACCACCCGCATCTGGCGGGCGCGCTGGCCGGTTACGGTATAGGCGCCCACAATCCCTCCTTGTACGCGTGCTCGGTCCGGGCCTCGCGCTCCTTCTTCTCTTCCTCGCTCAGGCCGAGCTGGTCGCCGATCATGCGGCCGATCGACGGGAACGTGCCCTTGGGCTGGGCGTAGTCGCCGGTCCACAGGCGCGAGCGCAGCAGCGCCTTGGCGCAATGGAGATAGGCCTGGCGCACCGAGACGACGATGGCGCATTTCGGCGCCTTGCCCTGGACCGCCATCGCGGCCAGCAAGTCGGGATCGACCGACAGCCGCGCCGTGCCCGCCAGCCGCACCGTCTCGTTGGTGCCGGGCAGCAGGAAGATCAGCGCGATCTCGGGATTCTCCAGCAGGTTCTTCAGCGTATCGAGCCGGTTGTTGCCCGGCCGGTCGGCGAGCGCCACCGTGCGCTCGTCGAACACCATGAACGACCCCGGCGGGTCGCCGCGCGGCGTGACGTCCTGATGCCCCGACGCGTCGGCGGTGGCGATCAGGCACATCGGCGACAGGCCGATGAAGCGCGCCATGTGCGGATCGATGCGGCCGATGTCCTTCAACGCCGCGCCCTTGCTCACCGGCGCGTAGGAAGCGACCAGGGCGGTGGCGCCGGCGGCATCGAGCAGCGCGGGCGCACGGCGGGAGACGGAAGCGGGCACGGCGTCGGGCATGAGGGGACGACCTCCGGATGTCGCCCCGACCCTAGCATGACGGGCCCGCCCGCGCGCTCGGCCCGCGAGCGAGACCGGTCGGCCGTCCGGGTCACCAAACGATCACCGGAGCCCAGGGCGGTGGGGACGCTACTCTGCGGCGTCGTGGCCCCTGTTCGCAGGCCCCGGGAACCGGGCGTGGACGGAGGGCGTTGACTTCAGGTGAAACCCCACCGACCCGGGTGAAAACCATGAACCCGCACGTTCTGCCCACCCTGCCCGAACCCGCTCCCGGCTCGCACGGCCACGAGATGCCGCCGCCGCTGCCCGGCCGCTACGACGAACCGGTGGACCTCGGCACCGGCCAGGCGGCGTTCTTCATCGCCTGCATCGTGCTGGCGCTCACGCTCGCCATGGGCATCGTGGCCATCAGCCGCCTGGCCGACCGCGACGGCCTGGCGCCCCACAGCCAGCGCGCGATCACGATCGATTCGGGAGCGCGGACGGAGGCGCGGACTCCGGCGCGCGTGTCACACCCAAAGGTGTCACACCAAGTTGAGACAAATGTTGTGACACAGGCTGAGCGCCTACCTGTGACTTTGCGGGAATCCGACCCTGCGGCCCCACCTCGGGCGACCGCAGATGACCGTCTCAACAGTCCTCGGATGCGTTGACCGCACCGCAGTCTGCTCCACCTGCCGGACGGTCGGCGACGGGAACAGCCTTTGCTTGCTACTCACGGCTCAGTACTGGGTAAAGACCGCGGGACCTCCCCTCATCCTCCAGGGATCGTACCCGGCAGGCGCGCCGGGCGGGGCATGGCCAGATATCGTCCCGGTCTGCCTCCCGACCCGCCGCCCAGGACCCCCAGCGTGACGGGTCACGTGGAGCAAGTGCTGCGAAGGGGATGCATTCCGCCACGACAAGGAGCCGTCCCGATCGAGTGAACGGGCAGCCCGGCCTTTGAGACAGGCCTCGTGCGACGATAGCGGATTTATAGGACGAATCCGGCCAAACCTGCAAATCTCCTATTGCAATCCTGCCCCGCGCATTTCGCCGGGCTGCTGGCAGTGCTGGCAAATGTTGCAGGGAGTGGGTCTGCGAGCCTTCGCCATCCGGGGCGGTGAATGGGCCTCGGAAGCGGATCGCACAGGCTACGCCGACCTTTGAAGATTACGGCTCGAACGTCGGGATTTGGCGGATCATGAACTCGTCGAACAGCGGCACGGTGAAAGCGAGTTCACCGTGCGCCGGGCTGTAGATCATTCCCTTGCGGATGAGCTTCGCCCGCACGGGGCCCATGCTGCTGAGCATGATGTCGAGCCGCTCGGCGATATCGCCGGTGCGATGCGGGCCCGGACCGAGATCTGCCATGGCGCGCAGGACTCTGGTCTCGCTTGGCGTAAGACGCTGATAGCGGGCGCGAAAGAAATTCGTATCGAGGCGGGGAATGGAAGCTACCGAAGCGGCCTGCGCAACCTGCGCCGAGATCGGGCTCGCGGTCGCCAGATTCCACGTCTGGTAGCCCCACTCCTGAAGAAAGTACGGATAGCCTTTCGTCGCCCGATAGATTTCGTCGAGAGCCTCAGGAACGATCATCACGCCAGCGGCCTTCATCGGCTCTTCCACGGCTCGACCCGCTTCAGGTTGCGTGAGCGCACCAATGTCCGGAAAATTGAACAGCCGCTCGGCATAGGATTTGGCGTTGGCGGCCAATCCCGGAAGGATCGGCAAGCCGGCCCCCAACAGTACCAGTGGAAGCTGGCGTTGCTGGATGCGGTGCATCGCCATGATCAAGGCGCCGAGCTCCTGCTGGTCGAAGTACTGCACCTCGTCGATGAAGATCGCCACGGCGGTGTTGCGATCCTGCGCTGCTTCGCCGATCGCCTCGAAGAGTTGCGGCAAGTCGATTTCCAGGTCGCCGCTGTCAGCCGAACCTTTTTCGGGCTCGATGTCGAGACCGTAGGAGGTGCCGTCGACGGTCACCTTGATCGCCCCGATGAAACTGCGCAGCACGGCAAGCCCGCGCTTGACCTTGTCTCCCGCTCCGGCGATCCGGTCGAGTTCGAAGAGGAGCTTCCGCAGATGCGGCGCCAGCATCTCGCCGAGCGACCGGTCTTCGATCGCCTCGATCGACACCGTGCGATAGCCCTCGCCGGTTGCCAGGCGTTCAATTTCGTTCAGCAGGACCGTCTTGCCGACGCCGCGCAGGCCCGTCAGCAACATGCTTTTTTCGGGACGCTTCTGCTTGACGCGGCCCAGCAGGATGCGCGCATCCTGGAGGATGCTGTCGCGGCCGACGAGTTCCGGCGGTGGCGTACCGGCTCCCGGGGAGAAGGGGTTTTTGATCGGGTCCATGACGAACTATACCTATTTATAAGCTAGTATAGCTCGTTTGGGGCATAATTTAGTATAAACTCCACCAGATGGCCCAGCGTTACGCCGCCCGCTTGCGCGGGCGCCCCCCCCCTTGCGGCCATTGGCGCGCGCCGCGGCGGCTTTGGCGGGCGAGGTCGCCTGGCCGGCGCGGCGGGCCAGTTCCGAGGTCATCCAGGCGCGCGTGCCGAAGATGCCCATCAGCAGGCCTGGGACGGTGAAATCGGCGTCGAGCGCGGGCCAGTGTAGGCCGTAGCCTATCCCCATGATCTCAATGCGGGCCAGCTCGGCATCGCTCGCCTCCGCCAGCCCCTGCAGTGAGCGCGCCGGGAAAACGAAGCTGCAGCCGTTGGTCAGCTCGACCCGGACGCGGCCGGTGCGGCGGTCGTAGCGGGCGCTGCTGGCCTGTGGCTCGGTCAACAAGCGCTGCTGGCCACGCGCAAGGGCCCGGTCGATCTCGCGCTTTGTCCACCCTGATGCCATTGTCGGAGAACAACCCAACTGATGGGTTATTGTCATCCGGACGTAACGCGCCCTCCCGTCATCCCGAGCCGCGCGGAGTAGCCTCCGCGCTGGAGCGAAGCGAAGTCGAGGGATCTTGTCCGCTTCAGACAAGGTCTCTCGGCTACGCTCGGGACGACGAGTCAGTGCCGGCAATCAGCCCGGCATCTTGTCGATAAACCCCACCACCGACGCCAGCCGGCCATCCGGCGCCAGGGTGCAGAAATCGACACCCTCGACGACCGACGGGCCCGCGGCGGGGCCGAGCGACCAGGTGAAGCGGAGCGCCCCGTTGTGGGCATCGACCCTGGACGTGCGCTTGAGCACGAAGCCCGGGAACTTGGCCTGCACGCCCGCCAGCATGGCGTCGATCCCGGCGGGGCCGTCGCTCGCCATCACCGGATCGCGGTAGGTGCCCGCCTCGGCCCAGGCCGCGGCGATGCCGGCGCGGCGGCGGGCGGGATCGGTCTCGTTCCAGGTGGCGACGTATGCCTCGGTGACGGCTTCAGGCGTGGCGGCGGTCGCGACCGGTGACGGCGCTTGAGTGGACATGACTTCCTCCTGCGGATGGTTGACCCAGGCGGAGGTAAGCGCGGGACGGGGCGGGAGGCGATTGTCTGGGAGGTAATGAGGCGGATTACACTCGCCCAACCTTAGTAACGCCTGCGATTTGTAAGTTAGTAGCGGCGTTACTTTTAACGAACAGCACGCATTGCTCAGCAAGATCGGCAGACGAGAGTCGACCCTTGCCGCGCATTGCACATTCCCAAACGATCATCACTCTCCATGCGAGAGCACGCAATTTCCTGATTGTTCCACGATCCCTTTGAACATTTCTATCAATCTTCTCTATCCAGAACTCTGTTCGCGTCGTGGGAATTTTGCTCAGCGCGCATCGGTGTCCATGCCAAAAACAACCATGAACAAAAATGATAGCTCTGTGTCTTGGAAAGACCAGATCCGGGTGGCCAGGAAGGCCTTTGCTGTGAAGACGGTAACGAAGTCCTCTGGCATGTAGACTTCGGCGCAATAGCATTTCTGGCTTGGTGTCTTTTCCCCGGATACGACTCATATTGAGTCGCCTTTGCACAGGGGTAAGAACATCAGCCAAAGCAACTAACCTCTTAGTCTGACACTTTTTGGACCAGACGAAGCAGTTGGCTTCTTCCGATTTTTGTTCACGCGGTCAACAGAAGTTCGAATTGCTTCACGGTCAGCCTCTCTGGCACTAGGCTTCCAAATCTCCGCCTGATCAAAGAAGTCTTCATCGCCTATTTCGGAGGCGAGCAAGTCTTTGTCCATACGAATTCGGACAGGTAGCGGAAACCTCACAACCTGCCCGCTGATGATTCCCTGCCCTGGACCAAAGCCGGGGATCATTCGAGCATCTGCTTCCGTAAGATTCTCCATGACTGAGCGCACAAATGTCTGGTCTCTTGGGTTGACCAATCGGAGAATCAGAAATGAGTTACATTGCGAGATAACGGTCTCGTCCAAGCGGCTCGGTCGCTGTGATATCAGCATGAGGCCAGTACCGAACTTTCTTCCTTCTGTAATGATGCGTCGAATCACCGGGAGCGAGACTGCATCCTGTGTAGCCTCACGAGCTGACGGAACGAACGTATGTGCTTCTTCCACTACCGCAAAGAAAGGAGCAATTCGGCCGGATAAGTTGGCCCGATATTCAAACAGCGTTTCAAGAGTGATTGCGGCAATCGAACATTGTGTAATGTGATCGTAGCCACCCAAATACAAGATCGCCACTTGACCCGGCCGAATAATCTTTTCTGGCTCGCTAAAGGGATTGGGGAGCGGTTCCCAATTCAAAGCGCGCAATTTTGGGCTGCTACGCATCTGCTGGCTTGTGCGCTCCATTCTACCCAAACGGTCTTGAACAATTCGCAGCCCCCGCGACACAGCACCAACAGTCCCTTTCCAGTTTCCCTGGCCAAGCCCACTCGGCGGTGTGGTGCTTGCAATATCTCGCCCGGCCTGTTCAAGCAGACGCCCAATGAATTTAAGCGCCTGCTCACCATTATTGGCGCGCTTCCTGTCGTAGAGTCCCCGAAGATACTGAGACTGCGGATCAGTAAGGCCACCGGTCATTTGCATAAGAAGCTTCGTAATAAGCTCTTCACCGTCCTTCTGAATTAAAAGTTCAGGAAAGAAGAGACGGATCTGACAGCCCGGTGCTTCCTTCTGAAGAAGTTCACGGTATTTCGACAACCCAATGTAGTCGCCGTGAGGATCCAAAATTAGCAGTGGATATTTGTGTCCAATCAACTCTCGAATAATGCGGCGCGCCGCAACGGTCTTACCTCCGCCAGTCATCGCCAAAATGGCGAGATGCCGGGCAACAAGACGAGGAGCGGAAAGTTCAACATCAACATCTTCGCGAGCGATCAAGGTCCCGATGGAGACGGACCTTTCACTTTCGCGGTCGCCCATCAGCAGCTGCCGAATAGCCTCTGCCGGAGGATGAAATACGGTCGATGCTGGTTTAACTGGATATGTCAGAGGGAACAGAGCTGAGACATTGAGTCCTGCTGTGGCACCCAATATCAAACCACTGGCTTCAAGTTGGTCCCGAGTTCCGGAAAGCACGGTATCCTCTAGCGAGATACCCTCTCCTGCGATTTCCTGCGCTGCTTCAAACGGGAAGAACGGATTGAAGCGACGTATATCCGTTATTCGTGCCCAGACATAAATCTGAGTCTGCGCCGCATAGGTGCCATCGGGTACATCCATGCTTAACGCTACGATATCACCAACCTTCGCCTGGAACTGTCGCAGTATGAAAGTAAATTCCGACGTCCCCGCATTTCCAACGACAGTACCCACTCTGCGCCAACCGTCTGCCTCCGGTGTCGCATCGTTACCTTCGTCTGCCATGCCATCCCCCCATTTTTCGTCGTTATCGGCCCGCCCCCGGCCGCAAGAGCCATTCCCTTGTCGAGCCACACAGCATCCTTCGCAATGAATCGAATAGCTTGGTGTCTTCTTCTTCCAATGCTCGTTTCATTACTTGAACAGCCGTATGTGTGTTTACTGGTCTGCTCATCCAATTCGGAATGCGCGCGAATTTGTCGACGATATCCAGCCCAACCGGAAACGCATAACGCGGCAGCAACAGAGCGCAGTGCAGGATTAGAGAGGCTGTTTCGGTAAAGCGCTGTTTATCCTTGCTAAAAAGCTCGATGCGGATAGGCGAGCTCCACTCCGTAGCCTGCAGGTACGAGACTATCGGCTTTGGATAATCGACTATAACCGGCTTCCAAGCCTCTGGTGCGCGGCGCATCTCATTGCGATCAATTGGTACAGGAACCAATGCTTCGCCTGGTTCCAGAACGCATCGAAATAAAAGTGAGTCCGTAATTCTCTGGCCTTCATTCTCGTCGTCATCAAAGGGATCAATGGCGTTTCTGAACCATTTTTTCCATTCGGCAGCTGGCGTCGGCAAGAGTTCTTGAATTACATCATCGTCAAGCGAGTCGAGCACTGCTCGACAAACTGAAGTTGTCGTCGCTTCTCGTTCAATCACGCCGCAGACGACCCCACGCGCTGCCGAGAGCAACTGCAACTGCCGAAGGTAGACACTCACAAAGTTAGATGGACGATGAGTCTTGGGACGGTCTCCGACTGGCAGAAGATCTACCAATGACTTCTCAGAGAAATCTGGAAAAGGATGCTGAACACGGCCATCACGCATTACGTCTGTGTAGCGAGATACCGGATTAACTAGTGCTCCATGCACCATAGTCCAGGATAGGCTTGGTTGCTCAGTAACGAGACGAACTGCACCGGCCGCCTCAATAGATATTCTGGCGGCGTCGCGTAATGCGCCAATATCTGGAAACGCTTCTTTGTAAACACCGCCATCCGAGTGAGTGTAGAGTTCGTCTATCAGGTGCTTAAGAACAGTAAACCGCTCTCTGCTGGGTCCGCGCTCTCCTGGTGTGACGACATAGCCACCCACCCGGGCGGCGACTGGTGCGGAGCCGAGCATCGAAAGATTTGCCAACCCGCCGTCCACGAACGCAATGTGCTTCCCAGAAACTTGCTTCCAGAGATTCGCGTGGCTTTTCTCAATCTGAGTGATACCGCCAGTCTCAAGCAGAATCTTTCGCAACTGTGTCGCCAGCTGCTCGACAGTCTCCATAAACCGAAGCTGTGCTGGCGCCGAAAGATCACCAGCTACTTGGAGCATGCGTTCTAAAATATGCGGGGCCCGAACTTTCTCGCGGATCGTACGCTTTTTCGAAGGCGCCTCTTGACGTGGCATAGCCGGGATCGGCTTTGATGGTTTTTCAGGCCGGCGCTGCACGACGGCGATCGGCTCAATTGCTGGCTCGATAGTCCGTTCGGATCTCAACACCGAGCAATATCGTGCGAGGTCATTAAATCCGGGCGTACCCTCATCATACGAGACCATGCTCCGGTCGAGTACTTTTTCGACGATAGCCACCAGACCAGCGTGAACAACTCGGTCGGTTTTTCTGGAGACAAATGTTATCGTTATGGGGTGCGTGCCGTCGTTGGCTGCAACTGATCTAAGCAGCACGAAATCTTTGCTATCCAAGTCGGCGAATGCTTTCCCTTCGATCTTGGGACCGCCGAGGCGCCAATTTTTATGTATCTTGCCGAAGTGGCGTGGCCCTTCGATTCGAGTGGAGCCAAAGATACAGATACAGTCAATTTGGCCACCACCCTGTTCGAACAAGGGCGTGCTCAGAAGCTGGCGCGCAATGGAGGAATTTATGTTGATTGCACGTTGTTTACTTGTGGCAAATGCTCGATGAGCAGCAAAAATACCAAGATCTGACTCGGTCAATGAGCGGACGACAATGAGTTCTGACATCGAATCACTGGTCACTGATGCCGTCCACCCGCGATCTTTCGCGTGGACTGTTGCGCCCGCGCGCTGTTGATTTGCTCAAGCACTGCTGTTGCGACGGCCTTCCCAAGTAGCGGTGGAACGGCATTCCCTATTTGACGAAATGCCGGATTCATTGTTCCAGAGAAAGAGAAGCCATCAGGAAACGACTGCAACCTCGCGGCCTCGCGCACAGAAATAGTGCGCGCCTGTTCGCTATCGTAGTGAATGTGACTGTAGCCATCCTTTCCAAGATGAGCGAGTAACGTCCTGCTCGGCCGGTCCGCTTCCATCTTCCTCCACTTGTTTGGAAACTTACCGGGGTCATAGGGAGGCACAATCTTGGCCCGAAGCTCGTTCCAAGCTTTGGAGCCTTTTCCAATCGGAACGCCTAATTTTTCTTCGGCTTGTTTTAGGGCTTCTTCGAACATTACTTCAGCTTGAGCAAATGCTTCCGGGTATTGATCTCCGGGCTGTAGTTTGGCGAAGAGCTCATAGTCGCGCGGCAGATATCGGATTACGTGATCCACTAGCGTAGGACCTCCCGCAAATCCGGGCCATACGCGCATAAGTCGCCCGTATTCGGTCAGTCGCTCATGCCCATCGTATTGGATCGGGACATCAAACCGCCTCGCTCCGCGTTTTAGTTCTCCACTAGAAAGTTGCTTTCGGGCATCGATTTTCGGTAGGTCGACTATCGCGTCTTGAGTTGTCACCGCAGCCGTCAGTCGCGCCTCGGCTTTAGGCGCCGCGCGATAGTAGCCGTTTGAGTCATTGTCTTCCGTTAGCGTGTGGAGCTTCAGCGCGACCGCACGTGATCCTTCATAGCCTGGCGGCAGTGATATCCAATTGGTGGGCGAAGGAAAGCGCACAGGCGCATCTAGTTCCTCTCGAAGTGCAACGAGAAACATCCGTTCACGCATTTGGGGAACGCCGTAGAACGCAGCGTTTAAGAGCGTGTATGCACAAACATATCCGCGACTAGACAGCACCTCGCAAATCTCCGCCGCGATATTGTGCCCGCCATGATTGAGCATGTCGGGAACATTCTCCATGACAACGGCGAGAGGTGCATATTCCTCTACGTAATCGAGGTAATTGATATAGAGGCGCGATCTAGGATCGTGCCTGAACGCTTCAGGATGCTCGGCGATCTCGCGAAGCTTTGATCGGCCAACTCGTGCAAATGCCTGACACGGCGGACCGCCAACAAGGACATCTACGGCAAGCGATGCTGGCCCAAGCTGCAGATCGGAAGCCAAATTCTCGGGCTTGAGAGTAGTGATGTCCCTGGCTCGACTGTGGAGAGGGTCACCGGGGTGAAAATTCAGGCCATGAGAGGCTGCTGCATCGGGATCGAGCTCAACACCTGCGACGATGTCGAAACCCGCAGCCTTAAAGCCAAGAGATAGCCCTCCGCAGCCGGCAAAAAGGTCCAGAACCCGCGGGCGACCGCCGGCCACAATGCGTGCGATTTTCTGTCGGACCGCTGACTTTTGCATGCTCAGCTCTACTTGCGGTCGATCTTGCTTATGTAACCCACGTCTTGAGGGTGCACTTGCCAGACGATGTCGACCAGAGGACAACCTTACTTATAAGAAAGGACCAGGATTATGTATTTATATATCCTGGAATTGACAGATAATTCTCCTAGGGATATTATAGCCATGTCCAGGCCGTCCGATAGGAGAACAGACTATGTACAGCAAAATTGGCGATCTTCCCACCCCCCTCGCCACTCAGAATGAACTCGAGTCGCTAGACTCGCTTATCGAGGACGGTGACACGAACGAAAAGCCCTACAACGTCTTCATCGGTCACAATCTGGGGCATCGCGTTTTCTCGATGTCTGTGCCCTTCCGACAGTTTTACGAAATCTCAGAAGTAGCCAATGACCGCGAAGCAGGTCCTGTCGCCCAGCGCAAACTCGACGAGGCGCACGGTAAGAAGCTTGCCGCATATATGCTGAAGGGCCTCGTGTCGGCCGCAAAACTGAAGCGGATTGCATCCAGCAAGAATGTTCCTGAAGCATTCGACCAAGTGATCTCCCTGCTCGGCGAACAGCCCTATTTTTCAATCCAACCGATTGTCTGCAATATTCGCGGCATCGCCCTGGGCGGCACCGGTGCGAACGGCATTCGTGGCATTCGCCTGTCCACCGCGACTGGCGAGACGGCGGGCTTCAGAGTTTTCTTGTCCGAGCGCCACGTCCTATGGGTCGTCGATGGACAACATCGCCGATACGCTGCTGATCAGGTTCTGAAATTTCTCGAACAGGTGCGCACGTCAGGCAAATACCCGGGCAAGGGCGCGATTGTCCTCAAGGACAAAGGCAAGGACGTAAGCGAATCGGACATGCTGGTCTGGAACGAGGCCTTTGATGCCGCACGCTCTTACGCGACCGTCACCGTCGAAGTACATCTCGGACTCAATATCGATCAAGAAAAGCAGCTGTTCCACGACCTCAATCGGCTCGGAAAAAAAGTCGATGCGTCGCTAGCCTTCCAATTCGATAGCTCTAATCCCATCACTCATTTCATCAAGAACACGCTTTCTGGCGAACTGGGTATCGAACTCACCGACACGGAAGTGAAGGACTGGGCGGAGGACACAGGCGCACTGGTGCTCAAGGATATGGTGGCGATCAACGCCCTTGCCTTCTTGAACAAGAGCAACATTGCTGGCGCTACTCCAGCGGTCATTGATCCTCGGCAGCCGACTGTCGTTAATCTCTGGGCTAAGATCAGCGAGATTCAGGGGTTCGGTGAGAAACAAGCTAAGGAAAAGACCGTGGCTGCCCAGCCGGTGTTGCTGAAGGCTTTGGCTAAGATTGCTTATGATTTGAATTTCAGCAATCGCAAGCCTGACAACGCCGAAAAGCTCTATGAGCAGTTTCTGGAAGCGGTCCCGAACATCGATTTCTCGCATTCAAACCCAATGTGGCGCTACTACGAGATGTCTCCAGAGCAGCGTACGGAAGCAGGACTTTCCGCTCTCGCCACTTTCTTGCCGGAAGACTCGGGCACTGCGAACCGCGACCTCGGGTCGGTCCAGGGCGAGTTCATGCGGTTCGGCGCCAAGCACAACGACATCTACCCGATCCTGTCGGACATGATCCGCTGGAAGGCTGGGCTGCCCAGCCGACACGCGAATTAGGTACAAACGCAATCGTCATTGTCGGCGTCAATGAGGCCTCTTCGCGGCGCCCCCTGTCAGTGGCACTCAATTCTGAAAGATAACTTGTCTGGGGAGGTAACTATGGCTCACGAAGTGCGCGCCCGAATTGATACGAAGGTTGTTGCACACAAAGACTTGGAGATCACCGTCAAGTCCAACGGCTCCAAGCTCGGCACACTCTTGATCAGCAAGGGCAATATCGAGTGGCGGCCCAGCGGCAACTCGGTCAACAAGAAACGTCTTTCATGGAATCGCTTTGCCGACTTGATTGAGAAACACGGCAAGACCGTGAAGGCAAAGAAGTGAACGGCTGCTAGCTTACCAGCAATGGACACTACTCTTTCTCCTTAGACGAATTCTCTAGCGTCCCTCCAATCGGAAATAGAGAGAACCCCATGGCCGAATTCGAAAAGAGACTGGCGTGCGTCATCAACGCCGACGGCACGATCGCCCGGGGCTACATGATCGAGCGCTGCGAGCTGCAGGGCGAGAACCGCTAGCTCATCCCCTGGAAGGGGACGCTGCAGGGCGAGGCGAAGACCAATTTCGCCGGCACCATCGGCAGCAGCCTGGACGAGGCGGTGGCGCCCGGCCTGATCACCGTCGGGCTCACGAAGGACCCGCACCAGATGCAGGTGCATACGTATGATCCCGCGGGCAAGCCGGCGAAGCGGCCGTTTCATGTGGCGGTGTTCAGGGATTAGGGGGGCGGGGCCTGCGTCGTATTGAAAATCGTTCGGCGAGGCGTACCCTTCTCTCATGGAAAAGGTACCCCTCCCAGACGAGTTGCCGCGGCCCGCACCATTGAGCGACGCGCAACGGCGGGAACTCGACGAGCGGCTGGCCCATCACCGGGCCCATCCGGACGAGCCCAGCTACACGCTGGACGACATCCGCCAGAAGCTCGTCGCCGGCTAAAGGTAGCGGCGGCAGCGTGAAGCCCTTCAGCGATTACGTCGTCTATGTCGACGAGAGCGGCGATCACAGCCTGACCTCCATTGACCGGACGTATCCGGTGTTCGTCCTAGCCTTCTGCGTCTTTCGCAAGGCCGAGTATATTCAGTCGATCGTGCCGGCCGTTCAGGGCTTCAAGTTCCGCCAATTCGGCCACGACATGGTCGTACTGCACGAGCGGGAACTCAGGCGGCAGGAACCTCCCTTCGTATTCCTCAAGAGCGAGAGTAAGCGGGCGGCGTTCCTGGCCGAACTCAACGCGCTCATCGAAGCCGCGCCCTTCACCGTCATTGCATCGGCGATACGGAAGGATCGCTTGGCCCAACGGTACACCGAGCCCCAGAGCCCCTACGACATTGCGATGCTTTTTTGCCTCGAACGTCTCAACCGTCTCCTCACCGAAGCCGGCCAGCAGGGGCGGCGCACGACTGTCGTGTTCGAACGTCGCGGCAAGCAGGAAGACAAGGAACTCGAACTCGCGTTCCGCCGCATCTGCGACCGAGGCGGAATGCAGGGGCCGATGCCCGACCTCGACATCGTCTTCGCCGACAAGCAGGTGAATTCGGCCGGCCTGCAGATCGCCGACCTGATCGCGCGGCCGATCGGACTCAAAACGCTGCGGCCCGATCAGCCCAACCGGGCCTACGAGATCATCGACAAAAAGTTCAGGCGCAGTTCGTCAGGCAAGGTGGGAGGCTGGGGTCTAAAAATCTTCCCCTGAAAAGCAGAAGGGCCCCGATTCTCACCGAAGCCCAGCGCCGACCGGGAACAGCCCCCAATCCACTTGTTGCCAAAATGGCAACTTTTACGGGGGTTTCAAGGAAAGCCGGGTGGGGCCGTCCTAAAACGCAACTTCGAGTCGCGCCGGCGGACCGCTGGCTTCCAAAATTTCAAGGGTTCCGGGCGCATTTTACGCAGTTGCGCCCTTTCCAGCGATTTCCGACTGTTTGCCCAGGCTAAGGCAAGACCTCGACATGGGGCGGGCGGCCCCGCCGCCCTCACAATGAATACCAGGTCGCGCGCGCCCTGCCGTGGCTGCGCATACGTCCCGCCGACACCAGTTCTCGCAACCGGACCTTGGTTTCGGCGTAGCCGGCCACCTCCTGTTCGTCGCGCGTCCTGAAGGATTTGATCGCGATGTTGGAGAGCAGCGCCTCGACCTGGGCGTCGCTGAGCTTCGCCCCTTCGATGCGCGTGCTCGATCCGACGCTCTCGATCGTCGCCACCTTGCGCAGGGCGCCGAGGCGGCCGGGCGAGAGCGTTGTCAGGGCCTCCCAACGTCCCTTGAATTCATCGATTTCGGCGATGAGGTCGGATCGACGAGCGGCTTCTTTTGCCTGGCGCATCCCGGGGGCGGGAAATCAGCATGCCCCCGGCAAAAAAGGGGAAACCTTGCGCTAGATCAATGCGCCGGCCGCCCCCAAGGGGCGTGCTTCGGCACAATGCGGACATTCATTTATCGCTGCCCGACAACGGGCTTGAACGTGCAAGGCGAGCACGTCACGGGCGGCCAGCCGCTGCCGACCTACGTTTCCCAGCATTGCCTGGTGTGCAAGAGCGTGCACCTGGTCAATCCGACCACCGGCAAGCTGATGGCCGAGGAAGTGTCGCGGCTGAAACCCACGGCGAAGTAACCCTCCCCCTCCGCCCCTTCGGGGCACCTCCCCCATTTGATGGGGGAGGAGAAGAAAATCAGACTCCTCCACCGCTTGCGGGGGAGGAGAAGAAAGTCAGACCCCTCCACCGCTTGCGGGGGAGGTGGCCGTAGGCCGGAGGGGGGTTATCGCTCCGCCGCCTTGATGCGTTCCTCCAGCAGGCCGCGGATCGGCGCGTCGGCGGGCAGGAGCGCCAGCAGGGTCTTCCAGCGCCGGAGCGCGGCGGGCTTGTCGCCGGCGGCGAACGACGCCGCGCCGAGATAGAACAGCGCCAGGGCGTTGCGCGGCTCGGCCTTCTCCAGTCGCTCCAGCACGGCCACCGCCTCGGACGGCGGCGGCGCGCCGGGGGCGATCTGGCGGACATGGGCCTCGGCCCAGTCGGTGAGGGCCCGGGTGTCGAGCGGCGCCAGCGCATTGGCGCGGGCGTAGGCGTCGGCCGCGCGGGCGTTCTCGCCCAGCACCTTCCAGGCGTTGGCGAGGCGCAGCCAGCCGGCGCGATCGCCGGGGTTTTCCTTCAGTTTGGCATCGAGGCCCTCGACCATGCCGCGGATCGCCTGCTGGCGCTGCTCGGGCGGGAGGTTCTGCATCGCCTCGACCTGGTCGCGGGAGGGTTGGGGCATGGCCGGCTGGGGCGCGGCGGGCTGGGGCAGGCCGGCGGCCCTGGCGACGCGCGCGATCTCGGCCCGCAGCATGGAAAGCCAGGGCGCGTCGGGCGGGCTCCTGGCCTCGAGCTCGCGCCAGCGCGCCAGCGCCGCGCGGCTGTCGCCGCTCTGGGCCTCGTGCAGGCCGAGATAGTAGGCCGCGCGGGCATCGTCGGGCCGCAGCGCCAGCGCACGCTCGAAGGCGTCGATCGCGGCGGGCGTCACGGTGCCGTCGGCCTCGAGGACGAGCGCCTCGCCCAGCGCCGAGAGGGCGTCGGGGTCGTCGGGGGCCTGGGCCAGGCGCGCGCGGGCCTCGGCCAGCAGGCTCTCGGCGGTCACGGTCTTCTGCCCGTCGGCGCGCGGGTGCGGTGGCTGGGCGACCTGCTTCAGGGTCGGGCCGGGATGGCCGATCTGCAGATAGATGCCGAGCGCCAGTAGCGGGATCAGCAGCGACAGCGCCGGCGGCAGGAAGCGATGCAGGGCCGAGGAGTCCTTGGGCGCGGCGGCATTCGTGGCGGCGGCGGCGGCGAGGATGCGGCGCTCGACCTCGACGCGCGCGGCGGCGGCCTCGGTTTCCGGCACCGCGCCGGCGGCGCGCTCGCGCTCGATCTCGGCGAGCTGGTCGCGATAGATCGCAAGCTCGCTGTCCAGCCGCTCGGTCCGCCGCGCGCCCGCCCGCAGCAGCGGCACCAGCAAGGCGCCGACCGTCACCGTGGCGAGCAGAGCGAGGAGGAATTCGAGCACTACCGGTCGTCCTGAGGCGAAGCCGAAGGACCTCGCGGTTGCAATGGGAGATCCTTCGCTTCGCTCAGGATGACAGAGAGACGCGTGCGCTCTTCGTCCGACAACGGCACGGGCGGGGCGAGCGGCGTGCGGCGGCGGCGGCGCGCGGCGATCAGGAGGGCGCCGCCCGCGACCAGCAGCACCAGCGGGCCGCCCAGCCACAGCACCAGCGTGCCGGCCTTGAACGGCGGCTTCAGCAGCACGTAGTCGCCGTAGCGCGCCACCATGTAGGCGAAGACCGCTCCGTCGTCGTCGCCCGCCGCCAGCCGCTCGCGCACCGCACGGCGCATGTCGCGCGCCACCTCGGCGCTGGAATCGTCAATCGACTGGTTCTGGCAGACGACGCAGCGCAGCGCGCGCCCGATCTCGCGCGCGCGCGCTTCGAGGGCGGGGTCGGGCAGCATCTCCGACGGTTCGACGGCTTGGACAGGGAAGGCGAAGAGCATCAGGAGCAACGCGAGCCATGACCCCCTCCGCGCCGTATGACGGCGCACCTCCCCCGAGGCGGGGGAGGAATCTGATTCTCCTCCCCCTAAGGCGCTGTAAACAGCGCCGACTCGGGGGAGGTGCCCCGAAGGGGCGGAGGGGGTCATCACTTCGCGCCCTTCAGGAACGGCAGGATGGTCTCGTTCACGTCGCGCTCGGTGATGGGGCCGCGGAAGTGGCGGCGGACGATGCCCTGGCCGTCGACGAGATAGGTCTCGGGCACGCCGGAGAGGCCCCAGTCGAGGCCGGCCCGTCCTTCGAGGTCGGCGCCGGCGAACCTGTAGGGATCGCCCAGGCGCTTCAGCCAGGCGCGCGCCTCCTCGGGCTTGTTCTTCCAGGCAATGCCGATGACGACCGCCCCCTCGCGCGCGGCCAGGCGCGCGAACAGCGGATGCTCGGCGAGGCAGGGCGTGCACCAGCTGGCGAAGAAATTCACGATCGCGGGCTTGCCGGTCCTGAGCAGCGCGTCGGTGAGCGGCGGTTCGCCGTCGCGCAGCGGCTTCACGTCGAGCCGCGGCGCCGGGCGGCCGACCAGCACCGAGCCGATCGAGGCGGGATCGCGCCCGGCCAGCAGCGACCAGGCGAAGAAGCCCGCCATCAGCGCCAGCGTCAGCAAAGGGAGGAGGAAGAGAAGACGGCGGTTCATGGCTGGGAGCGCGCCACTCCCGTGGCGCTCATGCTCATGAAAAGATGCGCCACGGGAGTGGCGCGCTCCCAGCACATGATCATTCTGCGGCCTGCACGACGGGACGCGTCCGCGACGGCGCACCGATCCTGAGCCGGCGGTCGGAGAGCGAGACGAAGCCGCCCAGCGCGCAGAGCGCGGCGCCGAGCCAGATCCAGGGCGCCAGCGGATTGTAGTAGAGGCGGATCACCCAGCCCGACGCGGCGCTGCCCTCGCCCAGGGTGGCGTAGAGATCGCGCAGCAGGTTGGTGTGGATGGCGGTCTCGGCCACCTGGCGGCGCTGGAGCGTGAACAGGCGGCGCTCGGGCTGCAGGGTGGTGTAGGGCTTGCCGCCGACGCTCAGCCGCAACGTGGCGCGCTCGGCGACGTAGTTGGGGCCCTGCAGGTTCTCGACGCGCTCGAGCGTCACCTCGAAGCCCCGGAACGAGGCGCGGTCGCCGGGCTTCATGGTCTGCATCAGTTCGGAATTCCAGGCGCCGGTGCCGACCGCGCCCAGCACGACGACGCCCAGCGCCGCGTGCGCGATGGTCATGCCCAGCGCCGCGCGCGGCGGCAGCCTGAAACCGGTGCGGACGAGCCGCTGGGCGAGCTCGATCAGGCTGCCCAGGATCAGCCAGACGCCGAAGCCGAAGGCGAGCGCCGCCAGCGTCGCGCGGCCGTCGATCGCCGTGGCGGCGACGATGGCGGCGATCACCGCGGCGATGAAGGCGACGCGCAGGTGCATCAGTGCCGGCCACAGCTCGGCGCGCTTCCAGCCGAGATAGGGCCCGACGCAGAGCGCGGCGAAGAGCGGCGCGCAGATCGGCACGAAGGTGGCGTTGAAGAACGGCGGGCCGACCGAGACCTTGTTTCCGGTGAGCAGGTCGAGGAACAGCGGGTAGAGCGTGCCCAGCAGCACGGTGGCCGCGAGCGTGCAGAGCAGCAGGTTGTTCAGGATCAGCGCGCCTTCGCGGCTGACCGGCTGGAACAGGCCGCCGCCCTGCAGCTGCGGCGCGCGCCAGGCGTAGAGGGCGAGGCCGCCGCCGGTGACCAGCAGCAGGAAGCCCAGGATGAACATGCCGCGCGCCGGGTCCTGGGCGAAGGCATGCACCGAGGTGAGCACGCCCGAGCGCACCAGGAAGGTGCCGAGCAGCGACAGCGAAAACGCGAGGATGGCGAGCAGGACGGTCCAGCTCTTCAGCGCGTCGCGCTTTTCCACCACGATGGCGGAGTGCAGCAGCGCGGTGCCGGCGAGCCAGGGCATCAGCGACGCGTTCTCGACCGGATCCCAGAACCAGAAGCCGCCCCAGCCGAGGATGTAGTAGGCCCACCAGCTTCCAAGCGCGATGCCCAGCGTCAGGAAGCACCAGGCGGCGAGCGTCCATGGCCGCACCCAGCGCGCCCAGGCGGCGTCGACGCGTCCTTCCAGAAGGGCGGCGATGGCGAAGGCGTAGGTGACGGAGAAGCCGACGTAGCCCAGGTAGAGCAGCGGCGGATGGAAGGCGAGGCCGGGGTCCTGCAGCAGGGGATTGAGGCCGTTGCCGTCGAGCGGCGCCGGCGAGACGCGCTCGAACGGGTTCGAGGTAAAGAGCAGGAAGGCGAGGAAGCCGACGCCGATCAGCGCCTGGACCGCGAGCACGCGGGCGCGCAACGTGTCGGGCAGGCCGGCGCCGAAGATCGCGACGGCGGCGCCAAACAGGGCGAGGATCAGCGCCCACAGCAGCATCGATCCCTCGTGGTTCCCCCAGACGCCGCTGATCTTGTAGAGCAGCGGCTTGGCCGAGTGCGAGTTGGCGACGACGTTGGCCACGGAGAAATCGGACGTCACGTAGGCCTGCGTAAGTGCTGCGAAGGCGAGAACGACCAGGAACGCCTGGGTCAGCGCCGCGGTGCGGCCGAGCGCCATCAGGCGATCGTCGCCGCGCGCCGCGCCCAGCAGCGGCAGGGTGCCCTGCACCAACGCCACGGCCAGCGCGAGGATGAGGGAAAAATGACCTAATTCAGGGATCATGCCAGACCCTCTTCCGGCGCTACGCGCCACCTTCCCCCGCAGGGGGAAGGTGCCCGAAGGGCGGAAGGGGGACTCACTTCTTCCCGTCCTTCCACTGCCCGGCATCCTTGATCGCCTTGGCGACCTCGGGCGGCATGTAGTTCTCGTCGTGCTTGGCCAGCACCTCGCGCGCCACGAACACGCCGTCGGCGCCCAGCGAGCCCTCGGCCACCACGCCCTGGCCCTCGCGGAAGAGGTCGGGCAGCAGGCCGCGATAGACGACGTCGACGGTCTTGTGCGTGTCGGTGACGCGGAAGCGCGTCTCCTGGCCGTCGGCGGACTTCTTCACGCTGCCGGCCTCGACCAGGCCGCCCATGCGGAAACGCCGCTCCGGCGGGATCTTCTTCTCCGCGATCTGGGTCGGCGAATAGAAGAAGACGATGTTGTCGTTGAGCGCCGTCAGCACCAGCGTGGCAGCAAAGCCCAGCACGGCGAGCGAGCCCACGACCAGCCACAGGCGCTTGCGCTTGGGCGTCATCGACTTGTCCTTGCCCGCTGCTCGCGGGGCCTCTCGAGCCCGCGCGCGGCAAGCTCGCGACGCACGCGCTGGCGGGCGGCGAGCGAGGAGATCAGCAGGCCGCCCAGGATCACCAGCGCCACGAGATAGGCCGACATCACGTAGACCGCGTGAGTGCTCATGCCTGCTGTTCCGCGTTTTCGAGGCGACGGCGGTCGATCTCGGTGTCGGTGCGCAAAAGCACCAGCAGCACGAACAGAAGGAACAAAGTGACCGCCATCCACATGAGCGGCACCAGGATGGAGGGATGGATGCTGGGTCCGCCGAGGCGCGCGACCGAGGCGGGTTGATGCAAGGTGTTCCACCAATCGACCGAGAACTTGATGATCGGCAGGTTGATGACGCCGATCAGCGCCAGGATGGCGGCGGCGCGATCGCCGCGCTCGGGCTCGTCGTAGGCGCGACTCAAGGCGATGTGGCCGAGATAGAGGAAGAACAGCAGCAGCATCGACGTGAGGCGCGCGTCCCACACCCAGTAGGCGCCCCACATCGGCCGGCCCCACAGCGAGCCGGTGAGGAGGCACACGGCGCAGAAGCCCGCGCCGACCGGCGCCGCCGCCCGCGCCATCAGCGCCGCCAGCGGGTGGCGCCAGACCAGCAGCGACGCGCCCAGCGCCGCCAGCAGGCCGTAGCCGGCCATGGCGATCCAGGCCGAGGGGACGTGCACGAACATGATCCGCACCGTGTCGCCCTGCTGATAGTCGGGCGGCGACTGGATCAGCGCCAGATAAAGGCCGAACGCTAGCATCAGCACGGTCGCGAACGACAGGCTGGGCAGCACGCGCTGGCTGAACCGCCGGAAGCGCGCCGGATTGGCGAGAAAGTGGAGATCGGCCATGTCGCTCTTCTATCCAATCGCCGGCACGAGTCTATTCGCCAGCTTGGCGCAAGGCAGCGGCAATCGCCCAGGGCGTGGTCGCCAGGGCCACCAGGGCGAGCGCCGCCAGGACCGCGAGATGGGCGCCGAAATCCCCGCCCGTCGCCAGCGCTTCGACCGCGCCGGCGCCAAAGATCAGCGTCGGCACGCAAAGCGGCAGGGCCAGCAGGGCCAGCAGGGCGCCCGATTTGCGTGCCCCCAAGGTCAGCGCGGCGGCCAGCCCGCCGATCAGCGACAGGGTGGGCGTGCCGACCAGCAGCGTCGCGGCAAGCGCCAGCAGGACCTCGGGTTCGAGCCCGAAGGCCACGCCCAGCACGGGCGCGAGGGCGGCCAGCGGCAGGCCGGTCACAATCCAGTGAGCGCCGCACTTGGCCAACGCCGCCAGCTCGAGCGGCCACGGCGCCAGCAACAGCAGGTCGAGCGTGCCGTCCTCGAAATCGGCGGCGAACAGGCGATCGAGCGACAGGAGGGCGGCGAACAGTGCCGCGCACCACAGGACACCGGCGGCGATGCGGGCGAGCACGTTGGCCTCCGGCCCGATGCCCAGCGGAAAGAGCGTGGTGGCGACAATGAAGAAGGCCAGGACCACGGCCACGTCACCGGGCCGGCGCCACACCAGACGCAGATCGCGCGCAACGAGGGCCGCAAAGCCGCTCACGCCGGCGCCCTCTGCGGCGCGGCAATTCCCAGGTCGAGCGTGCGACAGGGCACGCCGAGATCAGCGTGGGTGGCGGCGATGGCAAGGCCGCCGGCGGCGAGATGCTTGCCGAGGGCAGCGCGAAAAGCCGCCTGCGCCGGCGCATCGAGCGCGTTCAACGGCTCGTCGAGCAGCCAGAGCGGGACGTCGGCCAGCATGACCCGGGCGAGCGCGGAACGGCGGCGCTGGCCGGCCGACAGGGTTCGCACAGGACGGTCGGCCAGGGTCTGGAGATCGAAGGCGGCAAGGGCTGCGTCGACGCGGCCGACGTCGGGCGAGGGGTCGCCGCGCAGCCGTTCGGCCATCCGCAGGTTCTCGGCCACCGACAGATCGCCCTTGAGGCCTTCCAGATGCCCCAGCCAGGCCAGCCGGCCACGCCAGGCCTCGGGCTCGTCCCTCACCTCTGCCCCTTGCCAGCGGATCGCCCCGGCGTCGGGACGAACCAGCAGGGCGAGCGCACGCAGCAGGGTGGTCTTGCCGCTGCCGTTGCGGCCGACCAGCGCCAGCAGTTCGCCGGCCGCCAGCCCGAAGGACAGGCGCTCGAACACCTTCCGGCCGCCACGGCGGCAGGCGAGGTCGGAGACATCGAGAAGGGAGGTCGCCATGTGGCGCCGTCGTAGCATGGGCGCCCGAGGGGCCCCGAAAAGAAAAAGGCCGTCCTCTCGGGGGAGAATGAGAGGACGGCCGAAGCGCCTCCGAGGAGGCTAGAACGTGGCCTTTGGGGGGAACCACGTTCGGGGGAGATACAACCCAAAGATGGAAACCTCCCATGGCCGTCGCTAGACCCAAATGGGGCCAAAGTGTGATTTTTTAATCACACTCAATTTCTGGGGAGAATGCCTGATTCTTCCATAGAATCAGGGTCTTGGACACTTGTCGTCACGGACCAATCAAGTCCGCCCCCGAAAGAGCCGAAGGGCATCGCCGGGAATCGCGCCGATCCTTGGGCGCGGAGCGCCTAAGCGTAGGGATCGGCAGCGTCGCGCATGCCGTCGCCCATGAACTGGTAGGCGAGGATGACGAGGACCACCGGCACGACGGGCAGCATCAGCCACCAATGCACGGCCACGACGTTGATGTCGGTCGCCTCGTTCAGCAGCACGCCCCAGGAAGTGATGGGCGGCCGCAGCCCGAGGCCCAGGAACGACAGCGCCGTCTCGGCCAGGATCATCGAGGGGATGGAGAGCGTGGCCGAAGCGATGAGGTGGCTCATGAAGCCGGGCAGCAGGTGACGACCGATGATGCGGGCGGGCTTGGCTCCCATCATCTGGGCGGCGGCAGCGTAATCCTCCTCGCGCAACGACAGGAGCTTGGAGCGCACGGCACGCCCCAGGCCCGGCCAGTCGAGCAACGCCAGGATGATGGTGATGCCGAAGTAGATCAGCAGCGGCGACCAGGTGACCGGCAGCGCCGCCGACAGTGCCAGCCACAGCGGCAGATGCGGGAAGCTCTTGATGATCTCGGTGATGCGCTGGACGACGCTGTCGACCCAGCCGCCGTAGTAGCCCGCCAGGCCGCCCAGGATCAGCGCCAGCGCAAACGACAGCGTGATGCCGATGAGGCCGATGGTGAGCGAGATGCGGGCGGCATAGACGATGCGGCTGAACAGGTCGCGCCCCAGCCGGTCGGTGCCCAGCCAGAAGAACTGTCCGCCCTCGGGCGGGCAGACGAAATGGAACGTGCCGTCGATCAGGTCCCAGAATTCATAGGGAGCCCCGCTGCAGAAGAAGCGGAGCGGCATCGGCTTGGCGAGGTCGGGCGTGTAGACGCGCTGCAGGGTGTCGGGATCACGCTCGGTCTTCAGACCGTAGACGAAAGGCCCGAGGAACTTGCCCTCGTGGAACAGGTGCACCGACTGCGGCGGTGCGAAGATGTAGGCCGAGTGCCGGCTGTGCAGGTCGTAGGGCGCGATCCATTCGCTGATGGCGGTGGAGAAATACATCAGCGCCAGGAAGATCATCGAGACGACGGCCGGTTTGTGGCGGCGAAACCGCCACCACATCAGCTTCCACTGGCCGGCCATGTAGTACTTTTCCTGGTCGGCGGTGAGCCGCTCGGCGACGTAGGGATCCCACTTCTCGGTGCTGACGAAGTGCGGCGTGCGGCTCGGCGGGGTCGAGGTCTGGTCGGTCATGTCCGCCTCACTTCTCCGACGTGGCGCCGAAGCGGATGCGTGGATCCAGCGCGGCGAGCGCCAGATCGGAAATCAGCATGCCGATCACCGTCAGCACCGCCACGAACAGCAGGAAGGTGGCGGCGAGATTGACGTCCTGGGTCTTGAGCGCACCCAGCAGCATCGGCCCGGTGGTGGGCAGCGACAACACCACCGAAACGATGACCGACCCCGAAATGACGTCGGGCAGCAGGCCGCCAATATCGGCGACGAACGGATTGATGGCGTGGCGCAGCGGATACTTGATCAGCAGGCGCATCGGCGGCAGCCCCTTGGCACGGCCGGTGACGACATACTGCTTCTGCAACTCGTCGAGCAGGTTGGCGCGCAGCCGGCGGATCATGCCGGCGGTACCCGACATGCCGATGACGATCACCGGGATGATGAGGTGCTCGGCCACCGAGACGAGCTTGCCCCAACTGAACGGCTTGTCGATATACTCGGGATCCATCAGGCCGCCGATCGACAGGCCGAAGTAGACCTTGCCGACATAGAGCAGCACCAGCGCCAGCAGGAAGTTCGGCACCGACAGGCCGACGAAGCCGATGAACGAGGCGACGTAGTCGCCCATCCTATACTGATGGGTCGCGGCGTAGACGCCGATCACGAACGACACGGTCCAGATGAAGGCGATGGTCGAGGATTCCATGATCAGGGTGAGCGCCATGCGCTCGCCGATCAGCTCGGACACCGGCACGGTATCCTGGCAGCTCAATCCGAAGTCCCAGCGGAAGATGCCGCCGACCCATTCGAAGTAGCGCCGCCACAGCGGCTGATCGAGGCCGTAGAGCGCGCGCAGTTCGTCGGCGCGCGTCAGCGCGTCGGGGTCGCCGCGCGCCAGCAGCTCGTCGATCTGCGAGGTCACGCAATCGCCGGGCGGCAGGTCGATGATGAAATAGACGAGGGCGCTGATGACGAACAGGGTCGGAACCATCAGCAGCACGCGGCGCACGATGAAACTAAGCATGCTCAGGCCCCCTCCCGTCCCTCTGGCCGCGCGATGCGGACGTAGTGCCCGGGTTCGGCCTCGGTCCAGAAGAGCGGCTGCTCGCCGGCATCCCTAAACGGTTCGGGCCATTGCGCCGGATCCGAGGCCTTGCCCTCCATCAGCGCCCCGAGATCGAGCCGGTGACGAGGGTCGGGCATCGGCACCGCCGACAGCAGCGCCCTTGTGTAGGGATGAAGCGGCCGGCGGAACAGCTCGCCCGCCGGCGCCAGCTCGACCAGGCGGCCGGCACACATCACGGCGATGCGGTCCGCGATGTAGTCGACCACCGCGAGGTTGTGGCTGATGAAGAGGTATGTGAGGCCGAGCTGCTTCTGCAGGTCCTTGAGCAGATTCAGGATCTGCGCCTGGATCGACACGTCGAGCGCCGAGACCGGCTCGTCGCAGATCACCATGTCCGGCCGGAGCGCGAGCGCACGCGCAATGCCGATGCGCTGGCGCTGGCCGCCGGAAAAGGAGTGCGGGTAGCGGCTGAGATGGCGGCGGTCGAGGCCGACCATCTCCATCAGCTCGCTCACCATCTCGCGGCGATAGGCGTCGTCACCGATGTCGTGGATGACCAGCGGCTCGACCAGGATGTCGTAGACGGTCATGCGAGGATTGAGCGAGCCGAACGGATCCTGGAAGATGAACTGCAGCTTGGTGCGGAAGCGGTTCAGGTCCTCGCCCTCGAGCATCATGACGTCGACCTTGCGGCCCCAGTCGTCGTAGACGACCCTGCCGGCCCCTTCATTGGGATCGGCCGAGATGCCTCGCATCAGCATCTTGCTGAGCGTGGTCTTGCCGCAGCCCGACTCGCCCACCAGGCCGAGACACTCGCCGCGCTGGACGTCGAAGCTGACATCGTTGACCGCACGAATGGTCCGGGTGACGCCGCCGCCAAGCAGCGACTCGAGCAGCGTATCGGCCTTGCGGATGCGGAAGGTCTTGCTGAGATGACGCACCTTCAGGACCGGCGCGTCGGGATTGAAGGTCGACGTCGGCGCCGACGCCACCTTCTCCTTGAGGAGATGGCCGGTGGCCGCGGTGATCTCGCGGATCGGGACCAGCCGCTCTCCGGGCTTCATGTCGAAGCGCGGCACAGCGTGCAGCAGCGCCTTGAGATAGGGATGCTGCGGGTCGCGGAAGATGTCGTGCAGGTCGCCCGATTCGACTACCTTGCCGCGGTACATCACGACCACATCGTCGGCGACATTGGCGACCACCCCGAGATCGTGGGTGATCATCAGCAGCGCCATGCCCAGTTCCTTCTGCAGGTCCTTCATGAGGCGCAGGATCTGGGCCTGGATGGTGACGTCGAGCGCGGTGGTCGGCTCGTCGGCGATCAGCAGCGCTGGCCGGCAGACCAGCGCCATGGCGATCATGGCGCGTTGGCGCAAGCCGCCGGAAAGCTCGAACGGATAGGTGCGCAGGGCCCGTTTGGGATCGGGGAAGCCGACCATGCGCAGCATGTCGCGTGTCAGCTCGTCGATCTCGGCGCGGCCGAGCTTGCGGCCGTTGCTGCGTGCCGCCTCGCCGATCTGGTCGCCCAGCGAATGGAGCTCGCTGAACCGGCCGCCGCCATGCAATTCGACGGCCTCGCCAATCTGGTCGCCCACGGTATGCAGCGCCGATAGCGAGGTCATCGGCTCCTGGAAGATGATGGAGATCTGCCCGCCGCGGATGCGCCGGATCTCGGGGCCGGTGCGGTCAAGCTTGGCGATATCGACCGGGCTGCCGCCGGTGCGTGGGTCCTTGAACAGGATTGAGCCGGACGAGACGGTGGCGGTGCGCGGCAGCAACCCCATGATGGCCTGGCTGCACACCGACTTGCCGGAACCCGACTCACCCACCAGCGCCAGCGTACCGCCCGGTGGGATAGAGAACGACACGCTGTCGACAGCCCGCAGGATTCCTTCGTGAACGCCAAAGTCGACCGTCAGATTCTCGACACGCAGCAGATCCTTCATGCCAATTCTTCCTGACCTGCCACCGAGATTCCCATCGCCCGCAGATTGGCGCGCGTCGCCTCGTCGAGCTCGACGCCGCCCGCCTCAGCCGCGCGCGCCGCACGTTCGACGATATCGTGAAAACCGTCGAGCGAAGAATCGACCTTCGCCATCCGTCCGCCGGCCGAGCCGATGCTGAGCTGCATCCAGCCGTCGGACCGGTCGCGCTTGGTCGAGAAATAACTGAGCTTCAGGCGGTCGAGGCGCGCCCATTCCACCAGCGTGCCGGCTGGCCCATCGGCGCAGAGCGTGTCCGGCCCCAGGACGTAGCGCGTCTGGTGGCGGAGCGCGGTGCGCACCAGGAACAGGGCGAACAGCAGGAACCCGGCCGCCAGCAAATAGGCCAGCCAGCGATTGACCTCGAGCAGCAGCAGGGGCGCGCCGCACAGCAGGACGCCCGCCGCGGCGCGCACATAGTCGGCCCACAGCGTCTGACGCGGATAGCGCAGGACGGCAGAACTCAAACGCGCGCCTCCCCTCCCTTGGAATTTTTGGCCGCGAACACTTCGTGCGCCGAGTGCACACGCACGCCTGACATGGTTCTTGTTCTTTCCCAGAACGACCTTAGGAAATCCCACGCCTTGCCGTCCATCGCAAGATGGTGGCTGAGAAGGCCCACCGGCTCGCCGCTGTCGGTCCGCGACCGGACGAGGGCTCGCACAAGAGATGAAATGACGGCCTCCTCGCCGGCAAAGCCGCCCGCCCCTTTCCAGTCGATCAGGTCGACGTGGGTGTTGATCTGGCGCAAGCCACGCACCGGCTGGGCGCGGGGACGCGCGCCGAAGGTCGAAAGCCCAGTGAAGCCGATCTCCGGCAGGGTCGGCACCAGGGCCGGGGCGATACGGTTCCAAGGCGGCACCATGACACTGAGCGGACGATTGCCAAACAACCGTTCCAGCGCCAGCCAGCCCGTGCCGAGTTCTCCCAGCACGATCATGGCCGGGCGGTGGGGACCGAGCTCGACCTTTTTTCCTTCGCCCGGCGTCGCGTGATTGACGTGGGCATAGCCGTGCTGGAGGACGTCGACGGCCGGTTCGGCGGCAAGGCGCTCCGCCAATGCCGGCGTCGCGTGAGCCGGCACCACCGCCAGGGCGAGCGGCACGCCGGTCTCGCGATGGATCGCGAGCAGTCGATCGAGATGCGGACTGGCATCGACGGCATCGTCGTCGCGCCACCACAGCTCTGCGATGCGGCCGGCGGCACCCCACTCGGCGAGTTCCCGGTCGAGCGCCTGCCAGCCGCTCATGACGCCAGCATCTGCTGCAGTGCCGCGACAGTGGCCGGCCCACCGCGCACGTCGACGGGTGGGAAGCTGCGGATCGACGGACCGGCCCACGCCGCCCCAACGGCTGCGGCCAGCATCGCGGGCGACAGGCTGCCGGGTGGCACGCCGGCAACCATGCCGCGCTCGACCAGGATGCGGGCACGATCTGCCTGCTCGGTCTCGCGTGCCGTACCGAAGGGCACCAATACTGCGCGATCGGCATGGCAGAGCGTTTCGATCACGGTATTGTAGCCGGCCTGTGAAATCGACAGTGCCGCATTGTGCAGCAAGGTGGGAAAGTCGTCGCGCGCAGGCTCGACGATGATGCCCTCCGTGACGGCTGTCGCAAGTGCCGCCTGGTCGGCCGCAGGAAGGTTCGGCCCGAGCAGCAGCCGCCAGCGCCGGTCGGCCAGCGGCGTCATCGACCGGGCTTCCAGGGCGGCGCGCAACAGGGGAGCACCGACCGCACCGCCACCTGCCGACACGATGACCTCCCCCTTGCCGACGTCACCCCGGGGCACAGGAGCAGCGTCGGAGTCGGCCACATAGCCTGTGTAGAGCGCGCGCGCCTTCACGTCGTCCCAAGCCGGAAAACTTTCCTCCAAACGTACGAGGGCCGGATCACCATGGATCAGCAGCGCATCGAATGCCTCGAAGGTTGCCACCATCTCGTCGACACGGGCAGGCGACGCCGAGCGTCGCAAGACGTCGCGCACCGAAGAGACGATCCACGGCGGCGACGGCAGGTTCTGCGCCGCCTCGAGGAGTGGCAGAAGCTCGAAGCGGAGCTGGGTGCGGCCGAATGGAAACTGTTCGGTCATCAGCATATCGGGCTGCTCGGCCTCGAACAGGTCGAGCAGTCGGCGCCTACGCTCGGCACGGAAAGCATCGTCGAGCGGCGTGCCGTCGAGGCGGGCCAGATCCTTCAATCGCGCATCGGCGGCGCGCAGCGGCGGTAGCTGGTGAAAGCGCGCGCCGCCCAACGCCAGCCCCTCGGTCGGCGCGCCTCCCGAGACCAGCAGCACGTCGAAGCCACCCGCCGCCATCGCGCGCGCGAGCGCGGCCGCACGGCGCAGGTGGCCGATACCCAGCAGGTGCTGCACATAGAAGAAGACGCGCTTTTTCATGAAGCACTTTCCGGCGGATCTTCCAACGGCACGTTCAGACGTTCGACCGTGACGCGGCCGTCGTCGTGCGCGACGAAAAAATGAACCGAGCGCCAATCGAGCCTGTGCGGCGGGCGGCCCAGCATGTTCCAGCCCGTGGCCAGCGCCAACAGAGCGCGGATCGCGGCCTTGTGCGATACCGCAACCACCGGCTCGCCGGCGCGCGCCAGTTCTGCCGTCCAGCGGCCGATACGGGCTATCGCGGCGCGCGGCGACTCGCCACCCGGCGGCTGGAAGTCGAGCCCGGCCGCTTCCGCCGCCGCGAAGGCCGCGCCGCCCGTGGCGCGCAGCCCGGCCAGGGTGCGGCCCTCCCAGACGCCGAAGCTCATTTCGCGCAAAGCCGAATCGACTCCGACCGGCGCCGACGGTCGAAGAAGTTCGGCCGTGCGCCGGGCCCGTTGCAGCGGGCTCGAAACCCGCTTCCAACCGTCGGCTGGCGGCGGCAGGCGCCAACCGCGCGCGGTTGTCTCGCCCTCGCGACTGAGGCGGGTATCGGTGAGGCCCTGCAGGCGGCCCGACGCGTTCCACTCGGTCGGCGCGTGGCGCAGGAGGGCGAAGGGAACAGCGCTCATCGCAGCGTCCTCAGCGCTGCCGCCAGCGCCGAAGCCGCTGCGCGCTCGTCGTGGTGCGCGGCGACGCGGGCCGCGGCGGCGACGCCCAGGCGCACGCGTTCGGCCGGCGAGTCGAGCAGCCGCGCCACGGCGGCGGCAAAGGCCGCAGCATCGCCAACCGGCGTCAGCAGGCCCGTTACGCCGTCGGCCACGACCGCGGGCACACCGCCGGTGCGGCCGGCGACCACGGGCAGGCCGGCCGCCTGGGCTTCGAGAAAGGCCATGCCGTAGGCTTCGTTGATCGCGGGCCAAAGGTAAAGGTCGGCGGCGGCATAAAGCGCCGGCAAGTCGGTATGCGGCACGGCGCCGGCAAAGCGCACGCGCCCGCCGAACGGCGCCATCAGCTCCTCGATTTCGGCCCGCGCCGGGCCGTCGCCGACGAGCAGCGCCTGCCACTTGCGGTCCTTCAGGAGCCCGAAGGCCTTGGCCAGCACACGATAGGACTCAAGCTTGTCTCGGGTGCGCATCATGCCGACGCTGAGCAGCATGGGGGGGTCGTTGGCAGCCCGCGGCGCGAGGCCGCGGAACGGCGCTGTATCGATGAAGGGCGGCAGCCGGACCTGGCGGCCGCCGGGCCGCAGCCGGGCGCGCACGCCGGCGACATCGCGGGGATTGACCGTCAGCACCAGATCCGCGACCCCCAGTGCGCGTTCGACCGCGCGATGGCCGAGCCGTGTTGGGCCCTGGGCGCGGCGCGGAGCATGCGAGGCCTCGGCGATCACATAGGGAATGCCCAGCGCGCTTGTCACGATCGGCCCCAGCCAGTCCGGCTTGCGGTAGTAGCAGTGATAGGTGAGCCACAGGTCGAAGCGCTCGGGATGGCCGGCCGGCAGCGCCCGCCAGCGTTCGATCAGCCGCGCGGCGCGGCGACGGGCCGCACGTTCGAGGGCAAGGTGGGCATCGGGCGCCGGCACACCTGCGGTAACGCGGCTCGGCGACGGCATGACGACGGTATGGCCGAGGCGGTGCAGCAGGCGCATCAGGCCGCGCGCCATCTCGCGATCGCCCGAGGGCGTGGGGCTGTCCGGCGGCTTGAGCGGCGTGTGCAGCAGCACGCGCATGGCGTTCACTCCGCGGCCCGCGCCTCGGAAGGCAACGCCTCGGGCGGGCGCGCTGCAGCCGGCGCCTGGCCCAGAGCATCGGCCAGCCAGTCGACGCCCGAGTCGAAGGAGAAGCACGTGCGCACGGTTTCGGCAGCCCGCGCGGCCAGCCGGAAGCGAAGCTCGGGATCGCCGACGAGACGCGCCAACGCGACGGTGAGTTCATCGGGCGCGCCGGGCGACACCAGGAGCCCGTTCTCGCCGTCCGCGATGAATTCGCCGATGGCCGCGGCATGCGTCGACACGAGAGGCAAGCCCTGGTGCGCGGCCTCCATCAGCACGTTCGGCAGGCCGTCCTGGTCGCCGTCGGCGGCCACCTTGCTCGCCAGCACGAACAGATCGGCGCGCGCCAGGGCCGCAAACACCGCCTTCTGCGGCTGCGCGCCGTGCCAGGTGCAGCGCCCGGCGATGCCGAGCGACGCCGCCTCGGCCTTCAGCGCCTCGGAGAGGCCACCCGCGCCGACGTGCTCGAAGCGCCAATGCAGATCGCGCGGCAGTCCGGCCAGCGCCTGCAGAAGATCGCCATAGCCCTTCTTCTCGACCTTGCGCCCGACCGACAGGATGACCACCGGATCGGCGGCATCGCGCCCGTCACGCCGTGGTCGCGGCGGCGGCGGCGGCGGCAGGTGGGCGAAGTCGAGACCGTGATAGACGAGGCGCAGGCGTTCCGGATGGGGCGCCAGTTCCTTCAGGCGCCGCAGGCCGATCGCCGTACAGGTGACCAGCCAGGCGCAGTCGTCGAGCTTGCCGGCGATCTCCCACGGTTCGCTGGTCCAGATGTCCTTGGCATGCGCCGAAACGCTCCACGGCAGGCCGCGCAGGGTCGCGGCATAGCGCGTGACCGAGGCCGGCGTATGCAGGAAATGCGCGTAAAGCCGGTCGATCGAGACCGGTAGCTCGGCCGCCAGCACCAGCGCCTGGCCCCAGCGCCGGACCCGGTTGGCGGTCGGGTCGCGCCTGAGATCGGCGAGGAATTTTTGTCGCGCGAGCGCATAGCCCGGCAGGCGGCGAGCTTTCCGCCAACCGTCGAATACGCGGCGCGGATCGTCCTTGAGGTATTCCGGGAGATAGACGGTGCGCGCCGTCACGCGATCATGAACGGGATGGTGCGCCTTGTCGGTCGGCCGGCGCAGCGACCAGATCTCGAGCGCCACGCCGCGGGCCTCGAGACCGGCGATTTCCTGGGCGATGAACGTCTCGGAAAGGCGTGGCCAGCCTTTCAGCACGACCGCTACGCGCGCACCCGTTGAACCCGGCATGAATGGCCGCATGAATCCTTGGCGATCAGGTCCTGGCGCGCGCCGGCGGAACGGTGGACGAGTCGGCGTCGGGCGCCGGATCGACGATGCCGTCGGCCTCGAGCCGCGCCGGGCCGCGGTGCGGGTTCATGAGCTGCTTGGCGACGAGGCGCCAGACATTGCCGAGACCGTCGAGCAGGCCGGGCACCACGACGTCGCTGGGCAGGCCCTGCTGCGGCAGCTGGCGCAACGCCGTCGCCATGGCGTGCGGGTCGCGGCCCTTGTCGGCGTCGAGCATCTCGATCAGGCCGATGTTGCGCGCGGCGCGGGCACGGATGAACTGCTCCAGCCGCGGTTTGGTGCGCGGTACGATGATCGCCTTCTTGTCGAACGACAGGATCTCGCAGAACGTATTGTAGCCGCCCATGGCGACCACGCCCGCCGCACGCTGCATCAGCGCACCCAGGTTGTTGGTGAAGGTGAGCGTGCGAATCTTGGCGAACTTTGCGGCGCGATCCCTGAAGGCCTCGCGCGCCGTGGCCGACATGAACGGGCCGAACACGATCACCGCGCCGTAGGGGATGTGCGGATCGGTTTCGTAGGCCGCAAGCACCCAGTCGACAAGGTCGACGCCGTCGCCGCCACCGCCGGCGGTGACCAGGATGAACGGGCCGTCGATCTCCTCGACCTCGTGCGGGATGTCGGCGTGAAGCGGCAGGTCGCGGCGCAGGTAGCCGGTGTAGACCGACTTGTGCCGCACCGAGGCCGGCAGGTCGATGCCAGCCATCGGCTTGTTGATCTGCGGCAGGCCGTAGATCCAGATCTCGTCGTAGAGATCACGCAGCGCCGGCACGATTTTCTTGCGCTCCCATTCCTGCGCCAGCGCCGCCGGATCGTCCATGACGTCGCGCAGGCCGAGCACCAGCGGCGTGCCGCGTTCCTTGAGCAGGTGCAGCGCCGGACCGACCTCGCCGCGCAGCCCGAGCGGTTCCTTGTCGACGATGAAGAGGTCGGGCCGGTAGATGTCGGCGGTGTCGCGGATGATGCGGGTCCGCATCTCCAGCGTATGCTCCACGCCGACCCGAAGGTTGGCGGAGTCGTATTCGCCCGTGTCGATCTGCTTGACCACGCCGGGAACGCGCACGAAGTCGATGCCGGAGCGGAACTCGTAGGAACCGATGACCGGCGAGCCCGACAGGATCAGGACCGACACCGACTGGTCGGCCTCGACGAGGGCATTGGCAATCGTGCGGCAACGGCTCACATGGCCGAGACCGAAGGAATCGTGGCTGTAGAGCAGCACACGCTTGGACCGGCTGCTGGCAGGCATGCGACGCGTCTCCCCCTCGCCAAAGCGCCTCCTGCCCCGGCTGGTGAATGTTGGCGGACTATGCCACAGCCGGGCTTCGGCGTGAAATCCGGCCCGTCAGACAGCAAAAAAATCGAATGTAATCAAGGGGCTGATCGAATATACCGGATTTGAGATCAGAGCCGGGCCGTCGCCATACGGGATTTGATGCAACGCAATCTGTTCACCTACATCTGGCGGCACAGCAGGCCCGAGCAGCTCGTGATCCTGACGCTGGTCGTACTCGCCCAGCTCTTCTACTTCCTGTCGCTGACCGTGCCGAAGTCGGTCATCAACAACGGCATCCAAGGCAACGCCTTCAAGGACAGCAAGACCATCCCGTTCCTGGTCTGGGAACTCGACCTGTCGGCGATCCTGCCCGGCAAGGTGATCCGCTTCTTTGACGGCTTTCAGGTCGACCAGCTCCAGTACCTCGTCGCCATGAGCTTCGTCTTCCTGGGCGCCGTGATCGTGAACGGCCAGTTCAAGAAGACGATCAACACCCAGAAGGGTCGCATGGGCGAGCGCATGCTGCGCCGCCTGCGCTACGAACTCTACGACCGCATCCTGCGGTTCCCGCCCGCCCATTTCCGCAAGGTCAAGCAGGCCGAACTCGCGACCATGGTCAAGGACGAGGTCGAGCCGCTGGGCGGCTTCATCGGCGATGCCTTCGTGGCGCCGATGTTCCTGGGCGGCCAGGCGCTCACCGCCATCGTCTTCATCATGCTGCAGAACTGGCTCCTCGGCATCGTCGTCATCGTCCTGCTGGCGGTGCAGATGGCGATCGTCCCGCGACTGCGCAAGCCGGTGCTGGCGCTTGGCCGGCAGCGCCAGCTCTCGGCCAGGCTGCTCGCCGGCCGCATCGCCGAGACCGCCGACGGCGTCCACGAGATACACATCCACGGCGCCGCCAACTACGAGCGCGCCGATATCTCCGAGCGCCTGGGCGCCATCTTCAAGATCCGCTTCGACCTCTACCAGAAGAAGTTCGTCGCCAAGTTCTGGAACAACTTCCTGTCCCAGGCGACGCCGTTCGCGATCTATCTGATCGGCGGCTATTTCGCCATCACCGGCCAGATGGACGTCGGTGCCGTGGTCGGCGTGCTGCTCGCCTACAAGGACCTGCCGTCGCCGATCAAGGAATTGATCGACTGGGACCAGCAGCGCCAGGACGTGCAGATCAAGTACGAACAGGTGATCGACCAGTTCCAGCCCGAGGGCATGATGCCGCCGGAGCTGCAGGCGATCCCCGACGGCCCGCCGCCGCCGCTCGGCGAGGAGCTTGCGCTGGCCGGCGTCACCTTCTCCGAGGACGGCCGGGTGAAGCTCCTCGACGGCGTGACGCTTTCTGTGCCGACCTCCGCCAAGCTGGCCGTGATCGGCGGGTCGGGCTCGGGAAAGGACGTGCTGGGCCAGGTGCTGGCCCGCCTCGTCGTACCGACCAGCGGCTCGGTCCGGCTCGATGGCAAGGACTTCTTTCAGATCCCCGAGTACGTGCTGGGCGCCCGCACCGCCTATATCGGCCAGGACACCTATCTGTTTCCCCTCTCGGTCCGTGACAATCTGCTGTTTGGACTGAAGTTCCGGCCGGTTGCCCCCGCTACCTACGACGATGCCACGCGCGTCGTGCGCGAGACGTTCTGGAAAGAGTCGGAGCGGGCCGGCAATCCGCCCTTCGATCCCAACGCCGACTGGATCGACTACGAACTGGCCGGCGCCACCGGACCGGCCGACCTGCTGCCGCGCATGGTCGACACCCTGCGGCAGGTCGAGATCGACGAGGACATCTATTCGCTGGGCTTGCGCGGCAGCATCGACGCCGCACTCCGGCCCGATCTCGCCGAGAAGATCCTGAAGGCGCGCCACACCCTGCACGGCCGGCTGCAGAACGAGGCCTATGCCGGCCTCGTCGAGCCGTTCAACGCCGACCTCTACAACAAGAACCTGTCGGTGGCCGAGAACCTGCTGTTCGGCACGCCGCTCGGCAAGCAGTTCGACGGCGACAACATCGCCGCCGATCCCTACGTACAGTCGGTGCTGCAGGCGACCGGCCTCAACCTCGACCTGCAGCGCATGGGCCTCAGCATCGCCGAGACCATGGTCGAGCTGTTTTCCGGCCTGTCGCCCGACAACCCGCTGTTCGAGCAGTACAGCTTCATCTCGGCCGACGAACTTCCCTACGTGCGCCTGCTGCTGCAGCGGCTGGGCGGCAAGGGCATCGAAGCCGTACCCGAGGCCGACCGGCCGCGCCTGATGACGCTGCCCTTCCGCTATATCGAGGCTCGCCATCGCCTCGGCCTGGTCGACGGCGCGGTCGAGGAACGGCTGCTCGTC
>Ga0209514_10001652_pt1 | contig 37336 bp, 38 predicted proteins | sample Subgrocontami58m_FD_187452 | JGI IMG/M metagenome (GOLD analysis project Ga0209514, IMG submission 187452) | Subsurface groundwater microbial communities from S. Glens Falls, New York, USA - GMW37 contaminated, 5.8 m (SPAdes) (version 3) | ecosystem: Environmental > Aquatic > Deep subsurface >...
AGGCCGGCTGGTTTGCTGCCGGGTTTGGTCAAGTCGTACATCTTGTATTTCCGCCCGGATTCATCCCCGGCGGCAGTTGAGGCATTTTGGATTTCCTTCCGCACTTCGTCTTCGAAGAAAGGAGAATACGCCGGCAGCTTGATGTGCCGCAGGCTTTCGTCGCTGGGCACGAACACGGCGTCTTCGTGGAATGCCAGTCCCAAGTGGATTTGTTCGACCGTCAACTCGATGACGTCGATGATGCCTGTCTTGTTCGACGCCGCGTTCAACACGCGTTGGAACGCCCGCTCTCCGGCTAACTCCTTGTTGAACGCGTAGTATTCGTACGTCGTGCCGACGATCTTGCCGGTGTCAATCAGCACGGTTCCTTCCTCGACGCCCGCTTGTCCTTTGATGGTGATGGCCAAGTAGCCGCAGAAGCGTTTGCGGCGCAATTCATCGATTAGGGCGACCAAGTCGGTGGACGCCGTGTCCAGATTGGTTTTCAACGTTTTTCCGGAAGGCAGGTTCATGTCGGAATCCGGCAGCCATTAGGCACGGGGAGTATAAAAATGAGGTTTTTTTTGGGCAACCGCGTTGGAACGAAAAAAAGCCACTTGGGAAAAACAACAAAAAAAAAGGCCGGTTGGAAAAAACGAAAAAGGCCTGGGAAAGCAAATGAACGCGTTTTGGTCTTCTGTCGTTTGCTTCAACGAAGGTTTATTGGCGTAAGTTGATGACCAAATCGGCCGTGTTCTGCAACGCCGCCGAAAAGTCCGGTTCGGTGCCCACCACTATGGTTTCTTTTCCGTGTTCCTTGGCTTTGGTCAGAAGCGGTTTGAAGTCCGAATCGCGCGAACAGATGGCGATGGTGTCGATGTTGGGGTTGAACACGTACTCCGTTGCATCCACGGCCAGCGCCACGTCGACGTCGGAGGGGACGATGACGACTTCGAAGCCCTGGTTGGTCACCGCTTCAATCAGCTTGTCGGAGGCGTATTGGTCCAAAAACACTTTGGCGACTTTGAGCTTGCCGTGTTTAAGCAACCGGGCTTTGATTGTTTCGAGGTTGACGCCGAGTTCCTTGCGCAGCATGTTCGGGCCGTCAACGAAGCACGCAATGCGTTTTTCTTTCCTGCCTAGAGCTTCGCGGAGTTGTCTCAACATGTTGTTTCACCGTGCGTGTTGTTCGATCCAGGGTATGAGTTTTTCCAAGTCTTCCGGCTTTCGCATGACTTGAATAATCCCGTGGCGTTTCTTTAAATCGTCAATGTGCTTGGAGTCGTTGCGCGTGGTGGTGGCAATCACGGGCAAATTAAATTCACGGGCCATGTGCACGGCGCCCAATCCGGGAGGATTCTCGGCGTGTCCTGGAACGTGGCTCAAGTCGGGCAAGAATAGGTCGATTTCGTCCCTGTTTTTTTGGATGTAATGCGCGGCTTTGACTGGATCGGATATGATTCTTGCGCGGTGTCCATGTGACTCCAACTTGTCTTTGAGCATTGTTGCTAAAAAAGTATCCGGTTCGTAGATGAGTACGCGCGTTGGTATATTCCGTCCGTGTGCCCGGATCGTCTTGCCAAGTTGGATTACATCGTTTTGACCCAACGCGGCTTTGATTTGGCCTTTTCGCAACAATTGTTTCTGAATTATTGGATTGCCTCTGTACGTGGCAACGGGAATGTCGGGATGGTGTTCTTGAATTTTTGAAATCAAATCCAGGCCGGGTCTATTCCGCTCCGTATTGATTTCAGTACTTTTTCCCAAGCTCGTAATCAGCAGTTGGACGTCGGTAGGGTTGGCGTGAATGTGTTGCCATGCGGATTCATGGTCGTTGAAATATTTTATCCGGAATTCGTCTTGTAACTCCGCACATCGTTTGAAGTCCGTCGTGACTTGGGAATCTGTGTGGACGAACACGACGTGGCGACTGGGTCGAATAGTGGAATGTTCCTTCATGGTTTGAACACATTTTTTGCGTTTTCAAGTACTTGGTCCTGCACGTCCTTTAAGTCTTTGTTTAAAGTTTGGCAGATGTGCTCGTAGACTTCACGGACGTTGGACGGCTCGTTGCGCTGGGGCTTGCCGTTTTTGTCTTTCTCCCAGCCATATGGTGAATCCGTCTCGGTCAGAAGGCGGTCCAACGGGGCTTGCTTGATGATGGCGGTGCGGTCCTTGCTTTTGACCGTCGGCAAACTCAAGAAGCACCCGGTTTCGAGGGCTACTTTGGCGTGTTTTTTTTCCAGGAAGAAGTGCAGCACGTGCGTTGCTTTGTATGACGGCAAGATTTGGAGGACTTCTTCGACGGCTTTGCGCGTGTGGATGACGCAGGCCAAACCGTTTTTCTCGGCGAAGGCCAATTGCTCTTCGAAAACCTGGCGCTGGCGGGCTAGGGTTTCCGGACCGAAGTAGTGCAAGTCCAACCCGATTTCGCCGATGGCGGCCAATTTCTTGGCTTTGTGCGCGGCTTGCAAAAAAGCCATGTGCGGTCCGAGGTCTTCAGAAGCGGCGTGGAACGGGTCTAACCCGCAGGCCGCCTTAAGGACGTCGGGATATCGGGCGACCAAGTCCAGCTGGTTGTGGTTACTCTGCCGGTTGGTGCCGTGCGTGACGGCCACGGTTTTTGTTTCGCGCATGCGTCCGATGATGGCGTCCAGCGCGTGCGGGTCGTTCGGGCTGCTGAAGTCGGCGTGGTCCAGATGGCAGTGGGCGTCGAAGTATTGCATCCATTGGTTTTTGGAGGGGGCTTTAAATAAGAGTTTTCGCCTATTCGGTACGTCGTTTTTGGCTTTCGTTGGCCGTCGTAGATGATTTTTCTCGCTTTAGCTGAGGTGTTGTGTCGTGTCAGATCGGATTTTTGCCCAGATGGGCGACTTGAGAATTGGAAAATACGTCATCATCGACGACGTGCCTTGCCGCGTGGTCAGCATGGATAAGTCCAAGCCCGGAAAACACGGCGCGGCCAAGCTCCGCATCGAGGCCATCGGCTTGTTTGACAGCGGCAAGCGCAGCTTGATGAAGTCCACTGACGCCGACGTCGAGATTCCCATCGTGGAACGCAAGCGCGCGCAAGTCGTCAGCCTAACCGGAAACCTCGCCAATTTGATGGATTTGGCGTCGTACGAGACGTTCGACGTGTCCATCGACGAAGAAATGATGAAGGACTTGGAAGTCGGAAAGGAAATCCAATACATGGTCGTCATGGACCGCAAGCTCTTGCTGCGCGTGTACGACAACGAGTGAGTCTTGGGTGCTTGAACTTCGATTTGTGCGGGAAAACGCCGACGCCGTCCGCCAGAACCTCCTCAAACGCGCCAACCCCGACGTTTTGAAACGTCTGGATTCCTTGTTGGCGGCGGACAAGGACTACCGTGCCGCATTGGCCAAAGTCGAAGCCGTCCGCCAGCGCCGCAACACGATTTCCAAAGAAATCAACGACGCCAAGAAAGCAGGTACGGATGCGGCCGCGCTGTTCAAGGAAGCAAAAAACTTGCCCGACCAAGTGGCCAAAGTCGACGCCGCGGCGCAAGAGAAGCTGGCGGAAGTCAGCCGTTTGCTTTCCGGCATCCCCAACCTGCTTCACGATTCCGTTCCGACCGGCAAAGACGAATCCGGCAACGTGATGGTGCGCGAATGGGGCGGACAGGCCGTTCCGGATTTCGGCGTGCAAAGCCACGTCGACTTGATTGAAAAGCTGGGCGTGGCCGACATCGAGCGCGCCGCGAAAGTCTCCGGCTCCCGTTTTTACTTTTTGAAGAACGAATTGGTCTTGTTGGACTTGGCGTTGCAGCGCTTCGCGTTGGATGCGTTATACAAGAAAGGCTTCCAGCCGGTGTACCCGCCGTTTTTGATGCGCCGCGGGCCGTACGAAGGCGTCACTGATATGAAAGACTTCGAAGACGTGATGTATAAAATCGAAGGCGAAGACCTATACTTGATCGCCACGTCGGAGCACCCCATGGCTGCCATGCACATGGACGAAGTTTTTGCCGAGGAGAATCTACCGCTCAAGTATGCAGGCGTATCCGCATGTTTCCGTAAGGAAGCCGGTGCACACGGCAAGGACACCAAAGGCATCTTCCGCGTGCACCAGTTCAGCAAGGTCGAACAATTCGTCTTCTGCAAGCCGGAAGACTCCTGGCGCATCCACGAAGAACTGCTGGCCAATGCCGAAGACGTGTTCCAAAAACTGGAAATCCCGTATCGCGTAGTCAACATCTGCACCGGCGACATCGGCTCTGTGGCCGCCAAGAAGTACGACATCGAGGCGTGGATGCCGGCGCAGGGAACGTACCGCGAAGTGGTGTCCTGCAGCAACTGCACGGCGTACCAGGCGGTGGGGCTCAACGTCAAGTACGGCAAGTACGGCGGCCAAAAAGAATACGTGCACACGTTAAACAGCACGGCGATTGCGAATCCGCGGGCCATCGTGGCCATCTTGGAAAACTTCCAGACCGCGAGCGGCTCGGTCAAGATTCCCAAGGTCCTTCATACTTATTTGCCGTTCAAGGAAATCGCGGCCAAAAAGCCGAAACCAGGAGTAAAGAAGAAATGAAACCTGCTCTTTTTGCCTTGCTGGTCGGCTTCTTCCTAGTGGCTGGCTGCCTCCAAAACGGTACGACTCCCTCACCGTCGCCTACTACTTTGGCATCCCCCATTCCGACGGTTTCCGTTTCGGCCGGTCCCACTGTTTCCGCTTCCGTTCAACCCACCGCAACGGCAACGGGCCAAGCATCGCCCTCCGTTGCACAACTGAAGTGCCAAGTGGACTCTGATTGCGTCACTGATGGCTGTTCGGGCCAAATCTGTCGCTCGAAACTGGATGAAAGCGTGATGACGACATGCGAGTACAAGGAAGAATACGCCTGCTACAAAAAAGAAGGCTGCCTATGCCAATCCGAAAAATGTGCGTGGAGCGCCGAAACGACGGCGTGCGTAAAAAAAGCCTCCGCAACCAGCGCATCCGACGTGCCGCCCCAAGGAGAGGGAGACGCATTTGATGCTTCAAATAAATGTGTAAAATTGTGCAACCAGGCAAAAGCGGAAGGAAGAAACCTCTCGGCGGGTCCCTGCCTTTCAAATGAATTGTTCCCGAATTTCCCCTGGGTCTGTGACGTGGCCCACGACCCCCGCCAAGACGTCGACAACTTGGAGCAAAACACGTGCCCGGCGTTCGGCGTAACCGCGCAGCACTTCGTCGAAGTCGATGAGAACTGCCGGATTATCGTTTCCCAATGAATGTTTATATGGCGTACTGCATTCAATTGACCCATGGAAAAAATACTCCGCTTTTTGTCATCCTATGCCGTTCCACACGATTTCCGACCTGGGATGGACCGGAGGTTTGACGTGCATGCCATCCGCGGGCTTGAAGACATCGCGCACGGGTTCATTAACGCCAACGGAGGCGCCGACTTTATTCATAGAATCGTGCAATCCGCCCAACCGGATAAAACCCAAGGTCCAGTCATGCGCAAACATTCCAAAATCGCGGCTATCCACATTCCGGTTGAAGTGGTAAAGCCCGGTACCAAGATTAAACCCCGGCATGTGGATGACCAACACGTCCATGTTTCATTCCAGTCCGGTCAGGACCCCCGTAATGATCGGGGACAAAATTTATCTGAGAATGCACGCGACCTCCATCGTATTTGGGAACGCATGAAGCTATTATCACTCCTTCGCGTCCGCCAATTGAGGACGTCAGTGCCGTTGTTTGTCGTGCATAGTCCCGAAGCCCAATATATGGTTTCCATCGAAAGTAAGTTGCCTACGTTAGCGGAACGCCTTAAAGAACTGCGAAAAAATGGCCGAGGGGAAGAGGAGCAAAAATTGAGAAAAAAATTTCAACAATATCTTTACACCTTGGAGCATGAATATGGCATAAAACCCGGCACGACCTATACGGGAGACTATTTTGTCCACCATCCGAGTGGCAAGAAGAAAACACCCCAATTCCTTCTCATTCTTCCCCACGGAGGCCGCTTACTTCCGCTGAAGGAAAAATGGCGTAAGAAACTAGTCCGATTGCTGAATAAAAAGAAAAACGTTAAACTTGCGCAGTCGTTGGAAAATAACGATGATGTTCAATCGCTTGACCTGGATATTTTCAAAGCGGCTTGATTCCCAACGCGCTTAGCACCATGCCTAATACCAAGGCGAGCAGGACGGATGCGACGATGAGCGTGACGTACGAGAGGGCTTTGATTTCGTAGACTTTGCGTTCGACGATGGATTCGGTCTGTTGTTCGAATTCGGCCAATTGGCTTTGGTCGGACTGCAGTTGCAAAAGTTGTTTTTCGATGCGGTCCAGTTTTTGGGATACGCTGGCTGAAGAAACATCAGGGGTTTGGTCGGCTTGGCGTTTGGCGTTGGCGGCGCTGGAACGGGGGATGGTTTTTTTGCCGCGTCGGAGCGCGTTTTTGCCTCGGAATTTGGTGCGGGTTGACATGGGTTCTACCGAAGGCTATTAAACGGCTTCCGGATATATTAGTTGTCCTCTCAAAGGTCCCGCCATGACGCGGGCTAACGGCGGTTTCCATGTGGGGTGGCAGCCATCGTAGGTTTTTGCGGCGGACGCTTTTGCTTTTGTTTTGCATCCGTTGTTTTTGGCTTTCGAGTGGGTGCGTAAGATTTTCGGGGTTGTAACGCGTGGAGGACTTTGTACAGGTTTTTGAGAATTTCCTTGCCGAACAGTACCCGGGGGAAATTACCGACCTGTTCGAGAACTACCCCAAGAAGCGCAGCTTGGCGGTGGACTACAACCTCTTGGACAAGTCCTTTCCTGAACTGGCGCAAAAACTCCAGGAAAAGCCGGACGAGGTCATTGCCGCTGCCGAAAAGGCCATCCAGAGCCAGAAGCCCATCGTGTTCGAAGACGAGCGGCCGCTTCACGTGCGTTTTTTCAATTTGCCATCCACGTTCGAGACGTCGGTCATGAATTTGGGCGCCGATCATTTGGACCAGTTGTTCCGCATCGAAGGCGTCGTCAGCTGGGTCACGGAAATCAAGCCGTTGATGAAGACGTCGCTGTGGCAATGCATCCACTGCCAGACGACCATCAAGACGGCGACGGATAAGTCGTCCATCAAGCCACCCGGCATCTGCCAATGCGGCCGCCGTGACTTCAAGCTCTTGGAAAAAAGCGGTTCCAGTTCGTACATCAACGTCCAACGCGCGCAGATCCAGGAATTGGTGGAAAAGCTGCGCGGCAATGCGCCGACGGCCAGCGTGGAAGTCTGGATGGAAGACGACTTGGTCAACTTGATGGTGCCCGGCGAAAAATTCATCATTTCCGGCGTCCTGCGCTTGAAACCCGTCAAGGAAGGAAAAGTCAAGTCCGCGGTGTACGCCAAGTTCATCGACGCCCTCCACCTGCAGCGGATGGAGCGCGAGTTTGAGGAACTGGAAATCACGAAAACCGAACAGGACGAAATCGAACGGCTGGGACACGACCCGGGACTTTTCGAAAAAATCGTGAAAAGCGTCGCGCCCAGTATCTACGGTTACAGCGAGTTGAAGCAAGCCATCGCTTTGCAGTTGTTTGGCGGAACGCCTGGCAAAGTCATGCCCGACGGCAAAAAAATCCGCTCCGACATACACTTGTTGTTAATCGGCGACCCCGGTTGCCTCATTGCGGACGAACGCGTGGTGTTGGGCAACGGCGCCATCGTCAAATTGGGCGACATGGGTGAATCGCACCTGCAATCCATCCATGCGCCGATGCTGACGGGCCAAGGCTACGCGCGGGCCAACGCCACGGTTTTCCACAGCTACCCCCAGCAACGCATCATGGAAGTCGTTACGGAATCCGGCAAATGCATCAAAGGCACGTACAACCACCCCTTGTTGGTCGTCGACGGAATGAAGAAAGCGTGGAAGCGGTTGGACGAACTCAAGGTAGGCGACCGCCTGGCCACCGTTGTCGGCATTCCTTGCACAATAACCGCCCCGTTGGAAACGGGATGGACTATAATCCCCCGAAGATTCGGGCCCAAAAGCAACGTGACGCTTCCGACCCATCTGACGCCGGAATTGGCCGGTTGGATGGGTTACGTCTTGGGCGACGGCTGGGTTACGCGCACGCGGGTTGCAATGGACGTCAACACGGAAGAGGAAGACTTGATTCCGCTGCTGAAGCAAATCACCGAGAACCAATTCGGCGTTCCCTTGGGCCACCGGACAGAGCGGCGCCCCGGCAAAAAACCCATCCACGTTCTTGAAACTCACCGCGTCGACGTGGCGGCAAACGTGCAATTCCTCCGCCAACGACGCGTGCCGGATTTGGTGTTGCAATCGGGAAACAAAGTCGCCGCCGAGTTCTTGGCCTGGTTGTTCGAAGCGGACGGCACCGTTTTTTCCAAAGGCCGGGGAAAACGCACGGTCCAGCTCAAGTCGTCCGAAATCGAATTGCTGCGCGACGTCCAAATCCTCCTGCTGCGCTTCGGCATCCATTCGCGCATCGTCGAGCGCAACTTGACCATCCGGCGTGCGCAAGCCATACGAAAATATGCAAAAGCCATCGGTTTTCGTTCCGCCAAGAAGAAGGCCCGCTTGGCGCAACTGGTGGCTGACGTGAAGGTTTTGCATCATGAAATCGGCCGCCAATTGAGCGAACGCGTGGTCTCTATCCGTCCCGCTGGCGTCGCTGACGTTTTTGATGTCGAAGTGCCAACGGCCAAGCGGTTCATCGCCAACGGCATCATTTCCCACAACACGGCCAAATCGTCCATCCTCGGGTATGTCTCCCGCATTTCACCCAAATCCGTCTACGTGTCCGGCGAATCAGCCACTGGCGTCGGTTTGACGGCCTCCGCTGAACGGGACAAGGATGGGGAAGGCTGGATTTTGAAAGCCGGCGCCATGGTGTTGGCCAACGGCGGACTTGCAATAATTGACGAATTCGACAAGATGGACGTGGAAGACCGCGGCGCCATCCACCAAGCCATGGAACAACAAGTCATCTCCGTTGCGAAAGCCGGCATCGTGACGCAGTTCCAATCCAAGACGTCCGTGTTGGCGGCGGCGAATCCCAAAATGGGGCGGTTCGATCCGAATACGCCGCCGGCCGAACAATTCGATATTTCGCCGCCTCTGCTTTCGCGTTTCGACTTGATTTTCACCATCAAGGACGTGTTGGACGAGACGAAGGACCGCCGCACGGCCGACCACATCTTGTTGGGCCACAAATTGTCTTTGCAAGGCGATTCGGCGGCGATGCACAAAGACATCATGCCCGTCATCGACATGGATTTGTTGCGCAAGTACGTGGCGTATGCGCGTCGGCACATCCGGCCTAATTTGTCGGATGAAGCCTCGGACAAAATCAAGGAGTTCTACGTGGACATGCGCAAGCAAGGCGCAAAAGACAACACGTTTTCCATCACGGCGCGGCACATCGAAGGCATCATCCGCTTGTCGGAAGCATCCGCCAAACTCCGCTTGTCGCAACGCGTCGAACTCCAGGATGCCGAGCGGGCCATCGCGTTGTCCACGTTCGTGTTGAACGACGTGTTCATGGACAAGACCACCGGGCGCATCGATTCGGACATCATCTCGATTGGGCAACCCAAGAGCCGCGTGGACCGCATGCGCACCATTTTGGGCGTCATCGGCACGTTGCAGAAACAATACGACTTGGTGGCTATCGATGACATCGTCAAGGAAGCCGCCACGTTCGGCCTCGACGACGTCTATGTCCGGCGTTTGGTGGACGAATTGAAACGTCAGGGCGACTTGTACGAGCCGAAAGTGGGCCATGTGAAATTGTCGCGCAAAGAAATGCCATAGCGGGGGCGAGGCCCAGGCCGGGCCAGGGGGAACGCTTTCCCCCGGGGCGACCGAGTCGAAAGTCGGGCACGTCAAGCTGTCGCGCAAAGAAATGCCGTGAAGAAAAAAGAAGGATTCAAGCAAACGGTTTAATCCGCCTTGACGCTAAACGGTTGGATATGGTTTTTACGATTCGGTTTGTCGCATTGCAGCTTCTGGCGGCGTTCTTTGCCGTCCAATTCCTCGGCCTCGTCATGGGCTCGCTTTTCATCGCCGCCGGCATCCAGACCGTTGAGGATCCGTCCGACGTGGGCAACGCTTTGCAGTTGTTGGGCGGCATTTTGGTTACCACGGGCATCCTGCTGGTGGTGTTGTACTTCTACAAAGGCTCCGCTTTGCTTCGGGGACTTGAGGCGTTGATGATGTTCACCGCTTCGAGCCTGTTTTTCTCGCTGTTTTTTAACGAATTGATTACGGTGGGCCTGGCTTTGGTCCTGTTGGGAATCCGCTTTTTGTACGAGCCGTTCCGTCCTTTCTTGCTGATGTTTGCCACCATGGTCGTGGGAGGCTTATTGGGGGCGTCGTTGGACGTCCTGCCGGTGTTGGTGTTCATAGTTTTGATTTCGGCGTACGATTTTGCCGCCGTGTTCTTGACGAAGCACATGGTTTTTTTGGCGGAACGCATGAGTGAAAAAAAAGCCAGCATGACGGTCAACTTCAAACACAAAAAGCAGCAAGTCATGCTGGGTTCCGGCGACTTCGTCGTGCCATTGGTGCTTTCGGTATCACTTTTGCACCACTACGGCGTATTCATCGCGGCGTTTGCGGCATTGGGTGCGGGTTTGGGCCTGGCATCGCTTTTATGGCTCATGGAACGCAAGCGTGGCTATTATCCGGGTTTGCCGCCCATCGTATTCGGCGAGTTGCTGCTGACGGCGTTGGCGTTTGGATTGAAAATGGTCTTTCGTTTTTAATTTTTCCATCGAGTTTTTTTTTTCTTGGATTGATTGGGTTATGGACGCGGTTTCGTTTATCTCGGTTTTTCTGATTTCCTTCATTGCCGCGTCGGTGGACGTCATGGTCGGAGGCGGTGGGCTCATCACAATCCCCGCCCTGGGTTCGCTTGGGTTTGCGTTGCGTTCCGTCATTGCGACCAACCGGTTGTTCGTCGTTTTTTTCACGTTGGCCGCTTTGGCGAACTATTGGCACCAAAAAATCCGAGTCGACGTCAAGCCCCTCGTCGTCTTGTTGGTGGCACGTTCGGCCGGAGCGTACGTGGGTGCCAACGCCGTTTTGACCGTGGCGACAACCGAGTTGAAGTTTTTGGTGGCCGGTTTCATGGTGGCGGCCATCGCCGCCATACTGGTTCTGGATCGTCAAAAAGGTCGAACCCTTGACTTTTTGCCGAAAGGCCCGGTGCGGTTGGCGTTGGTCGCGGCTTTGTTCGCGGTTTTGGGTTACTACGAAGGCTTCGTAGGCGGAGGCGGCGGCACCATTTCGCGCGTGTTGTTGATGCTCTTCCTGGGCTTGCCGTTGTTGGAAGCCGGCGTGGCGGAGTTGGTCATGACGGTGGCCACGAGCTTGACGGCTTCAACCGTTTTCGTGTCGCAAGGGGCCGTTGACTATGTGCTGTTGGTTCCCATGTTGGCCGGGGGCGTCATCGGCGCATTGGCCGGCTCGCATCTGGCCGTCAAGAAAGGCGAGGCGTGGCTTCGGCCGTTGTTGTTCGTGGTCGTGGGCGCGTTGTTGGTCAAGCTGGTTTTCTTCTGATTTTGGAAAAGTATTTCGCGACGGAGTTCCGCCGGCTTAATAAAGGCGAGTTGGCTAAATGCTATTCCGCATCCGGATGGCGTCGCCATTAAAATGCGTTTTTCCGTTTTGGTTTTTCATGTTCAGGGCCAATGCGGATTGATATTGGATTGAGGAATTCGCGATAATGGTTTTGGAATACAATCAGATGTTGGACAACTTGTTCGTCAAACTGCCGCCCAAGAAAAGCACGGGCGAGCGGTTCGAGCCGCCGGTGGCGGACATCTTGATGCAGGGCAACAAGACGGTCATCCGTAATTTCGATGTTATCTGCCAAAAATTGCGGCGCAAACCCGAGGAAATGTCCAAATTTTTGTTCAAGGAACTGGCCACGCGTGGAAACGTCGCCTCGGGCCGCCTGACGTTGGACACGAAAGTACCGCTTCGCGTCCTCAACGAAAAACTCACTTATTATTTAGACCAATGCGTGCTGTGCCGCGAATGCGGAAAACCCGACACGCACATCGTCTACGCCGCGCCCGTCAACACCTTGGTGTGTGAAGCGTGCGGTGCTTCGAGGCCGATCCGCGCATGAGCTACGGAAGGCCCAGCGGCAACGTCGATCCCAACGCGCCCATCCGCGTGCGGGCCCCCAGGCCGGGTGAGATCATCGGCATCGTGACTGAAATGGTCGGCGGTGCGCGCATGCGCGTGCAGTGCAGCGACGGCAAAGAGCGGCTGTGCCGTGTGCCGGGCAAGATCCGTCGGCGCATCTGGGTCCGATCGGGCGACTACGTCATCGTCAACCCGTGGTCGGTGGAAGGCGACGAGAAAGCCGACATCGCGTTCCGTTACACGAAAGTGCAGTCCGAAGCCCTCAAGGCCCGCGGATTCCTGAAGATGTAAGGGGCCGTTTAATTTTCCAGTGTTTGGTGTCCAGCGTAAGCATTGGCGATAAGTGCTTTAAGTAGAATTGGCCTAATCAGACGTGATGGCCCTACGTTGGAGCAAGAAAAAGCGCCCGGCATTCGAGGACAAGCAGGTGACCTCGCGGAACCTCATCGCCCACCGCGTATTCGATGATAAGACGCTGCGGGTGTTGGTGCACTTTTTGGACAAGGGCTTGTTCAAATCGTTCGATTACCCCATTTCGTCCGGTAAGGAAAGCATCGTTTTTAGGGCAACTCAGGCCGATGGCGGGTATGCTGCGGTCAAAGTCTTCAAGTACGAGACGTCGGCGTTCCGAAAGTTCGGCGAATACATCGAGGGCGATCCCCGTTTCGAGATCAAGAACACGCTTCGCGCCCGCGTGCACGTTTGGGCGCAAAAAGAGTACGCTAACCTCAAGGCGGCTTTTGCCGTCGGCGTCAACGTGCCGGAACCATTGGCGTTCAAGGACAACGTCGTCGTGATGCGCTTCATCGGCGAAGACGGCATCGCGTATCCCCTGCTGGAACAAGCAACGCTTGATAATCCCCAGGCGGTGTTGGACTCCGTGGTGGGCGACATGCGCAAGACGTATCGCGATGCGAAATTGGTGCACGCTGACTTGAGCGGTTTCAACGTCTTGGGCTCGACGCCTCCGGTCCTCATCGATTGGGCGCAAGCTGTTCTCAGACGCCACCCGCGCTCCGAAGAGTTTTTGCTGCGTGACGCGCACAACGTGGCGCGTTTTTTCCAGCGCCGCGGCCTGGGCGTGACGGAAGAACAGATACTCAAACAGGTCCAATGACGGTCCACTTGGCGCCTCGGTCGTTGTTGGACAAATGAAAAAAAAAAACAAAAAAGAGAGGAACGGAAAAAAAAAAGCTTTTTGCCGGGAACTAAAAAAAAAAAGAGGTAAAAAAAACTAGAAACAAAAAAAACGCTGCACGCTTTCAACGGCATAAGGCAAAACGGTTGCAATTGCGGGGCAACACGAAGCCAGCGGTCGGGTGGCGTGCAGGTTGCGGCAAAGGAAAACGGCTTGGGTTTCGTTTTTTGCCGTTCCATTGGTTTTCGTCGTTGTTTTTTTTTTGCCTTCTTTGCGGTTTTCTTTTTTTACTTCCCTTGGCCTGGTTGCGTCGTTTTCGTTCCATTTTCTGCTTGCGTTGTTTTTGGGTTGGTTTGGCTTTCTCTACGGGTCTGCCCATTGCTTGGGTATTTAAATTTGGCCGCCCTTAGCACATGCATGCGTTTGTTGGTATTCACCGTATTGTTCGCAGGCGTATTGCTTGCCGGTTTTCCCGCTTTGGTGCAGGCCGAACTGGATTGCACCGACTTTTTGACGTTCACCGATCCGGGCAACACCAAACTGCCGGCCGATGCGTTTGACTACAACACGTCCATCCGCGTGCTGCGGGTATCGTCCGGCCGCGTCGACGGATTTTTGTTGAATGAATCCAGCAAGGGTTACTTTTTCGTGGCACTGGCCCCGTACGTTCCGCGTAACGTGACGGAAGGAAACGTCTTGTACCAGTACACGCCGGGCGTTTCCGAGTATTATTACCGCGTCCTCAAAGACACGACCATTCCTTGGTCTTGTGGGCCGGACAAGATGGCGGATTTGACCGTCACGCACCAGGTGCTTTCCGGAAAATTCTACTCCGCCAGCGGTGAACTCCTGTTCATCTCCCGCGTACCGGTCGTAGCGTTGGATGCCGGCATCGAAGACGGTTTCTTGGTTCCGGGATTCGGAACGGCGCGAAAGATTTACATCGCGGCGCCGGACAACGTCACTGAAATCAGCACGGGTTACTTGGTGTATGACGCGGGCAACGGCACGTACGTGGCGACCGATTACAAGCAAGCGCGTTTCCACGTTCCGACCACGAAGACGCCGTTTTGCAACGACTGGGGCTTTTTGTGCCTTGACGCGTTCGGCACCCACGTCCCGGCGTGCCGGGGCGCCGGTTTCCATTCGTATTTCTGCAGCGGTAATGTGTGCGTGACGAACCTCACGGCGTGCCCCTTCGGCTGCGAAAAAGCCGCTTGTCTGGAGTCCAAAGCAACGGCGTCTCCGACACCCACTGCTTCCGGCACGGTTTCAACCACGCCGATTGCAGCCACGCCGTCATCCACCGTCGTTGCCAGTGCGACGTCTACCGTCGTTGCTCCGTCTGCAACGGCGGTGCCTGCCGCTTCGGGTTCGACCGGTTTTGAAACGGCATTGTTTTCCATCGTAGTCCTGGCGTTGCTTGCCGGGGCGTATTACTTTTTCGTCGCCAAACGCCGTCCCAAGGGCTTGTGATTTTTTCCCATGGCGTTCGTCCTATTCAACTTGAAGACGTATGCGGAAAGTTTCCAGCGAAACGCCTTGGCTCTTCTGAAGGCCGTCGAATCCGCCGCTGAAAACACCGAACACCAACTGGTTTTCTGCCCGTCCACGTTGGATGCGGGTTGGATGGCGTCCGAACGCAAGAAAAGCAAGCCTCTTTTGTTTGCCCAGCATGCGGATGGTTCCGGTTTTGGCGCCTTTACCGGTTCGGTGCCGCTGTCCGGATTGAAGCAACTGGGCTTCGAAGGCACGCTGTTGAACCATTCGGAAAAGAAACTGCCTCACGCAACGTTAAAGCAAACGGTGGAGGCCGCCCGTGAACTCGGTTTGAAGACCGTGGTGTGCGCCGATTCCATCGATGAAGCCCGCAAAGTCGCCGCTTTCTCGCCTTGGGCGGTGGCCATTGAGCCTCCCGAGTTGATTGGATCCGGCGTGTCAGTGTCCAGCGCGCAGCCGGATTTGGTCAAGAAAGGCGTCGAAGCCATCCGCTCGGTCAACCGCAACGTGTTGCCGTTGGTGGGTGCCGGTGTCTCTACACGCAACGACTTCCAACTCTCCTTGAAATTGGGCGCGGAAGGCGTGTTGTTGGCAAGCGCTTTTGCCAAGTCGAAGAATCCGCAGAAATGGTTGGACGAGTTTTTGGGTTGACCGCCGTTATTCTTCTCGGCCAAATTCTTTCATAGCTTCACGGCATTTTTCAACAAAACGGCCGTAGCTTTCCTTTTTCAGCTTCTCTGGAATTTTTGCTTTATCCTGATTTTGCTTGATAGACTCGATCTCATCCAAATGTTCGCGTCGGGCAACTCGGATGTCTCGAAAAAATGGGGTAGACCGGTTCAAGAGTGCTTCAAATGCCTGCTCGTGAACGTTTGAACCTTCCGTCAAGCGTTGTGTCTTTTGCACGTCTCGAACCGCTCGAATGGCGTTGTGGATGTAGTGGCTCACGAAGGCGCCGTGTAATTCTTCTGGAAGTTCTTGGGTCGCTTGGGAAAAGAACTCGATTTCAGGGCCGGTGGCTTTTTCTTCGATGAATTTGTGAAAACCAGTTACCAGCGCGGTTAACCGGAAGCGGGGTTTTACGCTGTCGACGATATCTTCCAAATGGTCGAAGTCTTCCTCGCCCGCCATGATGCCCCGCGCATGGACGTGGCCCAGATAGGCTGGAAAGAAGGAATCATACTCATCGCGGTCATATTCGGGAATTTTTCCACGAACGCGCCACAACACCCGCTTGATTCGATCAGGGACTTCCAAACGGTCGATGATATGTTCCAAAGGCATTGCAATCACCTACATCTTTTCCAACGCTTTTATTCCCAACGTTTTGGGGAACAATTTCCAAAGGGTTAATGCGGCTTTGTTTGTTCCAGTTTGGAGAATCGTTTCAATGCGTTGCCGCAACCGTTTATGAACCATTCCGGTTGCATCGGCTTTTCCGGGCTTCGGTAGTTCGCTACGCAACGATCAATTTCATGGTGCAAATTATTTATCCGGTGCTCAAAGTCGTCGTGCTTTCGGCTGGCTCGGATGGCTTCAGGAAATTCTCTGGCCAACAACCCGGCGCGTTTGGAAGGATGGATTCGCTCGTTGATGCGGTGCAACGCGGCCCATTGTTCTGGCTTGAGTTTCAATTTCGATAATTCTATGAGCGCGTAGCGGGCCGAAATCATGCGGTCGCGTTCCGGTAGCATCGAAAGCGCCTGGCCATATTGGATAACGTCACTGGCGCGCGTCCGCGTTGTGATTATGCCGGGTAGCACGTCACTGAAGAAAAAATCCAGGTCCTTGGCCTGAAGGTGTGGCACGATGTTCTCGTGTATGACTCTCCGGATAGCCGGACGGGTCGGGAATTTTTCAAGCTCCGAATGCATTGGAATCGATTGCACTTACATCTTCTCCAGCGCTTTTATTCCCAATGTCTCAAGCGCGAGGCGGAGGACGTTCTTCGTCGAGGCCGTGATGTGGAGGCGTTGGGCTTTGAGGGAGTCGGACGCGGTGAGGACGGGTGAAGCAGCGTAGAACGACGTGAATGCTTTGGCCACTTGGAGGACGTATTCGCATAAGGCGTGGGGTTGCATGGTGGATGCGACGTAGTCGAGGACGTCGGGAAATTCGGCGAGTTTTTTGAGGAGGAGGCGTTCGGATTCGTTTAAATCCAGTTTTGGGGGCAAGGAAAGCAAAGAAAGCGAGGCATTTGACGCGCCTGCTTTGACGGTTTCTTTCTTTTTCTTGTTTTTTTCTTTTCCGGCATTTGCGGCACCTTTTCCTTTTTCCCCTTTACCGGTTGCGTTTTGGACCGCGCGGGGGCCGTCGTTGACGCTTGCGTTTTGTCCGGCGTATTTTTCGAGGATGGCGCAGGCGCGGACGTGGGCGTATTGGATGTAGGCCGACGTGTCGCCTTCGTACTTTACTTCCGCCGCCGGGTCGAACGTGATGTCTTTTTCAAGCCGGACTTTCAGCACGCCGTACTTGAGGGCGCCGATGCCCACGGCTTTGGCGACGTCCGGAGACGGCGGTTGGTCGGGGTTGCGGGCGGCCATTTGCGTTTTGGCTTCTTCGACAACGGCTTTGAGGATGTCCTCCAGCAGGATGACGCGGCCAAGGCGGGTGCTGAGTTTTCCATCCGTCAGGCGGATGAGGCCGTGGCCTTTGTGGCCGTAATGGGTGGCGTAGGGCCGGCCAAGTTTCCCAAGAAGAAGTTGGAGTTGCTTGAAGTGGAGGTTTTGTTCGGACGCGGTGAAAATCCAGCTTTGGCCGAACGCGTATTTTTGCCATTTCCAGTCGGCCAGCGCCAAATCCGAGGTGAAGTAAAGGGGCGTGCCGTTGCTTCGCAGCAGGACGGTGTTGGGCAGGCCGTGCGGCTCTAAAAGCGCGATGATGGTGCCGTCGGGTTCTTTTTGGGCCAAGCCTTTCTGTAGGCATTCCTGGACGCGTTGATGGGCGTCGTCTTCAAGCATTGTTTCAAGCGGGATGTCGTCGAAGCGCACGCCGAGGGCGTCGTAGTTGCGTGCAAAAGCGGTCCAGCTCATGTCGCGGATTTTTTCGAGCTGTTCTTGGTGGTCGTTGAGGTGTTCCAAGACCTGGCGGGTTTTTTCCTTCAAGGTGGGGTTGGAGTCGATTTCCGACTTGATTTTGACGTAGTATGCCAAAAGGCTTTTTTCATCGGTGACTTTCGGTAGGTCTTTGAATTCCTCCATGGCGGTGATGAGTTCGGCGATGTGTGCGCCTCGGTCGTTGAGGTAGTTGAGCCGGACGACGGGTTTTCCCAACATTTGCAGGACGTTGGCGCACACGTCGCCGATGATGGTCGAGCGGATGTGGCCCAAATGCATGGGTTTGCCGGGGTTGGGTTGCGAGTATTCCAGCACGGAGGGTCCGGGCTCCGTTTTGGAATCCCTGCGGCCGTAATCGGGGTTGGTCGTCTCCTGTAGGACGCGGCGGAATAAAGTCTCGGAGAAAAAGTAGTTGACGTAAGGTCCGGTGGCGACGGCGCGCTCGAACCCGTGTGGCGGCTTTTTTTCGGCCAGTTTTTGGGCAAAGTCCGCCGGGTTTTTTCCCTGCTCTTTCGCGGCGGCAAAGCATGGCACGCACAAGTCGGCCGCTTTGGGGTCTTTCGGGCTTTGCACGGGGCGTTGGGTTGATTTTTCCAAGTCTTTTTTGGCGGTTTGGAGGGCGTACATGCGTGAAATTCACGAGGGTTTTTATTCGTTGAATGGGTTAGGGAAGTATGCTGGGGGAGCTCTTAAAACCAATACTACAGGCGTATTTCCTGGTGGAGGAGCAATACTACAAGTTGCTCGACGTCTTGGAAGAGCGTTTTGCCGTTCCAGTGTACGATTACTTCGTCGACCCCATCGAGTCCCGCGGCATTCCCTCGTTTTTGGTCGCGTTGCTGCTGTTTTTGCTGTTGGTAGGCGGCTCGCTGCTGGTGTTGACGGCGGTTCAAGCGCCCAACCTGCAAGTCACGGTGTACGGCAAGCTGGATGCGACGCATTCGGTGTTGTTGGACGGCGCCGAAGTGGAGTTGTCGGACGGCGTGACGGTCCTGTCCACGCAGAAGACGAAAAAAGGCCGGGTTACCTTCCAGAATGTGCCGCTTGTGACGCTGACGGTGCGGGCGCACAAAGACGGCTACACGCCATCCGATAGTTCGGTCAACGTCGCCGAAAAAGCCACCATCCGCCTGGAGTTGGCCTGCACCGATGCAAAGACTTGTGCCAAAGACTTGTCTGACCCAATTGACAATCCGGATGACATCCCGTACAAAAACCCGAATAACCCCTACTTGCCCCCGGAAGTAGAACCGCCTTACCCGGGTCCTGAAAAAAACCAGACTATCATCGAATTTTGCGATTTGGACGACGAGTGCGACCCCAACTCGCCCACGGGCCGATTGTTGATCATCGCGCGCGACAAGGATGGAAACCCGGTAGATGGACGGGCGACGGTGTACGACGCGAAGACCAACGGCATCATCGAAAACGTGGATTTGGTGCAAGGCAACGGGTTGGTGCCCAGCCTCGCCGTTGGCCGGCAAGTTTACGTCAACGTGTTTGCCAGCGGTTTCGAGCCGTATTTTGGCAACAGCACGATCATTCCCATCCGTCCGGCCACCAATAAAATAACCATCACGCTCAAAGCGGGCAATGGTATCGGGCCATGTCCGTTGTGCAACGAGACGCTGAAGCCCAACCAGGTCCGCATCCGCGTCGTGGAATTGAACGGCTCGGCCATCGCAGACGCCGAGGTGGCAATCCATGTCCCGGACCGTGAGGACGTGTTGTATACCGATTATTCAAATTCGCAGGGCTTGGTGTTGTTGACCATTGGCACCGGATCCTATTATGCGGTCGGGCAAAAATACGACCACCTCACCAACCAGACCGGCCTATTCCAAGGCGGCCGGGAAGTCGTACTGGTTTTGCCGGCGATTGATCCCGGGGTTTGCACGGGCTCGAACTGTTGTACCGGCTCGGCCTGCTGCCGGGGTTCCAATTGTTGCACCGGTGCCGCTTGCCAGACGCTATGCGAGCAGGATCCAACCCAGTGCCCGAATCCTGGCCGCAATGAAGCGCAGTTGTTGGTCCACGCAGTGGATGAATCCGGTGGAAACGCGTCGTATGCCGACGTGGTGCTGCACATGCAGAGCCCGGAGGGCTTCTGGTTCGTGCTGGACCAGCTATCGGCCACGAACAAAGGCGAGGCCATGTTCACGCGTTTGGCCATCAACAGCACGGTCAAAGCCAAAGTCAGCCTGTACGACGAAAGCGGTGAAGCCAATGCCACGTTGGTGCAAGGCGTGAACCGCTTGCAGGTGAATTTGTCCAAGACGCCGTTTTTGGTCAAGGCCTTTGCCTATGACCCATTGGCGCGTCAATTCGTTCCAACGGCGCGGTTCGTATCGTTCATCGGCAACAAGACGGTGGGTCAGTGCCAGGGCAACGGTTGCATGCTCAAGATGGTGTCCGGTGAGGACACGTGGGTCAACGCCTCGGCAGAGGGTTACGTCGGGTCACAAAGCTCGTTTTACTTGTACGAAGGAATCGAGCGGAACGTCACGCTATACTTGGTGAACGAATCGGTGTTGGCGGATACGTTCGTCCAATGGCAGGGTTTGTTCACGTCACAGAACCGGCCTGTGAGCGGCTCGCTCAAGCCGGGTTATTCTTACCTTGCCAAAGTCCAACTGTTTTCCAAAAACGCTGACCAATCCGGCGTGGTGTTGGACACGCAGAATGACGACGTGACCATATCCGGGTTGGACCCGTCCGGCTTTGACGTCAAAGGCACGTATGCGGAAAGTTGCTATTCGACGGCCATTTCCGACTTTGAACGCAGCCGCGCCTCGTGGGCGGACACGCGATACAACGGAGCGGCCAACGGAGCGGTGACGTTCAACATCACGTTGGAATCGTCCATGGCGTTGGATGCGCGGACAAAAACCAAAGCGCTATCCTTGGCGTACCGCAGTTACATTGTGCGCGGTTCAGACTACATCCGTCATCCCTACGATGCGGCGTTGACCACCCGGCCCGCGTCCCCGCATGCCTCGGGTTGCCCGGATACCCTTTCGCTTCACAAAAACTACACGGTCAAAAGCCTCAGCACTACTTGCGACGGCCAGGCGTGTGTATCGCTCAAATTCGCCCAAGGCCGCGAACAAGGCAGCGACGGGTTTTCGGCGCAAAGCCAAGTGTTGGTCAATGGCCGGAAGTTGGATCCGTTTTTCATCTACTACACGGTTGAACTGTTCTCGCGGCCCACGCCCAATACCCGATTGGTACTCCAAGCCCCGTCAAGCGGACTGGTATTGTTTAATGCCACCACGCCGATCATCGGCCCGGCCACGCTGGGAACCGGCAAGCGGTGTGATTTCCTGCGCGGAAAGCCGTTCGACGTGTGGAACGCCTCGTTCGGCTTGAACTTGAGTGATTTTACGGCGTGTACCAACTTCGGGCTTCCCCTGCGGTTTGAAGGCGTGGCCAAAGGACGCGTCCTGGAAGCCGGTTCGGTCAACGTATCGTTGGTGTTGCGCGGCTTGAACGAAACGCCCCTCATGCACTCCGCGGCCGTAGCTGTATCCGGATTCGGCGTCAGCGCTAACGAGTACGGCATCGTCGAAGCACAGTTGGGACAGTTGGAAAACCAGTTGGCTGACGCCAACCCGTATTCCGCGCTTTCCAGCGGCAACTGCACGGCAAGCCAGGTGCTCAACGCGCAGTGCGACGTGGGTTTCGTCAACGCAACGTTTCGCATCACCGCGTTTTCGGGCAACACTTTGTCCGCCAGTGTCGTGGCCGGCGCAGGCTTGGAATTGTACGACGTCCAACCCGCATTGAGCATTCCCGTGACGCAGAAAGGCCAGTCCATGCTAGGCGTGGCTCGCTTTTTGTCTCCGGAAAAAACCGGCACGTCGTCCATCACCATCCGCCGCGAAATAGCCGGAGCCTCAACGACGTTGGTCCGCAACGTCGCGCTAGGTGGTGCCGGTGTTTCCTTCAACTCGTCCAACCCGTTCCCGTCGGGTTGGGATACGTGCAACGGTTACGTCGGCATCCGTTACGATCCGGGAATCAATCCGCCCTTCACGTTGGGTCAGGGCTGCACAGACTTGGCTTTCCGCGTTTCGCCCATTTTTCCGGCCGACGCCATATTGTTGAACGTTTCCATTCCGGATTTCGGCCAGGTTTTGACGCGTGCTACGCAGACGGATGGTTCGGATAAATGCTATGAAGTGTGTGAATTCGACGAAAGTGGAACGGTGTTCGGCTGCAGCGATCTGGGCAAGACGTTGTATAACGACCAGCCGTATTTGTTGCGGTACAACCCCGAACTGCGCTCCACATGTCCGCAAAAATACAAGGTCAACGGCAACGCGTTGAAAGGCTCGGAAGTGACGTTGGAATTCACGTTTACCGGCGATCAGACGTCGCGGCGGAACGTGACGCTGCACGTGCTGAACGACGCGTCCGACTCTAACTTGTACATCTCGCCGATTTACACGTTTTATGCAAGCGGAGCGGCCGGCGTCTCACGTATGTATCCCCAGTTGTGGGCGGTGACGAACCTCAAGCAGTTGGGAAAGCGTTCCATCGTCTTTACCCGCCCGTCTAACTTCGCCTTGAATTTTGACGGCCCGGGCACCAAAATCTTTGCCGTCAATCCGGGTTTGGCCGGCTCCATCATGGCCTTTGACGCGTCGGACTTGGACACGCCGATTTTTGATTCATCAAACCCGCAAAGTCCGATCGGGCCGGTTTCGCGTTACGGCGTGGCGTTGGCCACCGAGCGTTTTACGTTCGATTTGTCCACTCCCTACGCACAGGTGATGGCACAATTGTTGACGGAATCGATTTCGGAAAATGCTTTCCTGCGTACCGACGTGGCGGAAAAACTTAGCGCATCGGTTCCGGTCCTCGCGGCCCGGACCGCGTATTGGCGGAGCAACAAAGCCGTCCATTACTGCCAACAGACCCAGGCGTGCCTCGCTTCGTACAATACGTTGAACGGGTGTTGCAAGGAGTCACTGGACGCGTGGATGAACTACTCCATCGCCGTCACCTACCGCCAAGAAGCCTGCACGTTCTGCAGCAACACGTTCAACCCGGATTGTTCGAACACGCAGCCCGAACACATCCGCAAGTACCGGCAGTGCACGAACGACCCGGCAGCTCGTAAGTACGATTGCGACCAGCGCTGCACTGCGCGTTCGATTTTGCCGGCGGACTACCAGGCTCGACTTTCGCAGATGAACTTGCCGGGAACCGGAGTCACCTTGGATACGCTCAGCGGGCAGTGGGTACGGTATGGAGATTCCATCGACGGACGCACGTGCGAGATGATTTTCTCGTCACTTAATGCGTTCGTTGAATTCACGCCGAACACCTATACTTATTACGTTCCCAGCCAACCGCAGACCCGAATCACCGATGACGCGGTGAACCGATGCTCGGCCAATGGTCAATGTCCGTTGGTGTTTGCCTCTGCGTCTGAAGTGTTCGTGGGCGGGACTACGTCGACGCCCAAATGCATGACTGACGCCAACGGCGACGGGCTCTGGCAAGCCTCTGAAGCCATGACCGTTTCGACGCACCAAGCGGCCATCAACTGCAACAACCAGTTTGGCCAAAATCAGTTCGGCTGCCAACCGGTGCGCGCCCAATTCTCGTGTCCTTTTGGCCAGGTCCTGGCCGTGAATGAGTCGCTTTTCTTCCAGCCCGCACGCGTCAATGGCGTCATCCCGCCCCGCAGCATCGCGACGGTCGCAGACCTCCAGAAGTGCCGGGGCAGTTTGTGTCCGCTGAAGGTCAATCCAAGCACGGCGCTAAATGATGCCAACGTGCCTCTGTGCTTCCGCGATAACGATGGCAACGGACTTTTAGATGACTTGTCGAACGCGGAAGTCAGCAGCACGCTTTTTGCGGAGGCCACCGGTTTCGGTGGATTCCAATGCGAACCCGGATTCCAACTGGCGATTTCCAATTCATGCCGCTCGTCGTGCGAAAATTACTGCTCGCAACCCAATTGCGACCCGTCCTTATTGTGCGAATCGTCCGGCATCAAACGGATTCCGACGGGGCAGACCCGCACGTTTTCGGGTTGGCTGAATTCAAGTCCGGTAGTGCCGGTGGAAATCACCGTTCCACATCTTTCGCGGGGAAAGCCCTTTTTGCCGGCGGCGTTGTTTTCCGACGCCTACGTCAGCAACGACGGCCGCCCCGAATTCATCCACTCGTATGTCGTTAATTCCAAACTCCACCCGGGCGCTTTGCAATCGTTGAGTAAAGTGTTGTCTGTGACCGGCTGCGGTCCGGGTGGGGACTATCCGTACGACGCGACGCTGTTTCCGGATCAGGGCATTTATGAAATCCGGGATTCCAATTCCATCGAGCGTGGACGCGAAGTGTGGTCCGCCTCCGCTTCGGCCATGGAATTGGCGCAGTCCAGTTATCTAGGCGCCCGGCCGGATTTGTGCCGCAAGAACAATTGGAACGTCAAATTGTGCGAGTTGGTTTACGTGGACGTTTCTCCGGCGTTCGGCGCGTGTTTCAACTCCATCCTTAAGTTCAGTCCGGCGTCCAAGCGCTTGGGCGTGGATGGCGACGTTCCTTTGTTGGGTGGTTTCGGTTACGGCGTAAAAAATGGCTTGGGTTGGGGGGTGTCGCCCGGCGGTGAAGTATTTGCCCAGCTGGAGCCGGGTAACTTCCAAGAAGTGTGTGAAGGCGATCGCAAAGTCCATTACGACTACCAGACGTTGGAGCATTGGAGCCCCATGGGCCAGCACACGGGCCAGCAGAAGTTCACGTGGCGCAAGGACTTGGGTTGCCACAAGGACTGTGGATGCAAGAAGAAAAAAGGATACGGTTTATTTGATTGGTTCCTCAACCTTTTTGGCTTGGGCAATACCGATGATGGCGGCGGGAGCTATTTTGCGGGTTTGGAAGGCCTCAGTGAGGTGGGCGGCGGCGTCGGAGCCAGTTCGGAAGAACTTCGGTCCAACTTGATTCGAACCAGCGGCGGAGGGATTCCGTGTTCGGATTCCAAGTCGTGGCGTGTCGGCGACGCGACGGCTTACGGGTGCAAAAACACGTTGTGGTCCATCAGTCCATGACCTTTGATGCGCGCGGCAATACCCGTGGCGGTGTTGGACGGTTGCCTCGGGGGCGGCCTTCCGGGATGACGCGTGGTTTTTTCCGCTGGCTCGTGTTTTTTGACGACGTGCAGCGGCTCAGGATCAGGTCCTTGCAATTAGCCGGCGTCTTGGTAGCGGTACTTTTCGTACGCATCATGCTGGAGTGGGCGTTGGAAGCGCAGAAGGTGATTGAACCGCCGGCATCTTTGTTTTTGTTACTGGCATACTTTGCGTCCGCGTTGGCCGGATTGTTTTTGATCCTCTGGGTGGCGTCGGGCAAACCCGCTTTGGCGGTGGCCAAAGTCGTGACGGTTTTTTCGCCCATCCTTTGGATTCCGCCCATTTGGGATTTCATGGTTTCCGGCGGCCAAGGCTTTACGCTGCAGTTCGTCTTTGTGCCTCCGCCTTACGCGTCCGCTTTGGCCAATGCGTGCGCCGAGTGCATCGGCGTGTCATCCGGGCTCCGCGTCGAGGTGCTGGTGGCAGCCCTGGCATCGTTTGCCTTCGTGTTGTGGGCCACGGGACATTGGTGGAAAGGCCTTTTAGCGGCGTTAGCCGTCTACGCATTCGTCGTATTCCAAGCATTGTGGCCGGCGTATCTGATGGCCGCATTGGCGCATCCGTATCCGGACGTCTTTTTCATGCGTGAGTTGCTGTCCAGCTATGCGTTGCTAGTGTGCGCGGTCGTGCTGGCCGCGTGGCAGGCGTCGGTGCCGTCGATGGCGGCGCGCATGCGGTGGGCGCGGGTCCTGCATTACGCGGGGTTGACCATTTTGGGAGTCCTCGTCGGCGTTTCGCAATGGGTGCATTCGTGGCCCGGTGTGCTGTTGCCGGTGGCGGCATTGGTCGTATCCGTGGCTTTGGCGTTCCAAGCCGCGGTGCGTATCAACGATTGGTCGGATTGGCGCATTGATGGTTCGGGAAATCGGAGTGCGCGAACGCAGGAATCGTTCCCAATGGCTGCCGTCGTCGGCTTGGTGGTGCTAAGCTCGTTGGCCGGTCTTTCCGCCGGCTACGCTACCTGGGTGTGGATAGTGTTCGCATTCGCCTTGTCGGTCGCCTACTCCGTGCCGCCCCTCCGGTTGCGTCGCCATGTCTTTAGCGCGTCGTTGGTGTTAGCGGCCTGTGCGCTGGCGGTGGTCGCCGCCGGTTTCGGAGTCGGTTTGACCACGCCTGATGCGGTTCCTACTGCGTTGCCGTCCAGCGTAGCGTTATTGGTTTTTGGTTTTGTCTTTTTGGCCGCGCCTTTTAAAGATCTCAAGGATGCAAAAGGCGATCGGAAAGACGGCATATTCACGTTGGCGACGTGGCTTGACCTGCAAACGGCGCGTCGGGCGTCCGCCGTACTGGTGTTAGCCGCCGTATTGTGGGCAACGGCCATTTCCGGGTTTTTTTGGCCCTTGGGGTTGCTGTTCGGATTGGCAGCATCGAGCGTCATCCTTTTCGTTAAGGACTGGATGCGGATGGAGCGCGTGGTATTCGCGCTGGATTACGTGTTTTTAGCCGTTTTGGCCGCTCATTTGTCCGGCTTGTACGTGTTGGGTTAAAGGCGTTTTGGGCAACGGTTTGTCGAAAAAGAAGAAAAAAAACTATGAGGCAGTGCAAACCTGGAAAGCCATACGCGCAACCGCGCCATGAAAATAAAAAATGAAAACGATGCGGTCTCGCCTTTACCGTTGCTCCACGCGCCACGCCTTTTTTTTTGTTTCCAGCCAAACCTCCTTTTTTTCCCTTTTCCGCTAGTCTGTCAACGAAGCCGGTTTGGCCGAATGTTTAAAAGCCTGGTTTTCGTCATGGACTTCAAGCGAGGCTTTTTTGAATGGACATCAAATCGATCATCCGCGAAATGGTGAACTCCGGCATGAGCGCGCAGCAGATCAAGGACAACCTCAAGGAGTTGGGCATCGAAAACCCGGATGCCGTGTTCGCCGACGCCGTGGACCAGATGACGCCCACGAGCCCCGGCACGCCCGCTCCGAAGACAATCGATCGGCTGCAACCGGAAAAAGAAGGAGAAAAAGAGCTCTTTGGGTCCGAACCTTTCGGCGGCAACGAACCGACGGAGCCATCGAAGCCGGGTTTTTCGTTCACGCGGGTATCGGAAGCCGGGGAAAACGAGGAAAGAGTCAGCGACCGGAAAGAACTGGCGGCCAGTGCGACGGAATTGATGCGGTCCGTGTCCAAGACGTCTTTGTCCGACTTGGATACCGTCGAGCAGAAACTGGACCAGACCATTGCCCTGCTTAAGGCGTTGCAGGACATCAACCAGAAAATCCTGCAGTCCCAACGCGACGTGTTGCTTCGGCTGAAATAGTACGGAAAAGCAACGACGCGTGAAACAAAAAAAAATTAAAGTATCACTTTTCCGTTTTTTTTTATAGGACGCTTTTTTTTAAAAAAGCTATGGCGTTGACGAATTCAGTGGCCGCCTTGGCTGTCCTTGAGATGCTTCTCGATGTGGTCCAGCTTATGCTCGATGTCGTGCAGGTGTTTGAGCTTCTTGTCCAGAGCCGTAAGTTTCTTGTCCAGGCTTCCTTGCATTTTCTTGAACGGCGAGTGCGGGCTTTTGTCATAAGAGCTTTCCTGGACCAAGTTGCTGATCATGTCCATCATCATCGTGTTGGCGGGATTGTGCGCGGAAGATTGGATGACGATGGGCTGCTGCGATCCGATCGCTTCAGCGGAACCGGACCATGCCGCGCCTTGGAACGACGGTTGGGGGGAACTGAACCGCTCTGCCAGGAAAAGTCCGCCGGCTAATAGCACGAACGTTAAAAAGAGCCATTCGAAATTGAGCAACAAACCCAATGCGGCTACGCCCAATAATGCGCCATATACGTTTCGTTCCATGTCCCAGTCCTTAGTGCCCGTCGTCGTCATTTTTTGGACGGTGTCCGGTAATCAGCTGGTAGAGGAAGTGGCCTACGTTGTGCGCGGCCGAGCCGAAATTCATGAACGAGTATTCGAATTGCCGGTAATCGTGCCAGTCGTGTTTAAGTTTCAGCATGAGCGGGTACGGCACGTCGGGCACCTTGTTTTCCACTATGATGGGCCCCTCGGGTCCGTACGGTTCGGTGATGTTGACGTTCGGATGGGCGTTGCCATCCGCGCCGGAACGGTCGCCGGTAAAAAGCACCAATGCGGCCATCAATACCAACAGGACGGCAACGAACGTGAGGCCCATTTGCTCGGTGATGAATGCTCCGGCAATCAGGGCCGCTATCAAGATGAGGTTCATGGCTCAATGAGCACCCATGATTTTTCCGGGCTTGCCGGTGATAATCCGGGATAGGACTCGGAAGGGCCATTGGACCGCTCCGCCCATGTAAAGCAAGAAGTCCGAATAGGCGTCGGAGCCGTCCCAAGTGTGTTTGACGGCAATTTTCATGGGGTTATGCATGCCGCCACCGGACGTCGTCACGATGACGGGCCGCTGCTTGGTTGGTCCTGCCGGTGCGCCGCCGTGGACCAGGTGTCTTGCAGGGCCGCCTCGTCCCCTTGACGTCAACGCGTGCAGGATGGCGACCAAAAAGGCGATGAGGGCGAAGAACGCCAAGCCGGATTCCAGCAAAATGTACGCAATGCCTAGCAAGGCTGCGACAATCAGGAGGCTCATATTAGGTTCTTATCGGTCCGGACTATAAAAAGGCCTACATCATGCCGCCTTGGCCCGGGTAATAGCCTTGGGGGCTTGGGCTTTCCGAATCGTTCCGTGCCAACAAAAGCAGTATCACGAACAAACCACCCAGGACGGCAAGCGTGACGGGGTCGCTCAGTGAGGAACTGATGCCGGTGAAGCTGACGACGACTACCAACGCGCCGCCGATGAGGGTGGCGATCAGAAGCCACTTATTTTTCGACGTGAACAGGAGGATGACGAACAAACCTACGGCCACGATGTCCAGTCCGCTTTTGAGGGCCAAAAGCATCAGGATGATGATGAACAAAAAAGTGAAATCCATGCAGCCGTAAGGAGTTTTTAGCTTTTTATAGGCCATTGAAAAACCGGCTTTTGTTGGAAACGGAGGCAAGGGATGGAAAAAAAAGAGGAAGTGCCGTAAACAAGAAAAGGCAAGGCGACGCCGGCGGCAAAGAAAAAACGTTTTAAAAAAAAAGACAGCCGACGGGGGCAGCGGCAGGAGGGCAAAACGGTTTTATTTTCGTTTTTTCCTTTGTTTGCGGTTTTTCTTGCCATCGCATTTTCAGGTTTTTTTTGACTTTTTCAACAGAGCCATCCTCGTTTTTTCTTCCTTAGCCTGGTTGCGTTTCTTTCGCATCGTTTGGCGTCTTCAGCAAAGGATCGGGTTTTCCGTCTTACAAATCGTGATCGTGGGCGACGTAGGGCTGGCCGAAACCGCCTTTGGAATCCGTAATCTCGCTGAAGCCCGTGAAGCCCCATTCCCATGGCCGGAATCCCCAGAAAAAGCCGTAACTGAACAGGCCTACGAACATGATCCATTTCACGATGGGAAACGGTATGACCAATACGAACATCACGATGAACGTGACTAACAAGGCCACGACTTTGTTGTTGATGACTTCCGGATAGAACAGCCGTGAATACGTCATGAAAAAGACGATGAGCGTGGCGATGAAATCGAACGCCTCGAAGAACTCGGACATCTACTCGTTATCGCGAAAAACCCTCTTAAAGTATATGTTACTACTCTGGAGTGGCAATGTATATATATTCCGTTTTTCCCAACTAATCCGTGGTTCATGCCGATCGGGCCCCAAGAAGTCCAATCGCCTGACTACGGATTTGCAAAAAACATGCAGACTACTACCGAAATGACGTGGATCCTCATCACGTTCGTCTTATTGATCAGCTTTGTCAACCATAGCCTCATCAGCGAAGTACCCCTCGTCTGGGGCTCCGCGATGCTAGTGGACATCCCGTTCAGCCTCATGAACGCCTTGATCGACGGATTTCCGCTTTTAGCCCCCCTGTTCGTCCTCGCACTATTGTATTACTTCAACACATTGCTTCCCTCGGCCGTGGGCGAAGGGTTCACGTGGTTCGTCGTCGCCGCCGTCATCATCCTGATGGCCGGAGTCTAAACGGAATTCACCTATGCAAACCGACACGGAATTCACCTGGATTCTCATGGCGTTCGTACTGTTAGTGGCCTTCATGAACCACAGCGCCATCGGCGAGGTGAACTTGCTGTGGGGCCTCGGGATGTTGGTCCAAATCCCGCTGAAAGTCGCCATCGCATTGATGAACTCGTTTCCCCTGCTGGCACCGCTGTTCATCCTGGGCACGATGTACTACATCCGCATCGTAATCCCGGCTGCCGGCGGCGAAGGCATCTACGTATTCGTATTAGGCGCGCTAATGGTACTGATTTTGGGAATTTGAACGGCCGGTTTTGTTAAAAATCGCGTCATGGGCTAATGCGGGCAGTTGGGTTAGAACAAAAACAACCGTTTGCTTTAAATAAAAAAGAAGAAGCAATACCCACCTTCCCCCGGAGTGCCAACGATTGACGGCACTGGCTTTTTGCGGGGGCCTAGGTCGTATTTTCCTTTGTTTCAGAATCGTGGATTTTGCAGTCCCTTTGCTTTTCTTCGGAGTTGGCCTTTCTTTTTTTCAATGGTCTTGTTTTTCCGCCCCCTCCGTTTCTCCTTCCGATTCGCCTCCACGCTCCAACCGATCCCTGGACGTCCGGTTCATTTATCAACACTTACTCAATAATGCGTAGCATGAAGTCCACGTGGTTGCATGCCTTGCTGGAACTCCGTGGACATTCGGCCCATTCATCGGATGAACTGGCCGGCCGCCTCCGCGTATCGCAACAGACGGCCGCGCGTTGGCTCATCCAGATGCGCAAAGACGGCCTGGTGTCCAAAACCAAAGACTACGACGTAAGCCCATCGGGCAAAACCTATTTGTCCAGCCTCTTTCTTGCCGACTCCGGAAGCATCGAAGGCCGCGTGTTCAGCGGCGTCGGCGAAGGCAAATATTACTTGTCCAAAGACGGCTACCAGCGCCAATTCGCCTCCCTACTAGGATTCAAGCCTTATCCGGGCACCTTGAACCTACGCGTGTCCGCACCCCGTAGCCTGGACGCGAACCGGCAACTACGCCAACGGTCCGGACGTCGCCTGGACGGGTTCAAGGAAAAGGACCGCACCTTCGGCGGCGCGCGCTGCTATCCGTGCCAAATCGACGGCAAAAACGCCGGCGCCATCATCGTACCGGAGCGGACCCATTACCCCGAAGATGTGGTCGAATTGCTGGCCCCCGTTTTCTTGCGCAAGGTCCTGCACGTCAGGGACGGCGACGTCGTACGACTGGACCTGCGTTGACTCAAACTACGCATAACTGAGTATCTACTCATTATTTGGGAAACGTTAAAATACGTCGCGCCCCCCGTTACATCGGTATGGAAAACAGGCCCTCAACCCGACGTCCGTTGGTCGCCGTGGTGGATACGACCTTTGCGCGCGTTGACATGGGAACCGCCGCCATAAAGGAGCTTTCCGCGTTTCCGGTCCGGGTGGTCCGCCGTACGGTGCCCGGCATCAAGGACTTAGCCGTCGAATGCAAACGCTTGCTTGACGCCGGAGCGGACATCGCGCTGGCATTGGGAATGGTCGGTGGTGCTGACATCGATCGACAGTGCGCCCACGAAGCAAGCTTAGGCATCCAGCTTGCTAAACTCATGACCAACAAGCACATCATTGAAGTCTTCGTGCACGAAAACGAAGCCCGGAACCAAAAAGACTTAGCCGTGTTGTTTGACGACCGGACGCGCAAACACGCCCGGAATGCGGCCCGACTAGTGCTGGACCCGGATTGGCTCATCGAGCGCGCAGGCTCGGGACTGCGGCAAGGACGACGCGACGTCGGAGGATTACGCCCGTGAGCATCAACGAATTTGAAGTCGTCGGAAACCAGGTCCAGAACCTGGCGAAAGCCAATGGTTTGCGCATCGGAATCGTCCGCAGCCTCTTCCGATCAAGCCTGACTGAGCAGATGCAGGCCGTGGTCGAAAAACGGGCAGACTTTCTGGGCGCCAAAATTACGGACGTCGCCTTGGCCCGGGGGGTATTGGAAACCCCGCTGGTGACGCAACGGCTACTGCAGCAAAAGAACGTCGACTGCGTCGTCATTCTGGCGGCGGTAATCCAAGGCAAGACGCGCCATGACGACGTGGTGGTGACGACGGCCACGCGCGCGTTGGTGGAGTTGTCCCTGCATTTTGACAAATCCGTCGGCATTGGCATCATCGGACCCGGCGTGACGCTGGAGCAGGCGCATGAACGCGTGACGGAATACGCCCAAGGCGCATTGGACGCCGTCGTGCTCAGTGCAAGTCAACGTAAGAAAAGATGATACCGCCATGGACGATTTGGAGCCCATTTTCAAAGACTTGCACGACGGAAAAGCCGTAATCCTGCTGGATGAACACCGCGAAGGCGAAGGCGACTTGATGGTGGCCGCCGAAAAAATCACGGAAAAACACGTGGCCTTCATGCTCAACGACGCCCGTGGATTCGTGTGTCTTTCCATCCGCGACTCCCTGCGTAAACACCTCGGCATCCCCATGATGGTCCAACAGAACACCGAAGCGTTCCAGACGCCTTTTTGCGTCAACGTCAGCGCCAAAAACGGGGGATCTGGCACCTCGGCGCACGACCGCGTCGCCGCCATCCGCCTTATCCTGGATCCGGCCACCAAGCCGGAAGACATCGCCCAGCCCGGCCACCTCCATGTTCTATCGGCCCGCAACGACGGCGTCCTGGAACGCATGGGCCAAACCGAAGCCAGTGCGGACTTAGCCGAATTGGCCGGGCTGCAACCGGCGGCCGTCATATGCGAAATCATGAATCCGGACGGCACCATGGCATCCGTGGCCCAACTCAAGCGCTATGGCCAAAAACACCGGTTGAAGACCGTGACGGTCGAACAAGTCCTGGATTACCGCCGGGTGCACCAAAAACTCGTCCAACCCACGGCATCGGCCCGCCTACCGACCGCGTCGGGTGAATTCCGCATCCACACCTACCGCGCGCTGGGTGACAAGACTGAAACAGTCGTGTTGGTCAAAGGTCGGCCCAATGGGAACGCGCCGTTGGTCCGCGTGCATTCCGAATGCCTCACCGGCGAAAGTTTCCATTCCCAACGCTGTGACTGCGATGCCCAACTGGACGAAAGCCTTGCCCGCATCCAGGATGACGCGTACGGCATCCTCATCTACTTGCGCCAGGAAGGCCGCGGCATCGGCTTGGAAAACAAGATCAAGGCCTACGTGTTGCAGGATGCCGGCCGCGACACGGTTGAAGCCAACGTCGAACTGGGCTTTGCCCCCGATTTGCGGGAGTACTGGGTCGCCGCCCAAATCCTGAAAGACCTCGGTGCAAGACGCGTGCGACTGATGACGAACAACCCCGAAAAAATAAAAGGCCTCAAACGTCATGGTATCAGCGTGGTCCGACGTGTTTCCATCGAGACGCCCATAACGCCCCACAACGCCGCGTACCTGGAAACCAAGAAACGCAAGATGAAACACGTATTGCACGGCCAGGCACCGGCATCTCGGTCGGACTCTCTATGCCCCAGCGACTAAACGCCCGACGCGGCAAGCAACCCGGCCGCAAAGCCGACGAAGCCTGGATGACCCGCGCCTTTCACCTGGCTGAATGCTCCAGCCTCTACCGCACCGCGCCCAACCCCCGCGTGGCCTGTATCTTGGTCAAACACAACCGCGTAGTAGCACAAGCTGTCCATGAACGATTCGGCGGACTCCACGCCGAAGCGCTGGCTCTTGCCAAGGCCAAAACCGCCGCCCGCGGCGCCACGGCCTACATCACGTTGGAGCCTTGTTGCCACACCGACAAAAAAACGCCGCCGTGCGTCCAAGCCCTTAAACATGCCGGCATCCGCCGCGTGGTCGTCGCTTGCCGCGATGAAAACCCGCGCGTTTTAGGCCGCGGCATCCGCGAATTGAAGAAGGCGGGAATCCGCGTGACACAAAACGTGCTTCAAGAACGCGCACGCAACCTGTACCGGTTTTTCTTCCATTGGATCAAGACCGCTCGGCCTTTCGTCACGCTCAAGATGGCCATTTCCATCGACGGCAAAATCACGTCGTCCCGCCGGTGGTTATCCAACCCCACTGCATTGGAGGACGTGCAACGCATACGGGCGCAGCACGACGCCATCTTGGTGGGCCAAAACACCATCCGAACGGACGACCCGCGGCTGACCGTCCGTAAATATGGCAAAGACACGTCATCCCAGCCGCTGCGCGTAATCCTGGATTCCAAACTCGCGCTAAATCCGCATTTCCGTGTTTTTCACAACGGCCCCGTCTTGGTGGCGTGTACGAACGCCGCTTCAAAAAAGAGAAAAGAAGCATTCATGAACGCCGGAATCGCACGCTGGATCAGCCCGATTTCCGAAAAAGGTCGCGTACCGTTTCACGAATTGTTCGCTGAATTGGGCCGCCGCGGCATCCGCAGCGTGCTGGTAGAAGGCGGTGCGAGCGTGGCCACAAATTTGCTGGAGGAAAAACGCGTCAACGAAGCGTATTTCAACGTCACGCCGGGGCTATCCGGTCCGCGCGCCGTCTCACTCTACACCGGACGCCCCATGCATTTGCGCAACGCACAGGTCACCGTTTTGGGCGATAACGCCGTTTTCCACGTGCGGTTCCGTCGGCCCCGTTGAAAAAGTCAGGCAAATCCAAACGGCAACGCAAGCAGCTGAAGGGAGAAAAAAATCGAAAAGAAGCCGTCTTGCCTAAATTGCCGCTTCAATTTTGCTGCCTTAGTTCGTGTTGCGACCCGCCGCATTTTTTTTGCAGTTCCACGATTTCCAACAACGCCGTTTGCCAAGGCGCCGACCTCTAGCTGCCGCCTTTGAACCAGTAAAACAAGGCAGCGACCAACAGAAACGGGAACAGCCGCCAGAAGACTTCTTCCGGCTGCTTTTGAATCAGGTGTTGGAATCGGGAGAACAAGCCGGCCATTCAATCCCCGTACGTTTGCGCTCAACGTTTCTTAGCGGCGTTAGCCTGGTGCGCCGTTTTTTTCAGCGGCGTCCGGGTGGAGCGGTTTTTGGCGCGCCGGACCCATTCCCTCGTCTGTCCTTCGAAGTGGTGCACCAACTTGCGCACCCCGAAGATGAATTCGCCTTCGTACATGATGGCCAACGAGACGACGCCGAAAATCACGCCGATGGAAAACCACTCGAAGATGCGCTCCGACAGCAAAAACTTGACGCCCTTGATGGCGTCGTAAACGCCGTATGGATAGCGTCCCTGCAAATACTCGTAAACCAGCACCATAGCGGATGCCGTCAGGAGGATGAAGAACAACCGCCACTTGAGATGATACAACTGCACGCGGCGGTGATGCGCAATGCGGTAAAACGACGCATATTTTTTGACTCGGTCCATCATCGGTTGACCAACTCCTCAAACGCGGGCGTACCCGGCCTTGGTGGCATCGGCCGCGGAAACAACGTGTTCCACACTAAGCTGAATGACGGGAGCATGAATAAGATGCCGCTGGTCATCAAAATCCAACCAAACACGCCGATGCTTCCGACAATGGGATGTTCGATGACCAGATAATACACGACCAACCCGGCCACGACCAGCGTCAACAAAGGCGAGAACGCCAGTTTTTCGCGGACCCAGTTGTACCACCACCAGCCCACGAAAAACAATACCAGCCATTTGGCGATTTCCAACCAAATCCCGAGTTCCCCAAAGCTCATGATTCATCCCGTCACTGCAAGCCCGCATTGCGCATCATTTGCATATTTTGGGCGGCTTGGTTCTGCCCACCGGACATCTGGTTCATCGCGCCGTGACGCTCCAGGAATTGCATCTCGTCGGCCGACGCCAAGCCCCGTTCCGCCCGCTCGTTGTAAAGCGCCATCGTTGATTGCAGCCTTGTTTGGTCCATCTCGTCGGATGAAATCAAGTGGTCGCCCGCCACGTGGTATCCCAACAACGGGAACAGGCCGAACCACAACATCTGTTGGATCTGCATGCCGAACAACACCAAGAACACGAACGCCGCGACCAGGACGGTGACCGAAACGCCGTGGATGAAGACCAGGAAGCCGACGGCGACCGAACTGATGCCGAACATGAGCGGCAAATCGCGGAACGTCAAATACAACCAAAAAAGGCAATACGTAAACACCAAAAGCTGGATGACAAAACCCAACTCGCCCAACGTCTCCAACAATTCCAAAGCCATATCTGACAAAACCAAATACGCTAACACCCGTGCCGCTTAAATACGTTGCATCATCTGCACAAGACCAAAGCGGCATTGTTGAAAATCCCGAAAATGGAAAAAGTGCGAGTCACCGGAAACAAAACAAAAAATGAAACAACGGGGCAGCTGCATAAAAAAACGTCGTCTTTTTCTTTTTTTTTTCCCCTTGACTTTTTTGGTTCCGCCTTGGCAAATTAATGTCCTCAATAAGGCCATCGAAACGTAACCGACCCAAAGCAAAATGATTACTAAGCCGCTGCCGTCAATAGTTCGGAGCACCATGGACCGCTGGCATAAACTGGTCACACGCCGCATCGGAGTGCAAGTCGCCCACCAGTGGAACCACTCATTCTGGCGCATGCGCAAACCCTACGGCATCGGCATCGACAGCACCCGCATCGTTTTCGACGGCCAAAAGACGCAATACTTCGTAGACGCCGCCCAATGGGGCCGATTCAAACAAGGCCTACGGAAAAAACTCAAAAACAAGGCATTCATCCATAACTTTGCCCGCGACGCGGAACGATTTCTAGAAAAGCAAAGCCTCCGGATCCGCATTGCCTGCAATGCCGATTTCTCCAGCTGCACCGACGGCCAATTACAGCAAGAGTTTAACCACGTTATCACAATGGCCGACGACTACTACACCCGCATGTGGATGGTCTTTCTCATCAACGAACCTCTCGCCCAAACTATCTACCCCCCCCTCAAAGCCAAAGCGCCCGATTACGCCGACGAAATGATCCTCGCCTTTTCTTCGCCTCTGACGCCCAACGATGCCATCCGCGAACGTCAAAGCCTGCTGCGCATCGCGATGGAAAAAAACCAGCGCCGCCGCGAAACATTGCTTGAACGGCACGCCCGACGATTCGCCCACATCCCGGTTTTCGATTTCAACCACGCCCCCTACGCGCTGGACCACTTCCAAAAAGAACTCACAATCATCCAAAACCCGCAAAACGAACTGGACCGTTTGCAAGACCAATTCCGAAAACGCCGGCGCGACGTTCCGTGGCTCCTGTCCAAACTCAAATTGCCCAAAAACGGCCTGGAACACGCCCAAATCCGGATGCTGTCCACCTTAGCCCACCTCCGCGACTACCGCGACACGCTCCGCCAAAAAATGAACCTCAGCCTTCGCAACCTCTACGGCGAAATCGCGCGCCGCGCCCGCATGACCCTTTCGGACGTTTCGTTTTTGTCCAACG
>Ga0209514_10001656_pt1 | contig 37310 bp, 42 predicted proteins | sample Subgrocontami58m_FD_187452 | JGI IMG/M metagenome (GOLD analysis project Ga0209514, IMG submission 187452) | Subsurface groundwater microbial communities from S. Glens Falls, New York, USA - GMW37 contaminated, 5.8 m (SPAdes) (version 3) | ecosystem: Environmental > Aquatic > Deep subsurface >...
GTGTAGCCGGGAGGGTACTACAGGTGGTCCTCAGGTCGATCATCCTTCTTCCTCCTTGTTGGGAGGGCGATGGAGGGTAGGGAATTTTCAATGCCCACAGGTAGGGATTATTGCATGCCCGCTGACAGCAAGGATCATGCCCGCCCACTGCGGGACCGCTACCGCGACCGGCTCTGCAGTTTCAACGACGACATCCAGGGGACCGCGGCGGTGACCCTCGCCGCCTTGCTGGCTGGGGGGATGGCCACCGGCTGCCCCCTGGGCAGCCAGTGCGTGGTCATCTTGGGCCCCGGCTCAGCCGGGACGGGCATCAGCGATCTGCTGGTGGCGGCGCTGGTCCAGGAGGGGTTATCCGAGGATGAGGCTCGATCGCGGCTCTGGTTGGTCGGGCGCCAGGGTCTGCTGCACACGGGGATGCGCGATCTCAGACCGGCTCAGCAGCGTTACCGTCAGCCGCTGGAGCGGCTCGCCGGCTGGGAGCGCGGGCCGGCCGGGGAGATTTCTCTGGCCGAGGTGGTGCGTCGCGTGCGACCGACGGCGCTGATCGGCGTTACCGGCCAGCCCGGTCTCTTCACCGAAGACGTGATCCGGACCCTGGCTCGGCAGGTCGAACGGCCCATCCTCATGCCGCTCTCCAACCCGACGGCTCAGTGTGAGGCGTCGCCGGCCGACCTTCTGGCCTGGACCGAGGGACGGGCGCTGGTGGCGACCGGCAGCCCCTTCCCAGATGTCACGTACCAGGGACGCACGATCCCGATCAGCCAGTGCAACAACGCCTACGTCTTCCCCGGATTGGGTCTGGGTGTGATCGCCTCGGGGGCCCGGCGTGTCACAGACGAGATGTTCCTGGCCGCCGCCCGAGTCCTGAGCGACAGCGTGCCCCCACAGACGGGATGCGACGCACCCTTCCTACCGCCGCTTGCAGAGATCCGCGCCATATCGCGTCGCATCGCGCTGGCCGTGGGACTCGAAGCCCAGCGCCAGGGGCTCGCCCGGCAAACCTCGCTCCAGGAGTGGGAGCAACTGCTGGACGCCAGACAGTGGGAGCCGCGTTATCGGCCCATGCGTCCCCAATGCCGCCCGGCGGATCGACCATAGGGCGGCCGAGATAGACCGCCGAAGGTGGCAGCGTTTGTCGGCCAGAATCATCTTGACCGGTTGGGCTAAGTATGGGAGATTACAGGATAATTCGTTGTTGGGAAGTGGAGTCGATTTGGGAGATAGGCCGCCAGCCTTTGTCGGTTTCATGAGCGGCTCACTTATAGTTAGACCGCAGCAGGGCATCCTTCTGCACGAGGTAGGCTTTGACCGCAATTCTACTTGGCCTCTTCGGTGGCGCCGGCGCTACGCTCCTGTGGGAGCTCGTGCTGAAGCCCATGCGGGAACGGCGGAATGTCGCCGAGGTTCTCTCAGCCGAAGTATCCCTCAACCTACAGCTGCTCGCGGCCGCCGAGCTGCACGCGCGTCCGGACAACGTGCCGCCAGACTTCGAGCTCTCGACTATGGTCTTCGACGCGATGGCCGAGCGGATTGGCGAGTTGCCATCGCAGACCGTGAGTGAAGTGATCTTCCTCTACCGATATTTCAAGCAGCTGAACGAACTCCCGAAGAGCTATGTGAAGTTCGTTGATAACTTACGCGCTGCTCCTGCCGATTCACCTCACCGAAAAGCCATAGAGAACGAGATCCGGAGTTGCGTGGAGGTGTTCAACAGCTACGTCGCGAAGGCAACTCACCGCGTCAACCTTACGCAGCCGATGCTACTCGCTGCAGCATTCCCGTGGTGGTCACCACGCAAGTACCGCCGCGCACCATCAAAGGAGCTGGACTTGCGCGAGATGGCAGAGCGAGTACTCGTCTCTCAGGCTGAGCGGGACAAGCTCGCTGAGGAGATTCGGAAGCGTGATCGGGAATGATCGGTTAGCCAAGACGGGGTCTAACGATCGCTGCAGTTGACGGCGCGACCAGCATCGAGTGTCTTTGCCTAGAGAGTTCTGGCGCATGCGGCTTGCCGCCTCGTGCCTGGCGGGTTGGCGCGCCGCAACTGAGCTTGGGCGTTACAGATGGCTTGGCAACAGTCACGTGATGGATTCCACGTGATGGGCGATCATGAGCTCCGCAGATGGACACATACAGGCATTGTTCGAGACTGGTCGGGCCACGCAATTGCTGCCTACCCCCACCCCAATTACCTTTGCGAAGCTTCCTCCAGATCGATCAGGGCGCGGATCATGTCCTTCTCGGTGATGATGCCGACGGCCTTTTCATCCTTCAAGACCGGCAGCGCGCCGATCCGCCGATTGAGGAGCACGCGCACCGGCAGCTAAACGCCGTTAGACCACAAAGGGCTTGCAAGGACCATAGTGCTACTATAGTATTACTTCTATGCGAACCGAACTCGTCACAACACTGAAGCGCCACGCCACAGAGCTTCTCTCCGAGCTGGATCGGAACAAGGAGCCTATCCTCATTACGCAGCACGGCGTACCAAGCGCCTACCTGGTAGACGTTGAAACCTACGAGACTTTGCAGCATCGGATGCACCTGCTCGAAGGAATCGCGCGTGGGGAGAAGGCTATTGAGGAAGGGCGTACGCTGACTCATGCGCAGGCCAAAAAACGCATGAATCGATGGCTGAAGTAATTTGGACCGAGCCGGCGCTGAGCGACCTGGATGCCATCGCCGACTACATCGCCTTGGACAATCCGGAGGCGGCCAAGATATTAGTCCAGAACGTATTTCGGCATGTAGGTCAGCTTGCCGATCATCCTAAGAGCGGTTCTAAGCCGCGAGAGCTAAAGGGGTGGCGTTACCGACAGATCGTCGAGCCACCATGCCGGATCTTCTATCGGGAAGAGGGTTCGCGTGTCTATGTGCTGCATGTCATGCGAGGCAAGCGGTTGCTTCGTCCTTCTGTTCTTGTAACACGTAGCAAGGGTTCGGCCAAGTGACGCCCAACTATTGGTCCTAAACGACGTTCCTACGCCTCACGTTAACCGCACTTACGAAGCCTCCTCCAGATCGATCAGGGCCCGGATCATGTCCGTCTCGGTGATAATGCCGACGACCTTCTCATCCTTTAGCACCGGCAACGCGCCGATCCGCCGCTCCGGTCCAGTGGGCTATTTGACAGTACATGCGCCACTGGCGTACCATTGAGTCGATGCGGTTCGTCGAAACTACAATCTTCACGAAACACGTCGTCGGCCTTCTCAGCGACGAGGAGTATCGCGCTTTGCAGGCAGCTTTGATGATCCGTCCCGATCTTGGCGCACTGATCCGTGGAAGCGGTGGGCTCCGCAAAGTACGATGGACAGTGAAGGGGGTGGGCAAACGTAGCGGGATGCGGGTCATCTACTATTGGTTTGCGCCGAACGAGACGTTCTTGATGCTGTTCGCGTATCTCAAGACCGTTCAGAGCGACCTGACGCCGGGCCAGCTTCGGGTCCTGCGGAAGATCGTCGAAGAGGAGTACCCATGAAAAAGGCAGACTTCGACCAGCTCGTTGCCAGTGTGCGGGAAGGCGGGGCGATCCTGCGAGGCGAGGTCAAGCCAAGCCGGACCTTCGAGTTTAATCCAGCGGATGTCAAGCACGTCCGCACGTCGCTCCATCAATCGCAGCAGGAGTTCGCTCAGATGATCGGTGTGAGCGTGGCTACTCTGCGCAACTGGGAACAGGGCCGGCGCGTCCCTGAAGGCCCGGCCCGCGCTCTCCTGCTCGTCGCAGCCCGAAATCCGAAAGCCGTCGCGGATGCCCTACGAATGGCCGGCTAACCTGCGCGTGCAGCCTTCGCGCCGTTACGGTCGGAGGAGTCAGAAGTCCTTCAAGGCACGCGGCTGGCGCGAATGATTGCGCTCGCGCCGAAAGCCGATATTCTGTACTACGTGGCATTTGCAGATCGTGGCGCTGTACGAAGGATCATCAGCCTTCGTCGCGAGGTAAAACACTATGTCGAGAATGTCTAAGCGGCCCAGTGTCCGCATGCCTACTGCGGAAGAGGACAAAATCATTACTGCGGCAGCCATACGCGACCCTGACGCACAACCCCTCACGTCAAAGCAATTGCGGGCCATGGTGCCGCTAAAAGCCCTGCGTGGTCGGCCGAAATCTGTACACAAGAAGCTGCTCGTGTCCGTGCGCTACAGCCCCGAGGTTGTCGCCTACTTCAAATCCACCGGGGAAGGGTGGCAATCGCTCATGGACAGCGTACTTCGGAAATACGTGACACGCCATTCGCGTCACGTGTAAGCATGAGACCGAACCCGACGGTTGATCGGACAGCCGCAAGCGCAGCTTGCAATTCCCGACGGCACGACGGGTCACTTGAAAAGTACGGCACTGAACAGGAGGGTTTGGTCATGAGTATTGCGGTCGAAGTACCGAGCTTGGCACACGTCATCACGCGTTACCGCTTCGCGTACCTGATGACGACCAGCGCCAAGGGCGCGCCGCATGCGGTTGCGGTAGCCGCGGTGCTGCAAGGCGGAGACCTGGTCGTGAACGGGATCGGTCGCCGTAGCCGCGAGAACGCGCTGGCGCGGCCGGCCGTCGGCCTGGTCTGGCCGCCGCAATCCGAAGCGGACTACTCGCTGATCATCGACGGGCAGGCCGCCGTGACCGGCGAATCGCTGCGGATCACGCCGACGCGCGCGGTACTCCATCGTTCGGCGCGGTCTTCCGAGCCCGTTGTGTCGGGGGCCTGCGAATCCGATTGCGTGGAGATTGATCTGAGCATCTAGTCCGACAGGCTGATGGCGCGGGGAATATGAATCGGTAGCCACTGAACCTGCCGGCTAACCCGTCGTCCGAACCGACGCCGCTACGCGGCGCGGCTCAACTTTGTCGCTACAGGGAGCTTGACAACTGTTGCGTGATAGATTCCACGTGATGAGCGATCGCGAGCTCCGCAGATGGACACACGCAGGCATTGTTCGAGACTGGTCGGTTCAAACAATTGCTTGGATCTACCTGGGGTTCATTCCCCGAGGCTTACCGCAAGTTCGTCATACCGGCGGAAGCCGGATCGGAGTCCGGGGCAGGCTTGTCAAGCACGGAATGACGGGCCAAAACAGCAGACGATACCCCCCAGCTTGCTGCGTGAGCGCCGGCGGTAAGCCAGGAGATGGCGCTCAGGCTTTCGCGTCTGTTTAGTAACTCCCCAAAGTTCCAGCTCAACGCGCAGCCTCCAATTACCTTTGCGAAGCCTCCTCCAGACTAATCAGGGCGCGAATCATGTCCGTCTCGGTAATAATGCCGACCACCTTCTCATCCTTTAATACCGGCAGCGCGCCGATCCGCCGATTGAGGAGTAGGCGCGCCGCCTCGGCGATCGGGGTATCCGGCGTCACGGTTATCACCTTCTTAGTCATAATCTCTTTAACCTTTACTTTGTCCAGCAGGTAGTGCACCTCGTAAATGGACAGACTTGTCGCAGGGGAAGGCCTCATCAGACGAAAATCTCGATCGGTCACGATCCCTCGCACCTTGCCGTCATCGATTACAAGAAGATGTCGAATGCCCTTCTTCTTCATCATGTACAGCGCCGCATTGGCCCGCTCATCAGGACCGACCATAACTACCTTGGTCTGCATGTACCGTTTTACCAGCATGGGTTCTCCTTTGTCTCCATATGCCTCTCCTTCGTGTTGGATCCCCTTAAGATTACGTGCGCACCCGGCGGTGAACGACGGCGCCAAGACGCTGCATCGACGCTGAGTAGACGCCTGGAGGAATAACCGCATCGATCAAGATTGTGGCTTTCATCTCGAACACCTCCATCAGGGTGCTCTCCAGCTCCTCGGCCGTGCGGACGCGGAAGGCGCTAGCGCCAAGGCTCTCGGCCAGCCGCACGTAGTCTGGGGTCGGTAACTCATACGATCTCGCCGGCCCATCCATGGCGGCCAGCATTCCGTGGCTCCGATTATTAAAAAGGATCACAACGGCGTGCAGCCCAAGCCGTACGCTTGTCACCAGGTCCAGGCCGGTCATCAGGAAGGCCCCATCACCAACCAGGGCAATGGGTCTGCGGCTCGGTTCTGCCAAGCCTGCACCAATAGCCGCAGGTACCGCAAAGCCCATGCTGGAGTAGTAGCCCGGTCCCAGGAATATATCTGTCTCTAACTCTACACTCGCAAAGAGCGCATCCCCCACATCGGCCGTATAGAGGACCGGTCGGTTACCTGCTACCCGGTTGAGTACGGCAATGATCGCATCGGGCGTCAGCGCCCCGGCCGGCGCCGGAGGCGGTGGAAGCGGTGGTGGAATCGGCGCCATACGCTTCGGCGGCTCCGGAAGGGTCAGGAGCGCATCCATCAGCTCCTCTAGGCTCACATCCGGGAATCGGTGATAGCTGACAGTCACGCCCTCGTGAAAGGCCGAGATGACCTTACGCCGATCGAATCGAGCCGTATACATGCCGGTGTTGACATCGGTCATAAGGGCGCCAAGCATCAGGACACAGTCGGCCGTCTCCAGCACCTTGCGAGCCCGGGGCGATCCGATTTCTCCGAGGTAGTTGCCGACGAAAAGAGGGTGATGCTCCGGAAAGACCGCCTTACCATCCAGGGATGTGGCCACCGGCAGCCCATACTTCTCGGCAAGCGCCACCAGCTTATCATGGAGCCGAAAGCGGCGGATCTCGGCGCCTGCATAGATGGCAGGCAACTCGGCTACCCGGATGCGAGCCAGCACCTCGGCCAGGGCTTCGCTGACGGCGCGGTCATCTGTAGGCCGGGCTTTCTGTGCGCGTCTGACCGGTACGGGCACATCCGCCCGAATCATGTCCCGCGGGATCTCGATATAGCCGGGACGCTTGGTTCGCAAGACGCTATCGATCACACGGTCCACCTCGGCAATAGCATGGGCTGGGTCATCAAGGGCCGCCGCTGCGCCCGTTATCTCGCGGTATACCCGAAGCTGACTGTCGAACGTCTTGACCCGGTGATGCAGGAGGGCATCGGGGTCTCGATGGGCGATCTCCGGCGCACCGGACAACACGAGCACCGGCGATCGCTCGGCGTAGGCCTGGGCGATGGCGTTGACCATATTGAGGGCGCCTGCGCCATAGGTGACGGCAGCCACACCCAGGCCATGGACGCGCGCATAGGCATCCGCCGCATACCCCACAGCCGGCTCATGGGTAAGAATCACCGGCTCGATTCCCGGCTCTTCCTCCAGGGCTCGGAAAAAGGGCAGGAAGAAATCACCCGGCAGGCCAAACACATGCCGTACCCCGGCTTCCTTGCATCGCTCGAACAGATACCGGCACAGCTCCATGCCTTCCTACCGTCCACCTGTCCCGTCGTTGTCTGTTCCCGGCAGCAGGTCGGCGAAGACGAAACCGTCGCGGGTGACAACCTCGCCGAGACTCACCGGGATCGGGTGGGCGAACATCGGCCCTGCACAGGTGAAGGTGTGAAACTCCCCCCGCTCGCCACAGGGATCCACCTCATCAGGTAATTCATCCAGCAGAGCCTCATCGAACATACATCCCGCATACGAAGGGGAGAGCTGTTTCGAATCGACACACGTAAGCCGAGCCTTGAGACCGGCGCTTACCATCTCGCGGGCAAGGGCTCGCGTTGGCCGGCCCCAGAGCGGAAATAGCGGCGTAAGTCCGGTACCCTGCATCCGGCTCTCACGATATTGGCGAACGTCCTCCAGAAAAAGATCACCAAAAGCCACATGCGTGATCTTAAGCTGTAGGCGAGCTGAGGCCAGGGCTCGGCTCATCGCCTCCTCGTAGGCTGCATTCGAGCAGGGCCATGGCAGCGGCACATTGATGAGCGGAAGACCTGTGGCCCGTGCTTGCGCCTCGACCAACCCTCGCCGCACAGCATGCATAGCCACCCGGTCGAACGCCTCGTTGAAGGTGGTCAGCAGCCCCACCACATCCACCTCACCACCCTGCCGCAGGACCTGAAGCGTCCAGGCCGAGTCCTTCCCGCTACTCCAGGCGATCAGGGCGCGAGGGCATCCGTCACTCGGCATCATCGCCCCCCAAAACCGGCACGAACTGAGCGAGCCCTGTGCTCACGTCCGATCCGCGCGTCCGCGAGAGAGCTGAGCCATCTCTTTCGTCATAGCACGTTGCTTCAGGGTTTCCCGCTTATCATACAGCTTTTTCCCGCGGGCCAGCGCCAATTCTATCTTGATCTTTCGTTTCACCACATAGAAACTCAGCGGGATGATCGTGAGGCCCTTTTCCTGGACCTTCCCCATAAGCCTCATGATCTCTTCACGGTGCAACAGGAGTTTTCGTGTCCGATTTGGGTCCGGATTGGAGCGGTTCCCGGCGGTATACGGACTGATATGGCAACCCACCAAATACGCCTCCCCGGTTTCGATTGCGGCGTAACTGTCTTTCAGGTCAGCCTTCCCCTCCCGCAGCGACTTGACCTCGGTCCCGGTGAGGGCTATCCCGGCCTCGATCACTTCCTCTATGTGATACTCGTACCTCGCCCGCCGATTGGAACAGAGAATTTTTCTTTCCCGCATGAGTGTCATCGAATTGACTATAGCGTAGCCTCACAATATGCGGCAAGTGGAATTCCGGATTCAAGGATCTCCGAGCTACACTTGACCGGTCAAGGGAGACCGTCTCTGCTCCATACATGAGACGAAAGCCAGGGCGGTCATGAGATAGCGTGATGCGGGCGTAGTCTATCTTGGTCGCTGGACGCCACAGACTGCCTCCGCAGACCGGTCGTAGACTCTGATATCGAAGCCGCAGGAGGTTGACAAATGCCAGCACTGGAGATCATGCACCTTGACTGTTTCGTGCTACGCTAAGTTGTTGAGACCTTTTTTCCCTTGACAGATCATGGGAGAGTTTGATAAGAGCTACCAAGGCGGTTCGGTGGGGGCGATGGTAATCTACCTATTCCTAGTGGATTCATTGAGAAAGGAGGGGGCATGACCAAGGCGGAACTCGTAGACAAGATTGCCAGGGATGCATGCATCACTAAAAAGGCGGCAGAAGGGGCCCTGGCCAGCATCACAGCAGGGGTACGGGACTCACTGAAGAAAGGGAAGAAGGTGACCTTGGTCGGCTTCGGGACATTCTCGGTGGCGAAGCGGGCGGCTCGGAACGGACGTAATCCTCAAACCGGTGATATCATCAAGATTAAGGCGACGAAGATCCCAAGGTTCAAGGCAGGTAAAGCCTTAAAGGATGCCGTCAGGTAAGTAGAGTTCGCCGGCACCAGGATCCATCGATTATACTGACAGACATCACGGCATACAACAAAGAGGAGAGATGAACAGTCTCTCCTCTTTGTCTTTATGACCGTTTCTACGCGCATAGGTAACAAGGATGAAGACTGTAGGCGGTAAGGGGTGGGAACCGAGCTGGAGATCTGCCCTACAAGCGCTTGAGCGTACTGATCCGGCGCTTAGCTTGCTTCGATGGGCGCCTGGCAGGGCCTTTAGGCCTCCGAGTCTCAGGTAATTCAGAGTCCACATCATCATCTTTTTGGAACTCGTTCTCGCTCCCTTCCCGGAGCGCGAGATCCAGACGCTCATGAAACTCCTCCGCCAACAGAACCATTGCACCGGTCCGCAATACCTCATCTGCTAACGCTCGGTCCGAGGTGACCACGACTGCCCCTGATGGGGCTTGCTGAATAAATCGCACGATCGTCTGATCGGCTCGCTCCCCACGGCGAGAGAAGACTACCTGCAGGCCGGCGGTAAGCTTCACCTGCTCCCTGATTTCACCCCGTTCCCACCCGTCGAATATAACAGTAATCCGGTGTCCCTTTAGGCGTCGATAGGCGGCCAATATCGTCAGGAGAGCGTTGCGGCCCTCCTCCATGTCTCGGCGATCCAAGAGAGCAAGTCGAGGGGAACGACGGATCAGGTTATAGCCGTCAATCACAATCCACATGGACAGAACCTAGCACTCTCCCATGCTCCTGCGGGCAGAGCGGATGGTGTGAAGCAAGGTGGATACAGTGGAAGCCGGATCGTCGGCCGCCATGACGGTGGAGATGACGGCCGCTCCATCAGCGCCGGTCGCTATCACAGAAGCCGCATTACAGGCCGTGATACCCCCAATACCCAGGATCGGTAGCCGGACCTGTCGCCTGACCTCGCTGAGCTGCGCCAATCCGACGGGCGGTCCGTACACTGTCTTGGACGGTGTGGGGAATAACGGGCCGAAGACGATAAAGTCGCTACCTCCGCTCTCGGCCTCGATCGCCTCTTCGAGAGAGTGGCAGGAAACGCCGATCAGTCGTACTGGTCCCAGTAAAGCCCGTGTCTCGGCAAGCGGAAGGCTCGTTCTGGAAAGATGAACCCCGTCGACCGGTAACGCCAATGCCAGATCGACTCGGTCATTGATAAGAAGATATGCACCTCGTCTATGCACAATAGGCAGGAGTCGCTCAGTCAACTCGTAGAGGTCCCGCGTCGGAAGATCCTTTTCGCGAAGCTGAACAGCTTTCGCCCCTCCGGCAAGTGCGGCATCAACTACCGATTCAAGCGACCGTCCTTTCGTCAGGGTACGATCGGTGACGGCGTACAGACCCCATGAGGACGGGTGCCGGGTGTCGGATGTCGGATGAGCCATGCGAATCGCGAAACCTGAAAACTCCCTTGAACCTCGCACTGTTAACTTTGAACTTTGAACCTTGTACCTTGAACGCGCCTACTCGATCATACCGTCTAGCGGGCTTGAGGCGCTGGCATAGAGCTTCTTCGGTATCCGACCTGCCTGATACGCCACTCGCCCGGCAATGATCGCGTATCGCATCGCCGTCGCCATAGCGACCGGATCTTTAGCGCAGGCAATCGCCGTGTTCATCAAGACACCATCGCACCCCAGTTCCATGGCGATAGCGGCATCGGAGGCCGTACCCACTCCCGCATCGACAATGATCGGCACTCGCGCCGCTTCGAGGATAATTCTGATGTTATGCGGATTCCGTATCCCAAGACCGGAACCGATCGGGGCGGCAAGCGGCATCACGACGGCTGCTCCGGCATCCTCCAGCTTTTTCGCCATAATGGGATCATCGTTCGTATATGGCAAGACTACGAAGCCCTCCTTGACCAAAACCTTGGTGGCCCTCAACAGCTCCTCGTTGTCCGGGAAAAGGGTCCGCTGATCGCCGATCACCTCCAGCTTGATCATGTCCGAGAGGCCGACCTCCCGGGCCAGCATCGCCGTCTTGATCGCCTCCTCCGCCGTATAGCAACCGGCGGTATTGGGCAGCAGCGCGTACCTGTCGGTATCGATATAGTCCAGGAGCGACTCTTGCGTTCGATCCAGATTCACCCTTCTGACCGCCACCGTCACCATCTCGGCGCCGGAGGCGTCGTGAGCCCGCTGCATTGTTCGATGATCTGGGAACTTCCCAGTCCCAACGATCAGCCGCGACCGGAACTCTCTGCCGGCAAATCGAAGGGTATCCTCGTGTTTCGTCACATTATGTTCCAGCACCGTCTTACTCCTTATTCGGATCCGCCGGCCATGAAGGTGATGATCTCAAGCGCGTCCCCTGCGTGCAGTACAGTACGTTCATACAGCTCACGCTTGATAATCTGCTGATTGAGCTGGACCGCAACCTTGAGCGGGTTGATCTGTAGCGCTGCTAACAATACGGTGATAGTGGTACCATCTTCGGCTGCAAGCATCTTTCCGTTGACAGTCAGTTCCACGCTGTACAGCCCTTTCACGACCTCTCATCGTACGTAATCAGCGCCATCAGCAGCCAGCTTGTTAGCCGTAGAATAATCATCCATCGGCCTATAAGAGTTCGACTGGCCTGTCACCGTACTCCGCTTGTTCCTCCTGCCCGCGGAATGTCGGCATACGTTTCTCAGTAAAAGCCTGCACTCCCTCGCGAAAGTCCGCAGTCTCGCTGCTCAGCGCGATAAGTTTAGCTTCGTTATCCATCTGGGTCTCCAGACTTGTCTGATCGCTCATTAACAAAAGCCGCTTGGCCCATCCAAGGGCAAGCGTCGGACCGGAGGCTAATTCGTTCGCCAGAGCGTCTACGGCAGTTGCAAGTTCAGCATCCGGTACGACCCGGTTCACCAGTCCCCATGCCTTCGCCTCCTCTGCCGCCAGAACCCGGTTGGTGAAGGTCAACTCCATCGCCCGCCGCAGCCCCACCAGTCGAGGGAGAAAATAACTCGATCCGGCATCGGGGGGTAGCCCGATCTTCGTATAGGCCATCGTGAAACGGGCAGACTCGGCCGCCACTACCAGATCGCAGGCCATCGCCAAACCCATCCCGGCGCCGGCAGCAACGCCGCTCACTCCAGCGATGACCGGCTTGGGCATCCGACAGAGAGAGGAGATTACGCTGTGCAGTGGTCCTAGTAGCTGTGTTACGTGTGAGGTGATGGCGTCGGCATGTTCGATAAACTCCCTCACATCTCCGCCGGCGCAAAAGGCCTGACCGGCACCCGTCAACACGACTGCGCGAACTGCTCGGTCCTCTTGACAGGTATGAACCGCCTCCAGCAACTCCTCCACCATCTGCCCATTCAGGGCATTATAACGATTAGGACGGTACAGGGTAATGGTGGCCACTGAGCCTTTTACTGTGCGGATCAGCGTCTTCGAGGGCATGGCAGAATCTCTTTGCATGGAGTAGTGGGTTATTATGTAGCCTCTGGGAAACTGGTGATGATGTATGTCCCACTCTTGGGGTCCCGCTTCAGCTCGATAATATTATTTTTCGCAGCATCCTCCAACAGCTTGGAAAAGGTGCTGTACCCGTAATACCCTTCGTTAAAGGATGGCCGCTTGCGGATCATCGTCTGCTTGACCATTGAGCCCCAGAGTATCTCTTTGTTTTCCCGCAGCAGGGCCTGAATGGAGTCTCCAAGGAGTTCGAATGCCTCGGCCTTCTTTTCGGGCAGTCCGGCAATGACGGGGGGCTTCTTGGGTGGGCGGATTAGATCTTCGTAGTAAATAAACTCGTCGCAGTTGTCCACCAACAGCTCCGAAACCGAATTCTTGACGCCGAGACCAATCACCTCCTTATTATTTTCTCGCAACTTAGAAACGAGCGGCGAAAAATCGCTATCACCCGAGATGATAACAAAGGTATCAAGGTGCTCCTTGGAATACGCCATATCCATTGCATCTACCGCCAGCCGGATATCGGCGCTGTTTTTGCCGCTGATTCGCTTCTGCGGGATGTCGATCAACTCAATAGCTGCTTCGTGGAGCATCCGTTTATACTCGGCGTAGCGCCCCCAATCGGCATAGGCCCGCTTCACCATGATCTTTCCCTTCTCCACAAGCCGTTCGAGTACGAGGCTGATTTCGAACTGTTTGTGCTTGGCCTGCTTGATGCCAATCGCAATATTCTCGAAGTCAATGAAGAGGGCGAGTCTCTTCTCTTCGTTCATTTAACCCCTTTCTGCGTGACGCCCTTCAGGCGACGCTGACGGCATGACGGATGAGCCGCATTTCCGACCGCAGTACCCTTTTGGCTCAAGATAAGCCTAAACATGCCACCTGCAGCCTGTCAACAGATTTAATCGGACTGAGTTCCTGCTTGGGAGGCACCGCTCCCTCCTCAGCCCAGTTCTTCGGCCGTCACCCACCCTCGCCGGATTGTCTCTTTTCATTTCGTTCAGGGTCGATACCCCGCGGCTTGCCGCGGGGAGGCTTCATTTCTGGTGAGACACCGGTACGCCTTTCCCAGTCCATCGCTCCACCACCATGGCGGCGAGGCCTTGCCGGCTTGAGCGGCTGACGATGAACCACGCCGCTGCGAGCACAATGTAGCCGATAGCATAGAGGTGACGGGAAATGGGATCGGTGAAGAACAGTTGAGTGACAAAGAGAACGAAGATGAGACCAGCCTCTGCCAGAGAGAACGAAAGATTGGTCAGCACGGCAATCGCGAAGAGGGATTGGGCCGCTGTCAGAAATATCTCCTCGGTCTGCCTGGCATCCAGGTGCATCGCCCCAAGATGGCCGGCAGAGAGGTTGTATGCAAGCGGAAGCATACCGACCAGGAGTGTCCACTGGTTCACCTTCGACGACACAAGGGTACCCATGCTGGCCCCTGGGTTCCTGCGAAGCGCAAAGACGATCGCGACAATGAACTCAGGCGACTCTGAGGCCAGCGGCGCAAGCCATTGCACCAGCAGAAACTCCTCAATGGCAAATGTCCGGCCGGTGGCCAGCAGCCCCTCAGCAAAGGGCTCGGCCGCTAGAAAGATACCGAGCCCGGCATAGATAAACATCGAGATAGTAGCCAACCGACGCCGCGTCGGTTGCAGGCGTATCAACAGTTCCCCGACCCCTCCATCCAGTTCGGGTTCGACGATACTCGCCTTCGAGGCCGAAATCATGTACGACACAAAGATGGCCAACAGAACGATTGAGTCAAGAGCCGAAAGGGTCCCTTTCAAAGGGATCAGAAAACTGTAGAGGGTGGCGATCGTAAGATAAAAGAGTTCAATGGAGCGAGATCGGTCAAGGACGACCTGTCGATGTCGGGTCTTCAGCCAGAATGTCACGACAACCGAGGCCCATCCAACGCCGATCAGGAGGCGGTTTGCCCCGGTCATATTGGCGGTGGCGTAGGCGATGTAGGTCGGGTCCTTACCGGCGGACCACGCGAAATACATATCCACTGCGTATTCCGGCAGTACGGCGACCAGCGCGAGAAAGGCCAGTGCAAGCGCCTGTGGAATATCAACTTGTGCCACCTCGGCTGCCCAGGACAGAAGAAATGCTGCCCCAAAGATGGCTACTCCGGCACCAACCGCCTCCCACTGGGGTGGCAGGTGAACGTCAAAGAGCCGAATCACGATCCACTGTAAGGGTAGAAGAATGGTAACAATTAACCGCAGCATTACGCTCATCGCCAGGGTCCCGCCTGGTCTCCCGTACCGACGCTCCAGGGACTCATCAGACCTCCTGGTTCCTCGTGATGCCTCGCTTTTGCCTCTGCCGTCGGTAGTGATTGAGCTTGATCCATCTGAAGAGCGGCTCGCGATACATGTACAACAACAGCAGCGTCATAGATAAAAAGAGGGCGATGGCCAAGAAACTGCCATAGTGAGCAGTTCGAACTTGCTTGCCCTGCATGGAGAGGAACCAGGTACCGGGGATTCGACCTATTGTACTAAGCAGGAAAAAGATACGAAACGGCAGAGGGCTGGCGCCAAGAAGATAGCACAGGAAGTCTTTCGGAAAGCCGGGGATGAGAAAGAGGAGGAAGGTGATAAATTTGCCATGGGTCCGCGTAAGAAAGAAGAACATGTCATAGGTCTGGGGTGTGACGAACCGACGAGCATAATGATGCCCCAGCCAACGGCCCATACCAAAGACGAGACATGAACCGAGAGTGAGGCCTATGGTCGAATAGAGCAGTCCCGGCAGTGTCCCAAAGAGATACCCGCCGATAATACCCGTGACCTCACCGGGAAACGGCGCAATCACAATCTGGAGAGCCTGGAACCCAATGAATACGAGAGGTGCCCACGGTCCAAACTGTTTGATGCGCCTGACCAACTCCTCTTCGTTAAAGGAGAATTCAATCCATTCCCAGTACCCTGCCAGGTCAAGCCACTCACTGAATAAGGCATAGACGGATACTAAGCTGACTACGGCTAAGAAAACCATGGCAATCACCACGGTTTTCTTCATTGATGAACGTTGTGCGAGTAAGGTAGGCAACACGGAACTAGTCGCAGTGTCCGACAGGGAGCGGTCCTACCTGGTCGGCCTGAATAAGAACCCGCCTCGTGACATCAAGCCGATCAAACCGCAGGTATGACTCGGCACAGCGCCTCGCCAGTAAACCTGGTGTGATGAAACAGCAAGGTACGGAGCTTGGTTTGGAATGGTTGGGGTGCAGTGTCGTCATGTCTCGTCACTCTCTTACCTGTTGAACGACGTAACTGTCAAGAAAAATCCTTCCAATCGATCTGATGACAGACCGGCAACAGCCTTGGCGCAGGGTCGTCCTGACCCGTCGCCTTGACATTGCGGAACCCGTGGCTTATCCTACTGTCCATGGCTGAGTCGAATCAGCTTGAGCCAATGAGCGGACAGCAGTCACGAAATGCTGTAATCGATCACCCTCCGGTAAGGCTGATCGAAAAGGAGGTTGTAGTTGTGCCGATTTATGAGTACGAGTGTGAGGCCTGCCATCACACATTCGAGGCCATCCAAAAGATCTCGGATAAGCCTATTAAAAAGTGCGTATTGTGCCAGGGGAAGGTTCATAAGATGCTCTCCGCACCCGGTCTACTCTTTAAGGGATCGGGGTGGTATGTGACCGATTACGCTAACCCTGAGCGGAAAAAAGCCGCAGAGGCGGATAAAAAGGCCTCCTCAGCCGATAGCGGGAGCACAAAGACCGAGAGTAAGGAGTCGAAGAAGAGCCCGCAGTAGGGGCGAATAATTATTCGCCCCTACGCAACGTCAATAAACTCTAGCGGAGGTGTTGACGGCAGTTCTCCCTCCGCCTCCAACAAGGTGAAAAAGAGGTGGAGCCCCTGCAGATACCGTGGCGTCAAATCGAAGGAAAGACGCTCCTTCAGGTAGGTTGCACAGGCATCTCGGTCCAGCCCAACTCGCCCACGAACTGCCTCGCAGATTTCATTAAGTTGAGTCAGACTGTAGCGCTTGGAGTCAAGTAGGGCGCGATGGAGCTGATGCGTCTCCTCTCGATGATCCCGATAATAGTCCCGCCGGACTGCCCAGACGGCAAATACAAATGGCAGACCCGTTAGCTCCTTCCATCCCTGACCCAGATCAAGGGTGAAGGGGAATTGCCCTCTCGCTCGAAGCGCCGCATCACCGATCACCAAGACCCCAGCAACATCCTCCAAAAGCGCATCGGTCGTCTCTGCCTCGGCAGGTAGAAACTGCGGCCTCACCCCGAACATCTTCGCAAGGAGAAGTTTCACCAGAAAGACCGAGGTGAGAGAATCGCGACTCAGGCGAACCGGCTGCCCATCGAGCTCGGATGGTTTCATCCGGCTCAAGAAGAGTACGCTTTCGGCCGGACCGTCCGATCCGATCGCCAGGTCCGGGAGGATCAGGTATTTGTCAGAATGGCGTGCGTACTCGATGGCGGAGATGACCGACAGGTCAAGCTCCCCCGCCTGGAGCATCCGGTTCAACTCGACAGGAGTGCCTTCAACGATCCGACATTCTGCCGAAATCGCGCCCTGCTCAATCCCGTAATAGATCGGCTCACAATTAATATAGGCCACCTTGCCCAATAACAGTGTCACTGTGTCGTCCCCTCGCGTTGATACAGGATCCGGCCTTCCACCATACTGAGGACGACACAGTCATCCGTAGCCTGGCTGAGGAGTAATTCGTACGGGTCGGTATCATCGAAAGAGTCGATAGCTACGGCAGTGAGGTCCGCACGCTTGCCGGGCGTCAGCGACCCGATGGCCCCGGCCATCCCAAGCGCATCAGCTCCTCCGAGCGTTGCCATGGTTGCAAGTTGCTGCGGCGTCACCGCCCCGCCATAGAGCCGGTGCGCAAATCGCATCTCATCCCAAAGGCTCATGGTCTCGTTGCTGGCCAGCGAATCGGTCCCCAAGCCGACCCGCAGTGATGTCGTAAGGAATCTGGGCAGGGGCGCAGTCCCTACCTGAAGGTAATGGTTGCTCCGAGGGCAGACGGTCAACGCTACCTCCCTCTGTACCAACAACTTCAGATCAGACATCCCCACATGAACCAGGTGTACGGCCAATAGCTGCTCCGAAAGTAAGCCAACTCGATCAAGCAATGCAACCGGACTTTCGCCGCAGACTCGATGGGATGGTGAATGCCGGCCTACCGCAGGCAACACATGCGTCGCGATCGGCCCGAGTCCGAGTCCGATATACGTCACCTCATCAGGAGACTCGGCCAGATGCATGGTTGCCGGAAGACGCTGACGCTGCAACATTTCAGCACAACGTCGCAAAAGCGGCTCGGACAGGCTGTACGGCGCGTGGGGAGCCAGGCCGACCGACAACAGGCTTCCGCTCGCCTGAGACTGAAGCGACCGAATAGCCTCCTCTGCTGCGTCAAACCGTTCTGCAGCCTGCTCGGGATCAAGTCCAAGGATCTCTCGAAAGATAACCCCTCTCAGTCCCGCTTCCCTCAGAGGCTCGAGACTGCTGCCGGACATTGTAATATCGGCGACACAGGTCACGCCGTTTCGGAGTAGAGCCGTTGCGCCAAGGCGAGCTGATGCGTCGAAGAATGCGTCGTCCAACTCAGAGCGAAGATCGAGCAGGGCGGTCACCCATTCGGTAAACGATCTATTAAGAGGAAGACGGCCGTGCAGTCCGGTCAGCTCCAGATGCGTATGGGCATTGACCAAGCCAGGGAGAAGGATTGCACTCCCCAGGTCGTTGTGAGGCTCTGCAGCATAATCTCTGATCAGAGCAGACGCCTTTCCCACAGCACAGATCGCCCCGTCACGGATGACGAGTCCACCGTCCACAATGGGGGGGCCGGATATCGGCAACAGGAAGCGGGCGGTCAAGATCACAGCAGCCGGATTGCAGCCATCAGCTAACCGCTTAGGCCGTGTGGATGTCGCCTGATCGCCTCGGCTTGAACGAGCTCTGGGGGGGTATTGACGTTCACAAAACCAAGGAGATGAGGGTCCACCGCTCTGAGCGTCGACTCCTCGATTATTTTCACCCTGGCCTTCTGAAAGAATCGGGTAATCTTCAGCACGCCACTGTCGATAGACTCCTTGATAAGCGGGAGACACGACTTGGCATATATCGCATGCAACGGCTGCAGCTCACCCCTCACACGTGGGATCACGACATCCCAATCCTCGGCCTCGCGGATCAAGAGCGTGATCAGATCGGCGTTGAGAAAAGGCATATCACAGGCGACAAAAAAACAGGTGGGGTGACTTGCGGTGCTGAGCCCCGTATAAATTCCACCGAGCGATCCGGAGTCTGGGATAAGATCCGGAACAACCTTTACACCGAGATATGAATAGAGCGGAGGATCGTTGGCGATAATCAGGACCTCCGGGAAGAGCGTCTTCAGGCAATCCACCGTCGCCTCGATCAGTCGCTTACCCTGAAATTCGATCAAGGCCTTATTGTGCCCCATTCGCGAGGACTTGCCTCCCGCCAGCACAATACCCGTCACCGTCAGGATTCGTCCTCAACTTCCTCCGACGGCTCCAGGGCATCGAGATCGGTGATTTCCAATTTCTCTCCCTCGTCGCCCGTTCCTACGAGCAGTTCGGCCGGGGCCTCCTCCAGGTCAGCTCCATCCTTTTCCTCTTCTTCCTTCTCGACGATCTCCTCTTCGCCAAGGGCATCCCCAACCGAAAGACTTCGGAACCAGGTCGCCCCAGCCTCTGGGCCAACCACCTCGACCGCTCTTGCCCCCTCAACGGGCTTTGTGTCATAGGCCAGCTTTCCGGCGCCGATCTCTTCCAGAGCGATATGCGTCGATTTGCTGCTCTTCGGAGTGACCAGACACTCGGCGCCCCGCATCAGCTGTTTCGTGCGCTTGGCGGCGATAATCACCAATCGGTATTTACTATCTACGTGCGTCAAGAGTTGTTCCAATGGGAAAAGCGGCATACCACACCCCCCTACCTCAGTCGACTCCCGCATCCAGAAAGGAGAGATCTACTCGATCTCGTCGGGATCGCTCGGCAGTAATAATACAGCATAGTTGCGCGACGGCCTTTTCGAAGACATCGTTGACGATAATGTACTGGTAATACCGGTAGTAGTCCATTTCCTCCCTGGCCTTGGACAGACGCCGGCCGATCTCCTCTTCCGAATCGGTTCGCCGCTGTCGAAGCCTGGTTTCCAACAGATCGAGGGTGGGGGGAACGACAAAGACAAATACCCCCCCCGTTTGATAGTCCTGTCTCAGCGTGGACGCCCCTTGCGTATCGATATCAAGGATGACATCAAGCCCTTCCGCAAACTGTTTCTCAAGTAGTGGGCGGCTGGTTCCATAGAGATGACCGTGTACCTGAGCCCACTCTGCAAATTCACCTGCCTCAATCATTCTTCGAAAGGTGGATTCGCTCACAAAGTGATAGTCGCGCCCATCCTGCTCGTCCGGCCGCGGCGTACGGGTCGTATATGAGACAGAGTGAACCAGGCGAGGCAGTTGCCGCGAGGCCTCCTGACACAATGAGGTCTTACCGGCTCCAGAGGGGGCCGAGACCACTACCATCAATCTCCGCCGATTCATACCTCTTTCACGCCTTTGCCTATCCGACCGGACAGGGTGTCAGCCTCAAACCGCTGAGCGATCGTTTCAGTCTGGATGGCCGACAGCACGACATGGTCGCTATCGGTCACGATGATTGACCGGGTACGCCTGCCGTTGGTTGCGTCAACCAGCTTACCGACCTGCTTAGCTTCATCCTTCATCCGCTTCATCGGAGCGGAGCCGGGATCGACGATGGCAATCACCCTGGCAACCGTAACCATATTTCCGAACCCGACGTTCAATAGCTTTGCAGCCAAGATGTGTATCCCTTCTTACTCGACGTTCTGGACCTGCTCCCGGAGTTGTTCCAGGATACTTTTCAGCGCAATGACGTCGTGCGAGGTCTTGACATCGTTCGCCTTGGCGCCGATGGTGTTGACCTCACGTTGCATCTCTTGTAAGAGAAACTCCATTCGTCGGCCGTGCGGGCCCTGTTGTATTATGAGGTCTCGGAACTGGCTGAGATGACTTGCCACCCGCGTGATCTCTTCCGCGATATCCGAACGCTCAGCCAGGATTGCGACCTCCTGTTCAAGCCGACCGGGATCGATCGGTTTCCCCTCCAGCAGGCGCTGAAGCCGAAGCTCCAGGCGGCTTTTGTAGCTTTGTACGACTTCCGGAACGCGAGCGGAGATCAATGCCACGGTCTCCTCGACCAGGTCCAGGTGGCCGAGCAGGGCGGCCTCGAGCGCCCTTCCCTCCTCTCGCCGCATCTCGGCAAGAGCGCTCATCGCCCCTTCAAGGGCAGTGCTGATCGCTACCCAATCAGCATCCGCTGCCCTCGGTTCTTCTCTTTCCAAAGTCAACAGGTCTGACCGCGACAACAGCAGCTCCAGGGTCACCTCTCCCGCAAGTCCAAGTTCCGACTGAAGCGTCTTGGCGGCATCAAGATACGCGTGAGCCAGCGGGCGATTGAGACGCAGCGCGCAAGACTGCTCCTCCGCTGACTCCTCAAGTATCGTGACATCAAATCGCCCTCGTGCGAAGCGTCCCTGCAAGGTCTTCAGGACCTGCAACTCCAGGACGCCGAGCCGCTTTGGGAGCCGGGCGCGGGTTTCGAGGTAACGATGATTGACCGATTGCAGTTCGCATGCGTATCGTCGTGAGGAGGTGACATGCTCCCCTTGCCCGAACCCAGTCATACTGTTCAGCATCTCGTGATAACCTTAGTAATGTCGGTATGAACGCTGCCGCAACCTGAATGGGTAGGCGCGATGGAGGGCCGCACGAAGCTCTTTAGAAGCATCAGGTTAGCGAGAACTATCGGTTTTGTCAAATCAAATCCTCGATCTCGTCTCCTCATATCGAATCCTTCGCCCGTTCTTTGGGAGGGCTTTCACTCTCGCCTCTATAGCCTCGCTCAGCCAGGTGCCGTTCGATGTCCTCTTTCGCAAAGCCGATCCGTCGGGCAACTTTATCGGCATGGCTTACCCGCGAGATCCCTTCGACAAATCGATGGGTTGGGGCATTGTAAACAAATTCTACCTGGCGATACAATCCCACACCCCGTTGCTGAAACTGCTCTGCCAGCTCGTGATTGTGCGTCACCAGGATCGTATTATTGCCGACATGATAGAATCCACCGAGGATGGTGCGAGAGATTTCTAGTTTCTCCTGGTAGGTCGTCCCTTCCGCCAGCTCATCCAGAACGACCAGGCTTTTAGGCGACGAGGCAAAAAAGATCGCCTTCGTACGTTGCAGCTCAGTTCCAAATCTTCCCTCACGGTCGGCCAGTGAATTACTTTCCGGAATCTGATAAAAGATTCGATCGGCTACTGAAAGCTGCGCCTGTTCGGCGGGCACATAGCAACCGATTTGTGCCAGCAATTGTACCTGGGTAATAGTTTTACAGAAGGCAGTCTTCCCGCCTCCGTTCGGACCGGTCATAAATGTGATTCGAGCTCCGTTGAGGCTGATATCGTTCGGCACGTACTCGGCATTTCCCTTCCCCAGGACAGGGTTGCTGACCGTTTTCAAGACTAGAGTGTGCCGTTCCGAATCAAGAAGTTCCGGCAGTACGGCAGGGCTTCCGAAGGCCTTGGCATAGCGGTGAAAGGCAAGCAATTCGTCGATCCGCCCCAATGCCTCCAATGTCTGCTGCACATCATGTGAGTCTCTATAGCCGTCTCGCAAGGGGTAGATAATGCTGTCTCTGTCAAACCCCCCGATCAGCGGTCCATACAGCAATACCACGGGCAATAAGAGCGTCATCATGGCAGGCAGGACTTGTCGGGGTACCCCAAGGGCGGGGGCGTAATAGAGCAGAAGGCCCATCGCCATCACAAGCGCAACAATCAATCTGGGCTTGAAGAGGGTTGGCCTGAATTTGATGGCAGGGGTCAGGAACCACTTTTCGGCCCTCGTCCTGATCGCCCTTTCTGTCAGATAGGCAGGACCTTTCATCAAGGTATGCGATCGTGTGGAACCAAACGCTTTGAGGGTATCGATCTGCGCCTGAAGATAGGGGCTTTCTGGTGTTGGAAGAGCGTGAGCGCCCTTGGCGAGATCGAGCATAAGCTTCGTCCCCTGCCGGTACGTTTTGTGCCCGTAGCCCCCTGTATTCATTGTATCCCGAGATTCCCCGAACATGCCGAGAAAGGTTCCAAACAACAGGCGATACAATTCCCCCTCATGTCTCGCGGCCTGCTGCACCAGCGCTTCGATGCGCGTCCTCAGATCGGTATTCGAATCCAGCTCTCGGAGCGCGTCCTGTTTGGCCCTGATGGCCTCGATCGAACTCAACGGGTGGGCTAACGAGCGGTACAGCGTGGCTTGCCCAGCGATGGTGCCGGCGTAATTGACCGCATCGAATAGTCGATCGACTTCTATCGCGTTGAACGTACTCTCATCGAGTACGCCTTCCCCCGTTTTCGCCGCCCTGGCCGAGCGAACCGATAATCCCTTGCCGATAGCCGTCAGAAGAGGTTCAGCCATTCGTGTACTCCCATCGAAAAAGTTACTACTACAATAGCATCTTCTGCTCTGTAGTGGCTAGTCCTGTGGTCGCACCCTTCCGAGTCATACACTCTCTTCGATTTTCTCGCCATCAGATCACGGTACGGGCGGGTCGCTGTCGGAAAGGTGGATAGGCCGATCAGCTTACATAATAGTTAGACGCGCGTTGAGCAAGCGAAGGCGAGATAGCGCTGAAGTGGTAAAGAGAGCACTCGCTCCTCAGCTAACCATTCGTAACGACGGCGCCTGACCCGTCGGTCAACACGGACGCGCCTCGGCTGGGCTTCGCCCGCCTATCGCGCGCCGATTAGCCCCACGTTGGCGACTCGCGTGTAGCGAGGCATCATAGTCGAAAGAGGTGCGACATGGTTCGTGTGCTTGAGGACAAGCGTGAGGCAATCGCGGATGTATGCGCTCGTTTTGGCGTGGCGCACCTCGATGCCTTCGGTTCCGCGCTGCGGGACGACTTCCGTTTGGGCGAGAGCGACGTGGACCTCCTGGTCGAATTCCGCCCCATGGATCCGTTTGCGCTCGTAGATGCGTACTTTGGGCTCCTTGATGAACTTCGAGAAATCCTTGCCACCGACGTCGATCTCGTCATGAGCGATGCGATCAAAAACCGCTACATCGCGGCGAACGTCGAACGCACCAAGCAGGCTTTATATGCCGCGTGAGATCCGCGCCTACCTGCTCGATATCTCGGACAGCAACTAGGCAAACACCACGGTCTTGTTGCCGTGTACCAGCACCTTGTCCTCCAGGTGCCAGGTCACGGCCCGCGCCAGTACCATCCGCTCCACGTGGCGACCGATCCGCTTCAGATCCTCCACCGTGTGGCGGTGATCCACCCGCTCCACATCCTGCTCAATAATCGGCCCGGCGTCCAGCGCGTCGGTCGCGTAATGCGCTGTAGCGCCAATCAATTTGACCCCGCGTGAGTGCGCCTGCGCATAGGGATCCGCCCCGACAAAGGCCGGCAAGAAACTGTGGTGGATGTTGATAATCCGGCTGGGAAACCGGTTGATGAAAGTCGGCGATAGGATTCGCATATACCGGGCCAGGACAATTACGTCAACCTTGCCTTCAATCAATTGAAGCTGTGTGGCCTCGGTCTGATCTTTGCTCTCCCGCGTAACGGGGACGTGGTAAAAAGGAATGCCGTAGGTCTCGACAAGGCTGCGCAGGCCGGGATGATTACTCACCACCATAGCGATGTCTGCCGCCATGTCGCCCGCCTTCCACCGCCAGAGCAGCTCCAACAGGCAGTGATCTTCCCTGGACACAAAGATAGCCAAGGACTTGAGGCGGGAAGCATACGCCAATCTCCAATCCATCTGAAACCGGTTGGCGATCGGCTCGAAGGCCTGCTCCAGTGCAGCACCACAGCTATCCAGCTCAGGAAGGTCGAACTCGATCCGCATGAAAAAGATACCGCCCTCCGGGTCGGTGGTATGCTGGTCCGAGTGCACAATATTGGCGCCCTGTTCAAACAAGCACTGCGAGACCGCCGCCACGATACCTGGACGGTCAGGACATGAGATCAACAGGCGGGCCCGGTTGTTCAAGATCATACACTTCGCTCCATTCGCAACAACAGAGAAGTCCTGGATAGACGGAAAGCAACCCTTATAGAAAAAGGGTAGTCCGAATCCAAGTACAAAACAAGATGAAAGGCTCCGGATGGGGAAAAGGTTACGCCGGATCGAAACGTCTTGACCAGCAGTCGCCATCAACATCCAGACGATCACAGTCTTGACAAAGGTACTCACGTGAGTGATGGTGCTGGTAGTTTCGATAGAAAGCGAGATAATCTGGAGCGGGAAAGGTTGAATCGACCCTGCCAGAGGATAGGTGGTTCACTTGATAGTGTTACTAAGAATCTACCAATAGGAAGCGAACTGTGCCTCCGAAGGTTCGAGAGTTGACGTAATTTGGAGAAGGTCGGGTTCGTAAACCGTGGAGGCAAAGGGAGCCACAGGAAGTTTACCCACCCGAAGGTCTAGAAGCCGGTCGTCATTACGGGCAATTTGGGAGATTACGCGCTCGACTACCAGCAACAAGCAGTTCGACGAGGGATTGAGGAGTCCCAGAAATGAAGGAAAGTACTCGGTACGTCAAAATCGTGGAGTGGTCGGAGAAGGACCAGTGCTATGTCGGTAGCTGTCCCGGATTGTTCTACGGTGGTTGCCACGGCCAGGACGAGCGGGAGGTATTTGCCAATTTGTGCGAACTCGTCGAAGAAACGATCGCACTCTACAAGCGAGATCGCAAGCCTCTGCCCTCACCGACCTGCGGCAGAGATTATGCCAACAAGATGCTTGCTGTGGCATAACTGGCGGCTGCAGACGGATGCGCTATTGCGCACCGGTCGCTGCTCGCAGCCCTATCGATGGCCTTGCCCTCCCCTCGACTCAGATCACTACTCTTCTGTGAGTTCGGTGTGGTTGGGGATGAAAAGGCGTATGAAGCGGGAGGGAAGGTCTGACTGCTCGCACCCGGAAGATTGAAGCGCTGTTGCTGAACAGCTACAAGTCGACTTGACCCCTTCTCCTCTTCTCTATCGCTTGGCTTTAGAAAAACGCCCTTCCCACTGCACGCCAGGGGCGGTGGGGTCAGTGGGGATGTTCAATTCATAGTTGAACTGGTCCGAGAGGTAATCATGAATGTGCTTGGCAGCCTGCTTGGCCTGTCCCATGGCCAGGATCACCGTAGAACCGCCAGTCACGACGTCGCCACCGGCAAAGACACCCTTCTTGCTTGTATAGAAGGTCGTGGAATCCACCATAACAACGCCCCACTTGTTCGTGCGAAGCTCCGGCGTCATGCTGGGAATGATCGGATTCACGTCGCATCCCAATGAGAAGACGACCGTATCCACCTCATCGATGAAATACTCGCCGGTGGGAAGAGGTTTTCGCCTGCCGGAGTCATCCGGATCGGACAGCTTCATGATCTCGCACTTGATGGCTTTGACGAAGTGGCGCTCATCGCCGATAAATTCCACAGGGCTGGAAAGCCATTTGAAGGTGACAAACTCCTGCTCTGCGTGCTCCAGCTCTTCCGTTCTGGCCGGGGCCTCCTCGTGAGAGCGGCGGTAGTAACAGGTCACCTCCGCCCCAAGCCTCTTACCGGTGCGAAGTACATCCATGGCAGTGTTGCCGGCGCCAATGACCGCCATTTTCTTACCCTGGTAGAGAGGCGTCGGGTAGTGTGGAAACTCATTGGCGTTCATGAGATAGATTCTAGTAAGATATTCGTTGGCGGAATAGACACCATTCAGATTTTCGCCGGGGACACCCAGCATCTTCGGCAGGCCGGCGCCGGTGCCGATAAACACCGCATCGAACCCTTCATTTTCCAACAACTCATCGATGGTCAGGATCTTACCGATAACCATGTTGTAGACGAACTCAACCCCCATATCTTCAAGCAGTTGCAGATCTTCGTCGATCACCTCCAACGGCAGGCGGAACCTGGGGATACCGTAGACCATAACACCTCCGCCCCGATGGAACGCCTCGAATACCGTCACCTCATGACCGCGGATACGCAGCTCGTAGGCGCAGGTCATCCCAGCAGGACCTGAGCCGATAATGGCTACGCGCTTTCCACTGGGGGCCAGCATATCTGGGATCCGGTCCAGCTTGTGCTCCCGCTCGTAGTCCGCCACAAATCGTTCCAGATTGCCGATACCCACGGGATCATTTTTCTTGCCCACGACACACACGGCTTCGCACTGCTTGTCCTGAGGGCACACCCGGCCACAAGCGGCCGGAAGGAAATTGGTCTCTCGGATCTTCCTGGCTGCGCCGCCGACATCTCCCTCCTCAAGCAGTTTGATAAAGGCAGGAATGTCGATGCCTACGGGGCATGCGGGGACGCATTCTGGCTTCTTGCACTGGATACACCGTATAGCCTCGTCCATGGCCTGTTCCAGCGAGTAGCCGACGGGTACTTCCTCCCAGGTCATAATGCGCAGTTCTGCCGAATGTAACGGCATGACATTGCGCGGCTTTTTCATCCGCTCCTTCGAACTTAATCCCTTCATCGCTTCTGCCATCTTGGCGTCTCTCCCCTATCACTGCATTGCCGCGAGGGCAATTTTTTCTTGTTCCACGAACATCTGTTGTCGCTTTATCAATTCATTAAAGTCCACTTGATGCGCATTGAAATCCGGTCCATGGTAGCAAGCGAATCTGGTCTTGCCGCCCACGGTTACACGGCAGGCGCCGCACATGCCGGTGCCATCCACCATGATGGCATTCAGGGAGACCCATGTTTCGATCTCCTTCCCTTCCGTCATCTTGGCAACAGCCATCATCATCGGCACAGGGCCGACCGCCAAGGCCATGGATACCTTCTCCCTCGCCATGATCTGTTCCATCGCATGGGTCACGAAGCCTTGAATACCGACCGACCCGTCATTGGTGGTGACGAAGACCTCATCGCATACCGCCTTCAGCTCGTCCACCAGGATCAGCAGATCCTTCGTGCGGGCACCCACCACGCCGTAGACCTTATTGCCGAGCTGTCTCAGATCCCGTGCTGTCGGAATGACGGCACCTGTACCGTACCCGCCGCCGAGCACTACACACGCCCCCTCGTACTTGGTCACATGGGAGCGCTGACCCAGCGGTCCGACGACGTCCTGGAAGCTGTCGCCCACGTTTTTCCGCGTGGCCTCGGTGGATGTCCTGCCCGCAGACATGATGACGACCTCGAGGTATCCCCTGTCCCTGTCCCATCCGGCGATCGAAAGCGGGATACGCTCACTGTCAGAGTTCGGGCGGATGATGATAAACTGCCCGGCTTGTATCTTTTTGGCCAGAAGCGGTGCGTTGACCTTGAAGTAGTAGGTATTGGGGCACAGCTCCCGCTTTTCAAGGATCGTAAAATCCTGATGGTATCTCCCCCTGGATGGATTTTCGCGCTCAGTTGAGCCGCGCTGGCAGTAGTGAAGTTGATATTCGGCTTCACTGCGAACGATAAAGGCATCATCCCAGTCGAAATGGTCCATTCCCAGAATGGCACGGAAGGCGTTGTGGCTTTTCTCCACCTGCTCCGGAGTGAAATGGGCGTAGCGAACGCCTTTACCAATGGCTCGTACGGCATGCCTGCGGACAAGGGCCGACGGATCTGAGAGCCCGGCGAACAGCACGTCGAACAATGTCGACCGATCCGCGTCACCGATCGACTCAGGGGGAATGCGTTTGAAGATCCGCCCTACACAGTACAGGGCGGCGGACTTTACCTGTTTATTGGCAGATTCCGCGCATCGCAATGCCTGAGGCAAGATCCTGGCGATAGCCGGATCGGTGAAATCCCCCGCCGACAGCAGGAGGTTTATCTGGGCATAGTCATCGCCTCTGCTCGTATCGAACCAGGAAAGGAGCAGATCTACGACAGGCGCGCCGATCTGCCCCACGGCACCGGCGAAATGCTCCGCCGATTCCGCGTCGGCCTCAACGAGTTGTTCGAGAAGCCACTCAGCGACCTCTACGCCAAAAGAGGCCAGGACCGACTCTCCTTGATCAATAAGCTGAGCCAGCTCCTCATCGCCACCATGGTCCCGATAAAAAGTGGTAGAGATTGCCGCCGCCAGATCCCGCTTTTCCTCAACGGTGAGGTTGGAAAGCGTTAAAATCTCCGCCAGAGCAGCCTTCAACTGGTCAGTATTCTGGGACGAAATATCAGCCGTAATACTGTTTATTCTATTTGCCATCGCACCAAGCTTCCTCCAAAGATCGTCATCTTTTCTACTGTTGTATACGTCGTGAAAACCTTTTTTATAGTACACGAAATTGTGTTTGTTCACAACCCCAAATCTGTCATCTTTTGCCGGTCTCAGAACGTTTGTGCAGATATCGCTGAACTGATCCGCATCCTTCACGGGTCTCTACTCGAACTCTTCGCTGTCCCATCGCTTTGATCCTGCCAACCCTTCGGCAGCAGGATGCAGCAAAGTCACCTGGTTAGTTGCACCTCATCTCGGAGAAAGCGCTTGACAACCCTCGCGTTCGCCTTGATATTGCAAGCAACCTGCGTGTGAATATGCGGGCGAGCGGTGTGGTGGCTGGATGTTGAGGATAAGGATGGGTTACAGGAAGGCAGGATATGTGCGGTAAGGCTGAATCGTAAAGAGGGGAGTCCAGGGAGCAAATATGCTTACCGTAGCCGCTATACTTTTTACCGTGATAGTCGTATTTGGCCTCGCTTGGCCATTTCTCCACGCTTATCGGCTGAAGAGGAGAAAAATCAATCTGGATGAGGAGATTCAGGGATTCCAGAATCGGATTACTGTCGTCACCTCCGACGTTATCCCGAATCGAGTAACGGAACTGGTGCTGGGTACCATCACGGGAATATCGCACATACCCGCCGCAAACGATGAAGAACGGAACCTGGCCGATCGAGAAGCGATGCTTAACCTTATCAAGCAAGCTCTCCAGATGGGGGCTAACGCAATTATCGGCCTGAACATGACGACAGAAGACTTCGAATTCACCGAGCCGAAAAAGTTCCTCGTCTTTCCCGCTGTCAAGTGGACGGCCACGAAGGTGATCTATACGGGAACGGCTATCAAGGTAGGCTCTCCCAACTCTCTTACGTAGCGCCTCCGCCGGGCGGTACCAGCCGGTCTGGCAATATGAGCAATTCGGCTGTCCGGCACCACTGCAGATCCGCCCATTGTGCGCGGGATCTCCTCTTACGCCTATTCCATTATCATCTACGCCACGACGGAGACGAGTGGGCTCCATCGTCCTCGCGGGCCCGCACATACCGCTGGGGAAAACCCTTGACGCCTTTGCCTGTAATATGCTATCGCTCGCTCGACCCTGCAGCCGAGTACTGTGGGAAGTGTCACCGCATGACGGAATGTAAGGAGGAGTAGAAAGTGCGCGTACCTGTCGCCATAAGTAAGATGATCATGTCTTCTCTGATCCTGATGCTTTTAATCGGGACAGCAGAAGGGGCCGGATCACTGCGCGAAACCGTCACTCACCTCTTTGGCCCTGATGGCCTTATTCTGGCGCCCACTACCCTGAGGCGATCCCCTCCCGGTACACGCGAGGGCGACTTTCAGGCCTCATCAATACGTGGACTCGAACAGCTCAACAATCAGATCAATTCGGCTGTTGGGATATTTGCCTTCAACTCCTCCGTAACGGGCTTTACCTTTGATCTTGAACGGGGAATCCCGATCCAAACTACCGAGAGCCTCGGCCCCCTCCTAACTGAACGAGCTCCCACCCTGGGGGCCAAACGGCTCAACGTGAACATGACCTACACTCGAATCAATTTTACGCAATTCGAGGGAACCGACCTTGACAACATACCCTTGGCGTTTGCAGCTGAGGATATCAACCGAAATGGCATTATCGATACACGCGGACGCTTCAGGGCAGAAAGCGACCAGGTCCTGGTCGATCTGGACCTCGACATCAGTGAGGACCTCGTCGCGTTGATTGCAACCTATGGGTTGACATCCCATTGGGACGTCGGCGTGGTCGTTCCGATTGTTCACCTTCGATTCCGAGCTAAGGGCAAAGCAACAATCGTCGATAAAGATGGCAATCTTGGAGGTACCGTCCAGACAGGGCAACCTGTCCATCTCTTCAGGAACGGTTCCAGTACACTCAAGGCCTCCAGCGGTGGCAACGCAACGGGTGTAGGGGATGTCATTCTTCGGACAAAGTACAACTTTCTGCTAAATCACTCAGTTCTCCCGGATCTGTCGGCTGTGGCAGAGGTGAAGCTTCCAACGGGAAGTCGTGACGACCTGTTGGGAACCGGCGGCACCAATCTTACCGGCCTGTTGGTCGCATCCAAGACCTATCATCGCTGGTTTACCCCCCACCTCAATTTCGGGTATGTAAGAGACACCAGAGATACGCACCAGAGCAAGATTCGATATGCGGTGGGCTTTGACGCCCGCCTGTTGAAGGAATTGACGACGGCAACCGACATCATGGGATATTCTAAACCCGATGGCAACGGGGTAGGCGATAATACCGTGGACCTCTCGCTTGGCGTCAAATGGAATCCAATGGATTTCTGGTTCCTTGGCGCCAACTTTCAGATCCCTCTGAACAAGTCAAGCGGCCTGCGGCCTGACTTCATCCCAACCTTTTCCGTTGAGTATACCTTCTAGTTCGCCGTGGCCCTCTCCATGTCAACCCTGACAGCTCGAGCCGCCCCCCTCATTGCGGTTGTTGCTGCCTGCATCGTTACCATCATCACCCACTTCTCGATGCCGGTAGAGGCCGCAAAGATCATTGTCCTCAAGAGTGCCGATGTCGATGTCTATAATGATGCGCTGGAGGGGTTCAGGGGCGCATCGCAGGAGTCCGCTCTCGTCGAGTACAATATGGAGGGCAACCTGCAGAGGGGTAAGAAGTTCCTGGCAAGAATCAAGTCCGGTCCCAAGCCTGACCTGATTCTTGCGATAGGGATCTGGGCCTTGCAGGTTGTGGTCGAAGAGGTACAAGACATCCCGGTTGTCTTTGCCATGGTGTTGAATCCGACCACGGTTATCGGGCAAGAGGTCCGCAATATCACCGGGGCCAGCATGAATGTTCCCGTAGAGCGGCAGCTTACCCTGCTGAAGAAAGTCTCCCCCCAGATACGGCGAGTTGGCGTTATTTACGATCCGTCCAAGACCGGCTTTCTGGTGAAGCAGGCTGAACGAGTCGCCAGAGATCAGGGCCTCAAGCTTATTACAAAGGCTATCGACTCGCCAAAGGACACATTCGCTGCCCTTGATGCGATGAAGGATGAGATCGACGCTCTCTGGATTTTACCGGATCTGACCGTTCTGGCGCCGGAATCGGTCCAGTATATGCTGCTCTTCTCCTTCAGGTATAAGATTCCCGTTCTAGGCCTCTCCGAGAATCAGGTCCGAATGGGCGCGCTCCTCGGCCTCTCCTTCGAAAGCGGACGGGACATCGGAAATCAGGCTGCTGAGCTGGCGAACGGGATTCTCTCCGGAAAAGGCGCGGAAGAGATCCCGATCACTACAGCGAGAAAAGTACGGTTGACGGTCAACCTAAAGACCGCCAGTAAGCTTGGTATACAGATACCGAAAGAGATCCTCGACCGGGCAGACGTGGTAGTTCAGTAGATTAAGAGAGATCTGGGGGCAGCGTAAAGGTGTGCAGATGGGAATCAGGCAGATAACCAGATTCAGGACGAAGGTCCTGCTGTCCATCATTCCGATGATCCTGGGCCTCTGCATCCTCTTCGGTGGGATGTCGCTGTACCAGCACAATAGGTTGCTACATCGAGAGTTTGTGAAGCAAGGTAAGGCACTCGCCAGCAATCTGGCCGCCAGCAGCGAACTTGGCGTGTTCAGTGAGGACGAGCGGATTCTCAACGGCTCATTGCGCGGGATGACCGGTGAAGAGGATGTCGCCTATGTTTTTATTTACAGCGATACCGGAAAACGTCTGATCGGTGGAGGCAGAGCCTTGGCTCAACCCGATCTCGCGACGACCATAGAAGTTTTGAGCGATGAGATCCGTACGCAGATTCTGACCACCCGTCAATCTGTCGACAGAACCTTCAAGAATATCCGGGGCGAGTCGTTTCTGGAGTTCTATGCCCCGATCCTCTCCGACGAAGTCCGCCTGGTTGAGGAACAGCTCTTTGGGATACCGGGATTTGCTCGAAGCCCTGGTGAGGATCGAACTCGAGTCATCGGCGTTGCAAAGATTGGTCTGTCGACGCGGAATATCGATGCCCACTCAGCATACATCATTAAGCTCTGGGGTGCCCTTTCTATCGTATTTCTGGTTGCCGGTACGCTGGCCGCATACGCCCTCTCCAGGAGAATCACACAACCAATTACCCGATTGACAGAATCAACTGCGCGGATTGCAGAAGGACAACTCGATCAGGAGATTCCGGTCGATTCTCAAGACGAGATCGGCGCATTGGCAACGACCTATAATGAGATGGCCCGGGCGCTGAAACAGACCCTCGACGAACGAATGCAGGTCGCCACAGAACTCCGGGATCTCAACCGAAGCCTGGAAGACAGGATCCGCGAGCGGACCTCTCAACTGGAAGAAACCAATCGCCGGCTTGCACAAGAAAGTCGTCACAAGTCGCAGTTCCTGGCCAATATGAGTCACGAGTTGCGGACGCCCCTGAATGCGATCCTTGGGTTTACCGAATTGATCCTTGATAAGATCTACGGTGAGGTTCCGGACAGATTACACGAGTCGATCGAAGATATTCACACAAACGGCCGGCACCTGCTCAGGCTCATCAACGATGTGTTGGATCTATCAAAGATTGAAGCCGGACAAATGCAGCTGAGTCTTGGTGAATACTCGATTCAATCATTAATTGACTCTGCGATCTCGGCCACGCGATCGCTCGCAGCAGAAAAGCAGCTCGAGTTGGTCAGCCGGGTTACAGAGGATCTACCGCCTGCGCTGGGCGACAGCAAGCGCATCACCCAGATCCTGATGAATCTGGTCGGTAATGCTATCAAGTTCACCCCGGGGGGTGGCCACATTACCGTGATCGCGAAGGCCGTGAAAGGCTCGCGGTCCAATGGCCACAGTGCGGAACTCGATGCCCTGCATACCTCTGTTGAGTTCATTGAGATCGCGGTAGCAGATACGGGAATCGGCATCCCCACCGAAGAGCTAAAGAGTATTTTCAGTGAATTTCGACAAGTTGATAGCTCTATTACCAAGGAATACGGCGGAAGCGGTTTGGGACTCAGCATCGCCAAGCGGTTGGTCGAGATGCATGGTGGGTCTATCTGGGCAGAAAGTCAGATGGGTAAGGGATCGATCTTTTACTTCAGGATTCCGCTCAGAATCCAGTCGGGGGCAACGAGTGGATAGAAAGCTGATCCTGCATGTTGAAGATAACGCATATAATCGAAAGATCATCAGAGACCTCCTCTCTACAACCGGCTATGCGATCGTGGAGGCCCACAATGGAGAGGAGGCGCTCGATGCGCTGGCTCGGCAACGCCCAGATCTCATTCTGATGGATATTCAGTTGCCCAAACTTTCCGGCCTCGATATTACTCGCATGATCAGGGAGGATCCCTTGCTCGCTCAGATCCCAGTCATCGCTATCACCTCGTTTGCCCTGAGCGGCGATGACCGGCTGACCCTTGAGGCGGGCTGTAACGCGTACGTCGCGAAACCCTTTCGACCGCGGGATCTTCTGGAGATGATTCAACGGTTCCTCGCTCCATAAGTATCTACGATCTGAAGGAAACCGACGAATCCAGTATGAAAGGGTTACTGGCAGGCGTCGCATTGACCTGTTATTGGAGAATAGATGGAAGGATATCGCGCTAAAGCGCTGATCGTCGACGATGATGCATCGGCCAGGAAAATCCTCCAGGGTCGGTTGGGGGCAATGAACATTCAGACTCTTGTCGCGTCCAGCGGCTTCGAAGCTCTGGAGCAAATCCGACGGGAAATGCCTGCGGTTATCCTCCTCGACCTGCAAATGCCAAAGATGTCTGGGATTGATGTCCTCAGGTCATTGAAACGCGAGGGACTGGAGGTCACAGTAATCGTTGTGACCGCACACGCAACCATCGAAATCGCGGTGGAAGCCATGAAAGAGGGCGCCTACGACTTTATCACCAAACCTGTCGATTCAAAGCATCTCGAGATTGTCCTGGGGAAGGCATTCGAGCGTGAGTCGCTTCGGGCGCAAAGCCGCTACTTGCAGACGGAAATGGAAGGCCGACTTGTCCAGGTTATCGCAGAGAATTCGGTGATGAAAACCCTCCTGCAGCTTGCCCGTCGCGCCGCCGGAAGCAGTTCCACCATTCTCATCTTGGGTGAGAGCGGAACAGGGAAAGAGGTATTGGCTAGAAATATCCACCGATGGAGTCCGCGAGCCGACTTCCCATTTACGGTTGTCAACTGCGCAGCCATTCCAGATCAGTTACTGGAAAGCGAACTCTTTGGTCACGAAAAAGGAGCCTTCACGGGAGCGCATCAACTCAAAAGAGGGAAGTTCGAGGTCGCAGATCGTGGTACGGTATTTCTCGACGAGATCGGGGAGGTCCCGACAAGCATCCAAACAAAACTGCTCCGAGTCCTGCAAGACCATGAGTTTGAGCGGGTTGGGGGAACCCGTCCGATCAGGGCCGATATTCGTATCATAGCCGCTACCAATAGCGATCTTGAACGCGCTGTACGCGAGGGCCGCTTTCGAGAAGACCTCTACTATCGACTGAATGTCGTGAGTATCAAGTTGCCACCATTGAGAGAACGGAAAGAAGATATTCCGATGTTGATCGACTACTTTTTACAAAAATATGCCGGTGAGTTGAAAAAGCCCGTGAAGCAACTCGCCACCGACACACTGGACAGCTTGATCGCATATCACTGGCCAGGAAATGTACGCGAGCTGGAGAATATTATCGAACGGGCTATGGTCTTGAGTACGGGGGAGCAGATCGGCTCAGAGGACCTTCCGCCTCAACTCACAGTACGTTCACGTCGCGAAGCGTTCAGAGGCAAGGGATTTCACGAAGCAGTCAAAGAGTTCAAGCAGTGGGCGATTCAGGATGCCCTCAAACATTCGCAGGGTAATCAAACGAAGGCAGCGGAGACTCTTGGACTGCAGCGCACCTATCTGGCCAAGCTGATCCGATTGCTTGAGATCAAGGTGGCTCTCAACCTTACCGAGAAAGACCGCTCTTGACCAATCATGGGCCATATTTGTGTACCTCTTTTGATTCTGCACTGTATTCGATTGGGTACTATCCCATGATATACCTCCAGAACCTGCCAGATGCTATCCTCGGATCAGACTCGCCATAGCCTTATAAATCAGTATGATAGATCGTATCTTTGCTGTACAAGCGATTTGATCGTCAGAATATGATATGGCACGCTTGTTGCTATAACTTATCGGAGTATCATTGTATGTTCTGTGGTCGTTGGTGGCGGTCGCTGCGATTCACTAACTGAATCAGATGTGTTGTCGCAGAGCCGTTATCTGGCGGCCGTTTCCGCAACAAGAACGTCGCGTCTACTGGGCTGCAGAGGAGAGCCTATCCGCTTCCCCCGGAAGGCTCTCCTCCACCCAATCCATCGAAGCGTCTTCTGACATTTTCCTTTCGCTGAGTCTAGCAACTACCAAGTTTCTACTCTGCTGACCTGATGCCGCTAACGTACTGCTGAGAGAAGTTCCTTATTTTTCTTGACTGACTTTACGCGGATTTATTAAAGTCGTATGTACCGACCGGTCGGTTTAATCGGAGCAATCATGTCTGGTACTAAAGAACACATTATAGAAGTCGCATCGCATCTCGTGCATCTGAGAGGTTTTAACCATACCAGCATAGGTGAGATTCTTCAGGAAAGCGGAGTCGGGAAGGGAAATTTCTACTACTATTTTAGAAGTAAAGAAGAGTTGGGCTATGCAATCATAGAAAACAACCTCAGACGATTCTCAGAAGAGGTAACAGAAAAAGCCTTTAGAGGCAACAGAGATGCATTGGCACAATTATATGATTTCCTGAACATACTTGTTGAGATACATCGGCAGCGACACTGCGTTGGCGGGTGCCGCTTGGGTAACATGGCTATGGAGATGAGCGATATCCATGAAAAGTTTCGGAAAAGGTTTCAGGAGGTCTTCGACAGTTGGGAGGCTCAGATAGCAGATCTTGTAAGAACAGCCCAAATGAGCGGGCAACTGACAAGCCATGCGGACCCTGCGGTACTTGCTCAGTTCGTCATTGCGTCCATTGAGGGGGCAATACTGCTCGCGAAGGTGAAGAAAGATGTTCGCGCCTTAGAATGTTGCGTTGAAGAGTTGAAAAAGTATATCCGGATTTATGTTGATAGCAATATAGTGCTTTATGCGTAAACGAATATATGCTCCGCCAAGTCGTAATACGCAGCAGGCGAACATTGTCCCGGAGGGATAGTAGTAACATCGGTTCCCCTTATCAGAAAAATCGTTGTGTACATCGGGACGCTAGAGCAGACAGCAACTGTGTTCGATGTCAAGAGGTAGACGCGAGATTTTCTCTCCACGGGGTCTGATGCTTCACCATCGCATTCAGGATGAGCAGCAGCTTATGCATACACGCCGTCAGCGCCACCTTCGTGGCCTTGCCGGCCGCCCGCAGCCGGGCGTAGAACGCCTGAATCA